>Ga0209643_1001588_pt1 | contig 20157 bp, 18 predicted proteins | sample AutmiccBRH37_all_FD_187383 | JGI IMG/M metagenome (GOLD analysis project Ga0209643, IMG submission 187383) | Deep subsurface microbial communities from Mt. Terri, Switzerland - Autotrophic microbial communities BRH/37_all (SPAdes) (version 2) | ecosystem: Environmental > Aquatic > Deep... | reverse complement strand
ATTCATGGGGCCGAGAATGGGCCCATAAATTTGCTCGTCGGAGGCCCCATGAATAATTTTTTGCGGGTCTTTTGAGAGAACCAACTCCCGGGGTTACTTCCGGGATGCTGTCAACCATTATGTCTACCTATTTTATTGCAAAGTACTGCAATGGAAATTCCAAATGCGGTTACCCTTGGGCGTTGGGCGTCGTAGGAAAATCCCGGTAGTCCGGGTGGGTAGTCCGCGCTACCATCATGCGCGCGCCTTTTGCCGTTTACAGCTGCTTGAGATCGATGTTGTACTTGCGGATGCGGTAGCCCAATTGGCGTGGCGTGATGCCCAGGATGCGCGAGGCGTGCTGCTGGATGCATCCGGCGTCTTTGAGTGCCTGCATAATGCGGTGGCGCTCCAGATGCTGCACCTGATCGCCCAGATCCTCGCCGCTGTACGTGCACTCCGGTCGGCCGAAGGCGGCCAGCTCGCCCGCGCAAAGAATCGTCGAAGGCAGATCGGCTTCGCTGATGATCTCCCGGTCCGCCATGATCACGAGGCGCTCCATGGTGTTGGCCAGTTCGCGAACATTGCCCGGCCAATGGTAGCTTTTCAGGCGAACGATGGTGTCGGCAGTGAAGCGCAGGTTGCGGCCGTGCAGACGGTTGAATTTCTCCAGGTAAAAGGTGAGCAGCAGCGGCACGTCATCCGAGCGTTCGCGCAGGGGGGGCAGGACAATGGGGACGACATTCAAGCGCCAGTAGAGATCTTCGCGGAAAGTCCCTTTGACAACTTCTTCCATCAGGTTGCGGTTGGTGGCGGCCACCACGCGCGCATCGGTATGGAGGCTTTCCGATGTGCCGATACGCTCGAAGGCGCGCTCCTGCAGCACGCGCAGCAATTTGACCTGCAGGTTGAGCGGCAGTTCCCCGATTTCATCCAGGAAAAGCGTGCCGTGCGCGGCCGACTCGAAGCGCCCGATCCGGCGTGCGGTCGCCCCCGTGAAGGCGCCTTTTTCGACCCCGAACAGTTCGGCCTCGATCAAATTCTCCGGCAGCGCGGCCAGATTGACGGCAACATACGGTTGTTTCGCGCGCCGGCTCTGGTAATGCAGGGTTTGGGCGATCAGCTCCTTGCCGGTGCCGCTTTCCCCCAGCAACAGCACGGTGGTGTCCGTGGCAGCCACTTTGCGCACCATCTTCAGTACCTGCTGCAATGGCGCCGACTCGCCCACGATGTTGGGCAGGCTGAACTTCTCCTTGAGCTGCAGGCGCAGATCGCCGCATTCGTTTTCGGTGCGCCGGAAGTTTTCCCAAAGCACGACGAACTGGGCAATGAAGGAAGCGATAATGGACAGCACGCGCAGATCATCCTCGACATTGCCCTTTTGCGAGGCGTAGATGCCGTCCACGCTGATCACGCCCAGGGTTTTGCCGTCCAGGGCGATGGGGATGCACAGAAAAGAGATGCCGCTCTTTTGAATGCGCGAATCGGTTTTGTTCAGAAATTTGGGTTCTTCGCCAATATTGGGAATGAACATCGGCCGTCCGGTTTCAATCACCCGGCCCACGATGCCTTCGCCGATGCGGTATTTGCCGCGCTGAATCTCTTCGCGGCTCAGGCCATAGGCGGCCACGATCTTCAGTTCGCGCGACATGCGATCCAGCAAAAAAACGCAGCCGCGCTGCATCTCCAGTCGGCCGGCCAATATCTGCATGGCGGCGTAGAGATTCTTCTCCAGGTCGAAGGAACTGGTCAGCACCTGGCTGACCTGTAAGATGGCACTGAGTTCTTCGTTTTTGCGCACGAGCCGGTTCATGGGTGTTCTGATGAACGATGGGCCGGGATATCTTCACGCGACCGTTCCCTGCGGCCCTTTGTACAGGGGCGTCGACGTGTGTCCTATCTCCGTAGAGCAAGGCGCGTGCCGCCGGCGGCAAAATAGTAAGGGGCTGAGAATATGGATAAAATTATAATTCTGGGATCAGAAAGGAGGTGTTCGAAACTGCAAAAATGTAATAAGTATGCATTTACAGTACAAAAATGTAGTTACCGCAGGCGTGTTCCCGACGCAAGGCGCCCCTTGCAGCGTCACCTTTGGTCGACCGGGGGCATCAATCGGTTCCGCCCGGCACCGGCTTTGCACAGCCCTGCATGTGGAGGAAGGCGTTTTGGGCCTGGTATGAACTGCGCACAAACGGTCCGCTGGCAACTTCGTCGAAGCCCATGGCCAGGGCCTCGCGGCGCCAGCGGGCAAACGCTTCGGGCGTCACGAACGCCGCCACCGGATAGTGCGCTGGCGTCGGTTGCAGATATTGGCCCAGGGTGAGGATGCGGCACCCCGCCTGGCGCAGGTCCGCCAGGGTCTGTCGGATTTCCGCTTCTGTTTCGCCCAGCCCGAGCATCAGCCCGGATTTGGTGGGAATCCGCCTCTCGTGCGCAGCGGCCGCGCGCAGCAAGTCCAACGACCGTGCGTAAACCGCCTCGGGTCTTACGGTCGGGTAGAGGCGCGGCACGGTTTCGATATTGTGGTTGAGCACATCCGGCGCGGCCGCCAGCACGCTGCGCAAGGCAGCGGGATCGCCCTGAAAGTCGGGAATCAGCACCTCCACGCGCATTGCGGCGCGCCGTTCGCGCAGCGCGCGGATAGTGGCGGCAAAGTGGCCCGCGCCGCCATCGGCCAGATCGTCGCGCGTGACCGATGTGACGACCACATAGGTGAGCTGCATCTCCTTGGCGGCGAGTGCCACGCGCTGCGGTTCGTCCGGGTCGGGCAGGGGCGCCGCACCATGTTTGACCGCGCAGAACGCGCAATTGCGGGTGCAATGATCGCCCAGAATCAGGAAGGTTGCCGTGTGGTTCGAGAAGCATTCGAACATGTTGGGACAGCAGGCCTCCTGGCAAACCGTGTGCAGGCGCCCCTGGCGCAGTAACCGTCGGGTTTCTTCATACTGCGGGCCGCTGGGGAAACGAACCCGCAGCCAGGGGGGTTTTTGTAATGGGGTGCTCATAAGATCTCCTCGATCGGTGAAGATAGCGTTGCCAATCCAGCTGCCGAACGTTTTTCGCGGCAAGGGGCCACAAGCGCATCCACTTTGGCTATTCCGATGCCTTCTAACGCCAGATCCAACAACGCCGCCAGGTGCCGCGCCATTTCGACGCGCACGGCGGGCATGTCGATCGGCTGCCCGGCTTCACCTGCCAGCGTCGTCATCCGGCAAGACTGCATGCCGCAGGGATTGATCCATTGAAAGGGCGTCAAATCTGTGTGCACATTCAGCGCCAAGCCGTGAAAGCTGATGCCGCGCCGCACGGTGATGCCGATGCTGCCCAGCTTGCGCCCCGCCACCCAGGCCCCGCGCCGGCTTGTATCCCCGCTGGCGTCCACACCCCAGCCGGCGGCCGTTTTGACCATGGCGTGCTCCAGGGCTGCCACGAAATCCACGACCTTGAACCCGGCCTGGTTCAGATCCACGATCGGATAGACCACCAACTGGCCGGGGCCATGATAGGTAATGTCGCCGCCGCGCTCGATCGGCACCACGGCAATGCCTTTTTCGGCCAGAAACGCCTGCGATACCAGCAGGTTTTCGCTGCCGCCGCGCCGTCCCAGGGTGAACACCGGCGGGTGTTCGAGCATGATCAGCAGATCGCGGTCGAGCCGGCCCTGCCTGCGGGCCTGCACGGCGGCGTGCTGCAAGTCCAGGGCCGCCCCGTAATCGGTCAGGGGCAGATCAAGCAGAAAAGCCTGCGCCATCCCTTATCCTTTCAGACACGGCTTGCGGGCCGCCAGCACTTCATCCAACCGCCGCAGCTTGGCATTGTGCGGCGCTCCGCGCACCAGCTCCGGATCGGTTTGCGCCTCGCCGGCGATGGCCTGCATGGCCGCGATGAAGTCATCCAAAGTCTCTTTGGATTCGCTCTCGGTCGGCTCGATCATCAGCGCACCGCTGACCACCAGCGGAAAGTAGATCGTGGGCGGGTGAAAGCCATAATCGATCAACCGCTTGGCGATATCCAGCGCCGACACCTTGTGGGCCAGCTGCAGTTTGTCGCTGAAAACGCACTCGTGCATGCAGGCACGGTCGTAAGGTAAATGGTAGTGTCCTTTCAGACCGGCCTTGATGTAATTGGCGTTGAGCACGGCCAGGCGACTTACCTGGGCCAGATCGCCGCCCAGGCTGAGAATGTAGCTGTAGGCGCGCGCCAGTATCCCGAAATTGCCGTAAAAGGCATGCAGCTTGCCGACCGACAGCGGAAAATCGTCGCTCAGCGCCAGGCGGTCGTTGCGGTTTACCACCCGCGGCACGGGCAGAAAGGGCGCCAACGCCGCCGTGACGCAGACCGGCCCGGCACCCGGACCGCCGCCGCCGTGCGGGGTGGAAAAGGTTTTGTGCAGGTTCAGATGCAGGATGTCCACGCCCATGGCCTTCATGTCGGCCACGCCCATCACGGCGTTCATGTTGGCGCCGTCGGCATACACCAGCCCGCCCTTGGCGTGCACGATCCCTGCGACCCGGCGGATGTTGTCTTCAAAAAGACCCAACGTATTGGGATTGGTCACCATGATGCCGGCGGTCTCATCGTCCATCAGGCCGGCCACCGCCTCCGGGTCCATAATGCCGTTGGGTCCCGAAGGCACCGCAACAGCCTTGAAACCGCACAGCGCGGCGCTGGCCGGGTTGGTGCCGTGGGCCGTGTCCGGGATCAGGATCCGGGTGCGCGCGCGGCCCTGGGCCGCGTGATAGGCGTAGAAAATCAGCATGCCGGTCAGCTCGCCCTGGGCGCCGGCGGCCGGTTGCAGCGAAACGGCATCCAGACCCGTGATCGTGGCCAGCCAGCGCTCCAGGCCGGCCATCAACTGCAACAATCCCTGGCTCAGCGCGGCCGGCAGCAGCGGATGGGCGCCGGCAATGCCGGGCAGCGACGCTTGGCGTTCGTTGGTCCTGGGATTGTACTTCATGGTGCAGGACCCCAACGGATACATGCTGCTGTCCACGCTCAGGTTCCATTGGCTCAAGCGCGTGTAGTGCCTTACGATCTCCGGTTCGCTCAGATCGGGCAGATCCGGTGCCTCGCCGGTCAAGCGTTCATCCAGGGAATGGGCGGGCACGTCGCGCGACGGCATGGAAAAAGCCGTGCGTCCGGTCGCGCCCATCTCCCACAGCAGCGGTTCGTTGAAGATCAATCCGGTGGTGCCGATCATGATGTCACCTCCTTGACCAGCAGATCCAGATCGGCCCTGCTGCTGGTTTCGGTCGCGCACAGCAGGTAATGATCAGCCAGTTCCGGGTAATAACGCCGCAGGGGCAGTCCGGCCACAATTTTGCGTTCGAGCAGGCGGCGGTAAACCGCCTCGGAAGGGGCCGGCAGCCGGATGACGAATTCATTGAACACCGGCGCGCTGAAAGGCACGGCCACACCGGCGTTTTGCAGCGCGCCGCGCAGGTAGCCCGCCTTATCATAATTGAGGCGCGCCAGCGCGCGCAGACCGCTGCCGCCCAGGGAGGCCAGGTACATGGCCGCAGCCGTGGCGCACAGGCCCTGGTTGGTGCAGATGTTGGAAGTGGCCCGTTCGCGGCGGATGTGCTGCTCGCGCGTAGACAACGTCAATACGAAGCCGCGCCGGCCTTCGCTGTCCACGGTTTTGCCCACCAGCCGGCCCGGCATGTTGCGGGCGTGCTGCATGCGGCAGGCGAACAGCCCCAGGCCCGGCCCGCCGAACGAACGCGCCATGCCCAGGCTCTGGCCCTCGCCGCAGACGATATCGGCGCCCAGCGCGCCCGGTGTCTGGAACAGTCCGTAGGCCAACGCTTCGGTAAAGGCCACGATCATCAACGGCGCACCCTCGCCGCCGTGCACCGCCGCGTCGACCGCCTTCAGATCCTCGATGCAGCCGAAGAAGTTGGGTGACTGCACGGCCACAGCGGCCAGCGTGTCCAGATCGCCCAAAGCCGCCAGATCCGTGCGGCCGTCAGCGGTGTAGGGCAGGGGGACGATCTCGAAGCCCGTGGGCCGCAGATACGTTTCCACCACCTGGCGGTAAAGCGGATGGATCGCACCGGAAACCGCCACCCGCGTGCGCTTGGTGATGCGGATCGCCATCAGCAGCGCCTCGGCCAAGGCCGAAGCGCCATCGTACATCGACGCATTGGCCGCTTCCATCCCCAGCAATCGGCACACCAGCGTCTGGTATTCGTAAATGGTCTGCAGCGTGCCCTGGCTGACCTCCGGCTGATAGGGGGTGTAGGCCGTGAAAAGCTCGCCCCGGCGCAACAGCTGCTTGATCGTTTCGGGAATATGATGGTCGTAGCTGCCCGCGCCCAGAAAAATCTTGTAATTCGGCGCAGTGGCCGTACCGGCCGCCAAGGTCTCCATGTGACGGTCCAACTCCCATTCCGTGAGCGCCGGCGGCAGTTCCATAGGGCCGGCCCGCCGGCACTCCGCCGGAATGTGGGCGAACAGATCGTCCAGGCTCCGGGCCCCAACGGCCGCCAGCATCGCCTGGATATCGGCATCGGTGTGGGGCAGGTATCGCATGGCTATCCTTTCAGCATGGCCAAATAGGCCGCGTGGTCCATGAGTTCGTCGTACTCCTCCGGCCGGGACGGTTTGATCTTGATCATCCAGCCGCCTGCGTACGGTGCGCTGGCAACCAACTCGGGACTGTCTTCCAGGTCGGCATTGAGCGCCACCACCTCGCCACCCATCGGCATGAACAGCTCGGACACGGCCTTCACCGATTCCACCGAGCCGAACTCATCCCCTTTGTTCAACTGGGTCCCTTTGGCGGGCAGTTCGACGAAAACGATATCGCCCAACTGATCCTGGGCATAATCGCTGATGCCGACGACAAACAACTCTCCCTCCGGCCGGGCCCATTCATGATCCTTGCTGTAACGCACGTCTTCGGGAAAGCTGAGCTCATCGATCTCTTTCATGCAAACCTCCTTTGTTGGTCAATGGTTGGCGAGTGGGGCAGGTGTGTTATGAATAATACATGAAACCGCCTGGCGAAAGTCCAAAAACGTTCTTTTTTCGAATTAAAGGCCGACAGTTCGCCTCAGTGACTATTGGCGAAGTGTTACGTGTCATGGGAGGTATCCTGTCCGATCTGATTGGTGTCGTTCAATACCAGATACATGCTTTCAGCATGCTTTTGATAAAGGTACTCATTTCGGGATTGGCACGGAGGAGGTGATCAGGGTGGGTGGTCCGTGCCACGTCAGCTAGGATATATAATGAGGCATAAGGAGGCCCATTACGCAATCATTCGATTTGTCTGACTTTGATAACATAAGACAATACACGGCATTTAGACCAACACTTTTTTATCAACGCATAATCGTTTGTTGTAATGTCTCCTGAAACATTACTACTTCGCTAATCCATGCCGAAAAGGAAGGTACACTTTTCCCACCAAAGCTACATTTCCACAAAATGTTCCTGCTATAGCTGCAAAAACGAAAACAGGCTAATGAGCCTAAACTTACCGGATGCAGAAAAATTCCGAAGCCAGTTTTATGGGCATGAAGGTGCCTTTCGCAATAGCGTCCACATTAGCTGAAACTCTACCGCGGAAAAGGAACGGGCGAAATGAACATCTGCCTCAAACAAAACGGGCTGTTCCCAACATTTTTAACACTTTTGATGCTGTTTTTCCTTTTTCTTGTTTCTTGCAGCGGTGGTGGCGATGGAGACGCGACTGTGCCACAAACGGCGCTTGATCGTGCCATCGAGCTAAAAGGAGAAGACGAGAGCGCAGGTTCCTGCTCCGATACCATTATGCAAGAATTCGCATTAAATGAAATAGATTGCCTTAGCATTTTAAATGCCGCGGGATATTCGTCCGTTGAAATAGGGGAGATGCTTCGCGACCGATATGGTTATGATGGCAATAAAGCAGCCAAGTTACTTGATGACGCGAATTTCGATCTGAATTCAATGAATATCGTGATGAAAACGGTATACAATTTGAATCCAATACAGGTCGAAAGCGTAATGGAAAACACGCTACAATACAGCCAAGAAGAGTATTTGGGTAAACAGCGCGTGAATATATCGAGAAATTTTCTCCCATTCTCAAGTTCGATAAAGCGGCGAACACATTTCCTATGGACGCCCAGAAATGGTTCGATGAAATGTTATGCGGAGACAGTGGTGGTCCAGCATTAGATACCAATTCCAATTATGACTACATTTCTTGTCAAAAGCAGAATATTGGGTGGGGGAATGGGTTGCTATCATATTTAGCAGCTGGAAGTTCTGTGGTTAGTACACTCGCGGAATACAATTACCAGGTTCCCACATACTATAAGGTAAGGCGTTGCGGATCAAACGGACAAATACGAATTCAATATTGGTGGTTTTATGGCTACCAGCAAAATTCCATTCTCGATATCCTCGGGGAGTCAGATCACCCCGCAGACTGGGAGCATATCATGCTGACCTTATCTGAAGATCGACAATCGGTAGCTGCAGTCACCTACTATCAACATAGTGGATGGTATACCAAGATTGTCGGGGCTGGCTCAGCAAACTTCCCGGTAGAAAACGGTCGTCCCATTGCATTTGTAGGAAAGACCGCACATGGATCTTACCACAATAGTGGGGGTGACGGTACCTTACTCTATTATGGGGATTGGAGAAACCCGAGTACCACGAGTGTCTGGAATACTTCAAATACACCTTTGTTGAATCTGGATGTAGATGCACAAGAATGGATGGAATACGATCGTGTCGCCGATTGGAAGTGGGGATTTGATGCTGTGGGCACCCATCCCACTGTAGCGCTACCAGATTTTTGCGCTATCAAGGCTTGTCGATCCAGGGACGTCAGCTTAAAAAATAGAGGTTGCTGGGATGGCTATTCGGACTGTAAAACAGGTGATACTTGGTGTGGTACATTTGTCTGCGCGGAAAGCTCCCTGGGATGCCTAATAGATAGCTACAATAAGGATTATGTTATTCCGACATCGAATAATGGTATTACTGCCCACTGACCTGCTGGGATAGTAGTAATAATTTAACTGCCAATCGGATTTATCTAACAACCTAACATATAGAAGTTATTTGCCGAAATCAGTAGTTGTAGATTTACTGAAAGGCCGATGGCTATCGTAAAAAGCGTATGCAGATAGAGTTATGTCAACCCGCTGGCGTAACTCTATCTGAGGTTAACAACAGGAAAATTTAGCGAACACTCACATGGCAATGTTCGCGCTGGCCATGGCCAATGTGATGGCAACGGCTTTGCCTATACTCGAATTGGCACCGATAATAAGCGCCTATTGTCTCTCAATATCTTCTCTGCCGGGCACAATGGCGCACGACATCGGCAGGCAATCATTTGGATGTTAAGGGTCCATTTTTTCAATCTCCATAGATGCAACACTTCATTTGCCCGTGGCTGAGCTTCCTGAATTGTCGTAAACCATAGTGCGCTGCTGACCCACTTCATTCCAATCGCTCCGGTGGGCTTTCGGAGGTCGCTGCAAGTATCCTCGGGCGACTTGCCCCTGTGCTGACTGCGTTACTGGCGCCATATTCCCTGCCAATGGCGCGCTTCTCCGGGGGACGCGCAAATACAATAGCGCATTTATCTAAAGGCATCCACCTGCCAACTTATGCATTGACACATGGCCAACCTTTCATCTAATTTGTAATCAGTTCTCGCCACAAAGATCAAAGATTCCATTCAGAACCGAAGCGGCAGCTGAAGCTTTCGACAATGCGTTCCCCCTTCAATGCTAATTTCTAACAGATATGCAAGTTGAGCGACTTGGCGCTTTCCGGAAGGGCCTCTGCACTCCAGGCTTTTTCGTAAAAAATGCCTTCATTAACCTGTATCAAGTCGCTTCACATGCGACCCTATTATTAAGTTGGGTGTCGTTATGCGTACTCGAATAATCGCGTTCTTTTGCCATTATGAATGGCCCATCTATGTCCCGACGTTTAAAGATATATATTTTTTGATGATCGCTACCGCCCTGCTGATGGCTCCTTTGATCGCGAAAAAAAAAGGGCTGCCTTTTTTCCGATTTTATCTTTTAACCGCAGCTATCAGCGCAATGAGCCTGTTCGGTGGTTTTGCCTATGTGCTTTTTGAAAACGCTTTCTCAACGCCGGCCATTCTCCGATTGCAGAACATATTCAGCGCGGGAGTCGGCAGTTATGGGGCTTACCTGTCGGGGATTTTGGGTGGGTTTTTCCTTTTGAAAATCCTGAAAATCGATGTGCTGGCGGCCCTTGACATTTTTGCCCCAGTTGCGGCGCTGGTGCATGCATTTGGGCGATTTGCCTGTTTTTTGAGGGGCTGCTGCTTTGGGAAGCCAAGCAACGTGTTATGGACCATACAGTTTCCTGCAGGTAGCCCGGCCCACCACGTACATCTCAGCCGTAACTGGATACCCGAGGGTGACAAGTTTTCCGTGCCGGTACATCCCGTTCAAATCTACGATATGCTGTTCAGCCTTGTTTTGTGGATGATTCTATTTCGCCTGGCAACCAAAAAAGAACATAATGGCTTTCTTTTCTTTAGCTATCTTATTTCATTCGCCACTTTCCGGTTTTTCATGGAGTTTGTAAGAGACGATTATCGGCAAGTGGTTTGTGGCCTTTCACTTCCACAGGCACTATCCCTTCTTTTTATAATTTTTGGGTTATCGGGTTTAAAGATCAGGCGACCCGGACTTCACGGGGTCATTACTTCGAGGAAAGGAGTCATACCATGAAAACCAGATCTTCGTTGATTTTAATAGGTGTTGCTGTCACGTGCGCTCTGTTTGCCGGCCTTTTGTATTTACCTTTGGTCGGATGCGATGAGCCACACTGTTGTCCGAAACTGGATGCGGACACAATCATCTACGAGAGTATCATTTGTCAAGCCGATTGCCCCGGTGGCGGAAAAATTGTAGCTATGGGATCATTCAATTTTGAGAAAGAAGATGAACTTTGTGATCCCAACGATTTGGAAGTTTTAATATACAATATTACAAAGGGAGAGGAACTGCCCCCCATTAAGCCTGGCAAAGCAAAAACAGGTGTTTATACGTTCAAACAAGAAATTATGTTGGATGAAGATACCGAATTTGAATTGCGGGTTGTTGGAGACAAGGAGTGCGCCGTCGCGCGCCAAAAATTTAATGTCAGAGTTCTGAGAAAAGGCGAAGACGAGTGGCATCATTTGATATTTACAGAGCAAAAAAGCTATCCATTGAAAGATCTGGAATGGACCAGGCTGATCCACTTTGGACCGGACATTGTCGTCGATAGAGTCGGAAATGCAAACGAATTCAGAATCGATGTAGACCACAATGTCTTACATCTCCAATTGATGGAACGCGGCACTCCTCAGAACGCTTATTTGGCCGACCCGCAAACCAAAGTTGGTGCGGGCGGCTATTGGACTGTTAAAATACCCACGGAATCTGATTATAAGAAGTATTCATCTCTCGGAAAGCCGCCGATTAAGGTGGATATAAATGTACGTTGCGATTGCCCTTAGGAGTATAAACGACAGTTTGGGAAAAAGGTTCACAAGAACGAGCAGGCGTGCAATGGTTCGTCCCTCAGGCATGGGCATCGCGATGCACGCTGAAATATCAGCCGCCTGTTTCAAATCCCGGATAAAGCGTCATTCCGCCGTCGATGACCAGGCTGATGCCGGTGATGTAATCCGAATAGTCGGACGCCAGCCAGACTGCTGCTCGGCCGATATCATCCGGTTCCCCGATGCGGTTATAAGGGATCAGCCGCATCAACGCGCTGTAAGCTTGCGGTGTCTGCCAGGCTTTGGCATTGATCGGGGTGCGGACCGCCCCCGGCGCGATACTGTTGACCCGGATGCGGTATCCGGCCACCTCCTGGGCGATGCTTTTCATCATCAGCATGACCCCGCCCTTGGAGGCCGCATAGTTGACATGGCCCGCCCAAGGGATGATCTCGTGAACCGAGCTGATACAGATAATCTTGCCGGCACTGCAGGATACTTCCGGTACTACGCCGCGCCGTTTGAACTCCCGCACCGCCTCACGGGCGCAAAGAAATTGACCGGTCAAGTTGACATCGATGACGCGTTGCCATTGCTCTCTGGTCATCTGGTCAAAAGGCGCATCTTGCTGTAAACCGGCATTGGCGACCAGAATGTCGATCGTACCGAATTCGGCGAACATTTTTTGAAACATCTCCTGAACCTGGCTTTCGTCAGAGACATCGGCCGCCCAACTGAATGCCTGGCCATGCTCGCTGCGGATTTCGGCCACGACCTCTTCGGCTGGTTCAGACTTCCTGTGATAATTGACGACAACGTCCGCCCCGGCCATGCCCAACGTGATGGCAACGGCCCTGCCGATACCCGAACTGGCACCGGTGACAAGCGCCTTTTGGCCCTTCAATATCTTCTCCGCCGGGCACGCTGGCATGACGACATCGGGCAGGCGGTCACTTGGATGTGTGGGGTCCATATTTTTTATCTCCTGCATTTTCTGGAAACCCAAAAATATTGCTACTTTTTCTGTTTCTGCTGTCCAACCCTGACTTTGTCAGCCATTTTCTTTTCTGATTTGGTTTTGAGAAAATCATCCGCCAACGGGCAATCTCCTAATCGCCACTTTGCAGCTGGTGATATAAAGGCCGAGCAGTAGTTATCTTCGGCTTTCCTGCATTTCACAATTTCGCCAGTGTCTTCTGTGAGGTAACATTGCATAACGATGGGTTGTCTGTTGGAGAGGGAATTTTGAGAATCTTTTTTGGGTTTTGATGCATTGGCGTCCTTTTTCATTCCTACTGCTCCTTTGTTACTGTAAGTTGGTGTCTACTCCGATCACGATGATTACGCGCAGGTCACAGCCGGCAAATGCATCCGGTCAGTGTGTATACCCGAGGACGACCCTGGGCGCTCCTGTGGTCAAGGGCGCTTGGCCAATCAAGTAATACGATAAATATCCGTTCATTCAAGTCAATCGCTTTTGGGCTACCATCGGATGATCGGCGGGGGTCCGCTGTGCATGATACTTGACACTGGGCCACATTTTGCTTAAGGCTGCTGCCTGATTCAACTGGTGATTCAATAATAATAAGGAGAGCATCGTGCCTGTTAAACTCGTTAAGCATCCTTTGATCCAACATAAGCTTGGATTGATGCGCCTGCATGACGTCACTACCAAGGATTTCCGGGACCTGGCATCCGAGGTGGCCAGTCTTCTGACGTACGAGGCGACCAAGGATCTGCCTACTGAGAAGCGCACCATAATGGGGTGGGCGGGTCCGCTGGAAGTGGACGGTATCAAGGGCAAAAAGATAACGGTGGTGCCGATCCTCAGAGCCGGTATGGGCATGATGGATGGCGTTCTGCACCTTATTCCCTCCGCCAGGGTCAGTGTCATCGGATTGTACCGCAATGAAGAAACGCTAGAGCCGATTAAGTATTACGCTAAAATGACCAGCGACATGGAAGAACGGATCGCCTTGATCCTGGACCCCATGTTGGCCACGGGCGGCACCCTGGTGGCCACCATCGACTTGCTCAAAGCGTCCGGCTGCAAAACGATCAAAGGTATTTTTATCGTTGCAGCGCCGGAAGGTATCCGTCGGCTTGAGGAGCGCCATCCGGAGGTGGAGCTCTTCGTTGCGGCGATCGACGAAAAACTGAATGATGCCGGCTATATTATTCCAGGCCTGGGGGATGCCGGCGACAAGATCTTCGGCACAAAATAGGTTTGACCCCGTTCCTGCACCACGCTGTTACCAATTGACCACACGCGATCTCTTTGAGGAGGCCTATGCCGCGTCCCGATGCCCACACCGACTATGATTTCAGGTTCAAAGACAGTTTAATCGGCCTACAAATGCTGTTCGTCGCTTTCGGCGCGCTGGTTCTGGTGCCGCTGCTCACCGGTTTGAACCCCAATGTAGCCCTGTTTACTGCCGGCGCGGGCACATTGCTGTTTCAGGCACTGACCAAACGCATGGTACCTATTTTCCTGGCCTCTTCGTTTGCTTTCATCGCCCCTATCATGTACGGGGTTCAGACGTGGGGCATACCTGGAACGATGTGTGGTCTTGCGGCGGCCGGTGTTTTTTATGTGCTGCTCAGCCTGGGGATCAAATTTTTCGGCAGCGGCTTTTTGGAGCGCCTGCTGCCTCCCGTGGTGGTCGGTCCGGTTATTATGGTGATCGGATTGGTACTGGCACCGGTGGCCGTCCATATGGCCTTGGGTAAATCGGGCGACGGCGCGCTGGTGCTGGTGCCCGAAAGCAGGGCGCTGATCGTTTCGATGCTCACCCTGGCGACCACCATCCTGGTTTCTCTGCTGGCCGGAGGTTTTTTGCGTCTGATTCCGATTCTCAGCGGCATTGTCGTGGGCTATCTCATTTCCATCCCCATGGGGTTGATCGATCTTGCGCCGGTGTCCCAAGCGGCCTGGTTCGCCATGCCTGCATTCGTGCTGCCCCAATGGAACTTGCAGGCGATTTTGTTTATCGTCCCGGTGGCCATAGCGCCGGCCATCGAACACTTTGGCGACATTCTGGCCATAGGACATGTCACCGGCAAGGATTACCTCAAGAATCCGGGCATTCACCGCACCATGATGGGCGACGGTCTGGCCACATCGCTGGCATCCATGCTCGGCGGCCCCCCCAACACCACTTACTCCGAGGTGACCGGTGCGGTCACCCTGACGCGCGTGTACAACCCGGCCATCATGACCTGGGCGGCGCTGTTCGCCATACTGCTGGCGTTTATCGGCAAGATCGGCGCGCTTCTGCAGACCATTCCGGTGCCGGTGATGGGCGGCATCATGCTGCTGCTGTTCGGCGCGATCACCGTGGTGGGGCTCAATTCACTGGTGAAAGCCGGAGAAGATCTCACCAAACCGCGCAACTTGTCCATCATCGCCTTGATCCTGGTGTTCGGCATCGGCGGCATGTCGTTTTCGACCGGTGAGTTCGCCCTCAAGGGGATCGGCTTGGCCGGTATCGTCGGCGTGGTGCTCAATCTGGTGCTGCCACGCGACGAGCGTGCGAGGCGGTAGGCTGATGCGTCCACCCAGAGGAAACGCACCAATAGCGGGCAAGGTGCCCAGTCTGCGGAAGGGACTGAGCGAACCTTGCCTGCATCGATGCTTGCAGTTCGAATGGCTTCTTTTTACAAACCGACATCATGCAACGATTCGTCGTCTTGCCTTTTTGGACGGATCTCCTTGGCAACGCCGCTGAAATCGCGCATCAATATGGAACGCTTGCGCTGTTTTGACCATAAAATGCTCAGCCCACCGGCCGCCAGACCCAACCCGAACAGGTAAAAAGGGGTGGACTTGGAACGCATTCGCTCCTGCAAAGATGAAAACCAACTCAGCGCCTCATTGGTTTCATACGGACTCCCGGTCCTGTGTTCGCGCCGCCTCTCGATAGCCTGGGATTGTTCCATGATCGTGTCTCCGGGGCTGTGGGCTGTTCGTCCACTGGTTTCTTGCGTGTGATCCATAATGACCTCCATTAATAAACTCAAAAAGAAAACATAGGCAGCCGAAGAGTTTTATAAATGGGGTTTCAAATGTATATGCAAGCACATCGCAAGCTCCTTTCCTTGACATTGAAGGCTTTTTCGCGTTTATTGCATTTATTACAACCTTTTGCTTTGAAATGGTTCCTGGTTAGGGATGAAGTTTTGCGGATTGGGCGGAGATTCGGTAAACCGGCAGTTCCCCACCTATGAAACCAGAACAATTCCGTTTATTAACCTCTGAGGCATGAGGTTCGATTTTGAGCGGAATCAACAAAAAAGAACTCAGCGAAACGGACATTTGCGATCTGTTCATCACCCCAGCGATCAAAGACGCCGGTTGGGATTCATTGAAACAGATCCGGCGTGAAGTTACCCTTACACCCGGTCCCATCATCGTCAGGGGCAACGTGTCATCCCGCAACAAGAAAAAGAAAAAATTTGCCGACTACGTTCTTTCGTGGAAGCCGGGCCTCCCGATTGCCGTCGTTGAAGCCAAGGATAACAACTGTACCGTCGGCCACGGCATGCAGCAGGCATTGGGCTATGCCGAAATACTGGACGTGCCGAGCGCTTTTTGTTCCAATGGGGATGCCTTTGCTTCGCACAATAAAGTGCCTTACCCGGACGAGGAGATCGAAACCCAGTTCCCCCTGGATCAGTTCCCTCCGCCGCCAACTCTTTGGATGCGCTACAAAAAATTTCGCGGCATCGAAGCGGCGTCGGAAGCGCTGGTCGTACAGCCTTATCATACCGACAGCTCAGGCAAAGAGCCCCGCTATTATCAGGTTGAGGCGATCAATCGGGTCGTTGAAGCCGTAGCCAGAGGACAGCGGCGCATGCTGCTGGTCATGGCGACCGGCACCGGCAAAACCTACACCACCTTCCAAATCATCTGGCGCCTCTGGAAAGCCCAAGCCGTGAAAAGGGTGCTTTTCCTGGTTGACCGCAACATCCTGGCCGATCAGACCCTGGTCAATGACTTTAAACCCTTTGGTTCCGTCATGGCCAAGGTCAAGAACAGGAAGATCGATCCGGCTTACGAAATCCACCTGGCCCTCTATCAGGCCATTACCGGCCCGGACGAAGCGGATAAGATTTTCAGAAACGTGACCGCCGATTTTTTCGATTTGGTGGTCATCGACGAGTGCCACCGCGGCAGCGCCGCCGACGATTCCGCCTGGCGCGAAATTCTGAGCTACTTCGCCGGCGCCATCCAACTGGGCATGACCGCCACTCCCAAGGAAACCAAATACGTCTCCAACCTGACCTATTTCGGGGACCCGGTATACACCTACAGCCTCAAGCAAGGTATTGCCGACGGCTTTCTGGCGCCGTACAAAGTGGTGCGCATCGATATTGACAAGGACCTCTACGGCTGGACCCCGCCGACCGGCATGTCGGATGATCTTGGCCGGGCGATCGAAGACCGCACTTACAACCAAAGAGATTTTGACCGCATGCTCGTGCTCAATCAGCGCACCAAACTGGTGGCGCGACGCGTCATGCAATTCCTTACAGCAACCGATCCTTTCGCCAAAACGATCATCTTCTGTGAAGATATTGACCATGCCGAACGCATGCGGGCCGCCATCGCCAATGCCGCCGGACACCTGGCCATCGATCATCCCAAGTATGTCATGCGCATCACCGGCGACAGCACCGAGGGCAAGGCCGAACTGGATAATTTCATCGATCCCGAAAGCCGGTTTCCCGTGATCGCCACCACGTCGGATCTGATGACTACCGGAGTGGATGCCAAGACTTGCAAACTTATCGTCCTGGATAAGACCATCACCTCGATGACCATTTTCAAGCAGATCATCGGACGCGGCACCCGTGTCGATGAAGAGTACAACAAGTGGTTTTTCACCATCATGGATTTCAAGAAGGCCACCGAACTTTTCAGAGATCCCGACTTTGACGGTGAGCCGGTGGTCATCTATGCGCCCGGTGCCGATGACGATCCTGTGCCCCCTGATCCGGAGCCGCCCGAAGACAGCGAGGGCGGCGAAAAAGATCCGGGCGAGGGTGCGCGCAAAATCTACGTTAGCGGCGTTGCCGCCCGAATCGTGGCCGAGCGCATCGAATACTATGGCCCGGACGGCAACCTGATCACGGAATACTACCGGGACTTTTCGCGCCAGAAGATAAGGGCCGAGTTTGCCTCGCTGGACGAATTTCTCCAGCGGTGGAGTTCTGCAAATAAAAAACAGGCCATTATCGATCTGCTCGAAGAGCATGGCATCATACTGGAAAACCTGGCCCAGGAGATCGGCAAGGCGTATGGCGACTTTGACCTCATCTGCCATATCGCCTATGATCAGCCCCCGATCACCCGTAAAGAGCGGGCCAATAACGTTAAAAAGCGAAATTATTTCACCAAATACGGCGAACAGGCCCGAGCCGTGCTCGACGCCCTGCTCGACAAATACGCCGATGAAGGCATCAGCACACTGGAAAATGCGAAGGTCCTCAAAATGAAACCCTTCAGCGACATGGGAACGCCCATGGAAATCATCCATCAGGCCTTTGGCGGCAAAGCCAATTACGAAACCGCCATTCAGGAATTGGAGCAGGAACTATATGATCTGGAGCAACGCGCATGAGTAACGTGTCCGGCATTATCAAATCCATTCAAGATATCATGCGCAAAGACGTGGGTGTCGACGGCGATGCCCAGCGCATCAGCCAGTTGGTGTGGATGTTTTTTCTCAAGATTCTGGATGATCGCGAAGATGAACTGGAGCTTCTCGAAGACAACTACAAATCCCCTCTGCCCAAACATTTGCGATGGCGGGCCTGGGCCAAAAACCCCGAAGGCATGACCGGTGACGCGCTCTCCGATTTTGTCAACCTGCAGCTCTTCCCCCACCTGAAGAACAAACTTTCGACCCTTGGCCCGGCCGGCAAGCGCGCCATGGTCATACGGGATGTTTTCGAGGATGCCTACAACTACATGAAATCCGGCACCCTGATGCGCCAGGTGATCAACAAAATCAACGAAATCGACTTCAACACCCAAAAAGACCGCCATACCTTCGGCAGCATTTACGAGCAGATTCTCAAAGACCTGCAAAGCGCCGGTAACGCCGGCGAATTTTACACCCCGCGCGCCTTAACCCAGTTTATCGTCAATCGGGTCGATCCCCGCCTGGACGAAACCGTGCTCGACCCGGCCTGCGGTACCGGCGGCTTTTTGACCGGCACCATCCAACACAAGCGCGAGCGCTACGTCAAAAAGCAAAAGCACGAAGACACTTTACAGGCCACCATCCACGGGGTCGAAAAAAAGGCCTTGCCCCACATGCTCTGCGTCACCAACATGATCCTGCACGGCATTGATACTCCGACCCACATCAAGCACGACAACACCCTGAGCCGCCCCTTGCGGAATTACACCAACAAAGACCGCGTGCATGTCATCGTCACCAACCCGCCCTTCGGCGGCATGGAAGAAGACGGCATCGAAAACAACTTTCCGGCCAACTTCCGCACGCGTGAGACCGCCGACCTGTTCGTGACCCTAATCGTGCACCTGCTCAAGGACCAGGGCCGCGCCGCCGTGGTCCTGCCCGACGGATTTTTCTTCGGCGAAGGCATGAAAACCCGGCTCAAGGAAAAGCTGCTGGCCGAATGCAACCTGCACACCATCGTGCGTTTGCCCAACGGCGTGTTCAACCCCTACACCGGCATCAAGACCAACCTGCTCTTTTTTACCAAGGGCCAACCCACCGAGCAGATCTGGTATTACGAACACCCCTATCCCGAGGGGGTCAAAAGCTACAACAAGACCAAACCCATGCGCTTTGAGGAGTTCCAGCCCGAAATCGATTGGTGGGGCCAGGAAAGCGACGGCTATAAGGCCAGAGTCGAAACTGACCAGGCCTGGAAGGTTTCCATCGACGACATTAAGGCCCGCAACTACAACCTGGACATCAAAAATCCCCATGTGGCCGCGCAGGTCAACCACGACCCGGACAAACTCTTGAAAAAGTACGCCAAGCAGCAGCAGGAGGTCGCCAACCTGCGCGATCAGCTTAAATCGATTTTGGCCGAGGCTCTCAACGATGGGGGCGCCGCTTGAAAATCAACCACCTGATCACCGAGCATATGGACATCTGGACCGCCGCCCAAACCCAAAAGAGCAACGGTGGCCGCGGGCGGGGCAGCAATGGCAACGGCCAAAGTTCGCATGGCATAAAGAAACTGCGGGAGTTGATCCTGGATTTGGCGGTGCGGGGTAAACTAGTTCCCCAAGACCCTAACGATGAACCGGCCAGTGTGTTGCTGGAAAAGATCGCAGAAGAAAAGAAGCGTTTGATTAAGAAAGGTAAGATAAAAAAGCAAAATCCATTGCCGGAGATTAGTGAGGATGAAAAACTTTTTGCATTGCCGCCTGGGTGGCAATTCGAAAGGTTTGGTAACGTAACAGTCAATAGAGATGCTGAGCGTATTCCACTTCCTGTGGATGAAAGAAAAGGAAGGCAAGGGAAATATGATTATTATGGTGCCTCAGGAATAATTGATACAATCGATGATTACCTTTTTAATACCTGAATTTTGCACGCAAACGGTCAGGAGCTGACAATCTGCCCATCAAATCCTTCCATGATCGAATACGGTTTTCTACCTGGGCTCTAGGCCGCTACCGTTTATGCCCGTGCCGTATGCATTAG
>Ga0209643_1001586_pt1 | contig 20178 bp, 16 predicted proteins | sample AutmiccBRH37_all_FD_187383 | JGI IMG/M metagenome (GOLD analysis project Ga0209643, IMG submission 187383) | Deep subsurface microbial communities from Mt. Terri, Switzerland - Autotrophic microbial communities BRH/37_all (SPAdes) (version 2) | ecosystem: Environmental > Aquatic > Deep... | reverse complement strand
GCCTAATCCTTATGTCAAAGAACTATTAGGCATGATAGCTGCAGAAGAACATAGCCATATGGAAATGATTGCTGTCACCATCAATAAACTAGGGGGGCCTCCACTTTGTTATGTAAACTCAGAGGGGGTTCCGTGGAATCTTGGTTACATCGATCAGAGCCTTGATCCGGTTGCTATGCTACAAGCGGACGCTGAAGCAGAAATCAGGGCGCGGAAGTTATATGATCTACATTTCACTATGACTGAAGACCCAGGACTAAAAAAAATGATCAGCTTCCTAGGAAGCCGAGAAGACGTTCACAAATATCTATTTGAAAAGTCTCAGATGCTCATCATCAAAGGAGCGGGACCAGAACATTTCAAGCGATTGATAAAAGAATACAGAATGAGCTTCCCTACGTAAACAGTATTTCTTATTGTTCTAAGACCTTGACAGAACATAGCAAACATCCGCCAAATTACAGTTTACAACTTAATTTGGCGGATGTTTTTTTGATACTACTTATTTTGAATAAGATAGTTTAAGGGATTCACCGACTTCCCATCTTTCGCTAATTCAAAGTATAACCAAGGTTTTTGTCTGGCTGAACTTATCCCTACCGTTCCTAACTTTAAACCCATAGACACTGGCTCTCCCTGCTTAACGGTAATTTCCCCCAGGTTACCCAATATCCCTTCCCAACCATCTCCAAAGTTCACTCTAATTACTCTTCCTAAATTTTCTGTTTCGTTTATTTCCAGTACAACTCCTGAAGCTGGACAAAGAACCACGTTCCCAAGTGAACTTTCGATTTCTATTCCTCTACTTAAGCTACCATTAATACCCGTTCCTCTGTAACCAACTTTTACTGTCCCCGCTACCGGAGGGTAAAAAATTTCTTGAACCCCAGCACTAACCGCTAGCCCTTCACTTTGTTGGATGCCCATAGCTTCTTTAGCCATAGAATTCATAGCGGTGTAATAGTTCCCACTATTCATCCCATTTCTATATACTGAATAAACGCTTTGAGAGACTAAATCTTCTCCCCGAGAACTGAAAACAACAGTTAGAAATAACAGTGCAGATAAGACAACTCTTTTTTGGCTCCCTGTAAAACTATCTATCAAACTATTGGAAGGTTGATTTATATAATACCTCTCCCTGGGAATGCCGCTTTGATCATATTTCCCCTCATACTTATAATCGTTACCAATACTATGAGCTGCCTTTTCCCACTCCCAATCATCCCAACGCTCAAATGGATTCATTTGCCCACCACCTTCTAAAGGGTTTTCCTAATTGAGACAACCCTGCTAAAAGATATGCAGATAAAAAAAAGAAAAGAACATATCACTATGTTCTTTTTACTCTAACTTATTCCTAAAACATTGGCTTCTCTCCCCTAATCCCCACACTGATAACCAAACCCAGAGCCAACATATTCGTCCACATTGAACTCCCACCTGCACTGATAAAGGGGAGGGGAAGTCCTGTTATGGGCATGATTCCTGAAGACATCCCAACATTGACAAGAATCTGAAAAGCTAACATCGTTACAACACCGCTAACTATAAGCATTCCGAAATCATTCATTGCCTTGGCGGCGATAGCTATCATACGTATAATAAATATACAGAAAATGAACAGAAGGATAGATGTTCCGATGAATCCAAACTCCTCACCTAATACAGAAAAAATAAAGTCGGTATGGTGTTCCGGCAAAAAGTTGAGCTGAGATTGTGTCCCTTCCCTAAATCCTTTACCCCATAACCCTCCAGAACCGATAGCCCATACTGATTGAATAACGTGATAACCATCTCCCGAAGTGTCCTTGGTGGAGTCAATAAAAGACAGGAGGCGATTAAGCTGATATTCTTTCATAGGAATAGGCATTCCTTCTAGGTACTTAAACGGCCATGGAAGATTTGTTGCAACGTGGAAGTAGATTGCTGTTATGGCCACAGAAATCGTCCCTAGTATAATAGAGCCGAATTTAATAGGGTTAGCCCCAGCCATAAACATCATTCCAATAAAGATTGCTCCAAAGACTAAAGCCGTCCCCAAATCCGGTTGAAGAAAGATCAATATAGTAGGCGGCAGAACAAAAAGCAAAGGTGGCAAAAAATCTTTAACGTTATTTAGCTTATCTCTTCTATCAGCGAGAAAGCAAGCAAAAGTTAGGATAACAAATACCTTGGCAAACTCCGATGGTTGTATCCCAATGGAAGATGTAATCTGCAACCAGCGCTGAGCACCTTTTGCTGTAGACCCCATAACAAAAACTAGCAGTAAAAGTGAAATATTAAGGCCATAAATCCACCAGTTTAATTTTTTCCAGATATTGTAGTCGATTGCCGCAACTATTATCATCATAAAAGTTCCCGTCAAAATCCAGATAGCCTGATTTTTGACATAATGATAGGGGTCAGATTTAACAAGATTAATAGACGCCGTACTTAGTATAATCAAACTGGCTGCCAATAAGGCCAAAAGGGTGATAACCAGTATAAAATCAATTCCCCTGAAATATTTTTTATCGGAGTTCTTTAACATCTGATTTTTCTCCATTTTAAAATGAATATTGCTTTTTTGATTATATCATACGAAAAGATGTAAATACATATCAACATCTGTCAATTATCCCCTGGTATTCTTTACCTTCCAGGATATATAACTGATATTAGGATTGGGGTTGAATAAGTTAAGAACCATATGAAAAAGGCATATCAAAAATTGCAATGCAGCAAATTTATGACATGCCTTTATAATCTGATGGAATAGATATCATTCCCTCTGATGTTATATGTTTTAGAATAAATGCTTATAAACTTATTTGAGTTCTCTCCATATAATCTCTTCGAATTTGTTTAATGGGAATATTGGCAACGAGAACAACCTCTCTATCATTTTGATTCAAGTGTAATTCCATTTCTTCTTCCTCAATAATCATATAGTTAGAAATCACTTGAATAAGATCTTCTTTAAGCCTATTCATCAGATAAGGTGAAATGCTGGCACGATCATGAACTAGAACCAACCGCAAGCGCTCTTTGGCATGTTTACGACTGCTTGAATTATCCCTGCCCAGCACACGAAATATAAATTCCCACAAAACTATTACCTCCTCTCTGTGCTAGGACTAATTCATGCCAACTAATCTTCTCAGCTTATCCATTATACTATTAGAAACATCAAGGTTCATGAGGGGGACTTCCTCACCTCTTATCCTTTTGGAGATTCTCCGATATGCTTCTCCTGCCGGAGAAAGAACATCCATCACGGCAGGTTCGCCCTTATTCGTGGACACGATTATTTTTTCATCTTCTGGTATTACCCCGATAAGATCTATGGCTAAAATATCCACAATATCTTCTATGTCCATCATATCTCCGTGTTTGACCATCCGAGGACGAATACGATTGATAATTAGTTTGGGGTTGCGAAGCTCAGCACTCTCGAGAAGCCCAATAATCCTGTCGGCATCACGGACTGCACTCACTTCAGGGGTTGTAACTACTATCGCCTTATTAGCACCAGCTATAGCGTTATAGAAACCTTGTTCTATTCCTGCAGGACAGTCTATGAGAACATAATCAAATTCCTCTTGCAAATCTTCACATAGATATCTCATCTCATCTGGGCTGACAGCGGTCTTATCCTTAGTTTGGGCAGCAGGGAGCAAATAGAGACTATCAAATCTCTTATCTTTGATCAATGCTTGTTTAAGTCGACAATTGCCACTCGTTACATCAACTATATCGTAGACAATTCTGTTCTCTAGACCCATAACTACATCGAGATTACGCAGGCCAATATCGGTATCAACGAGAACAACTCTGAAGCCGGCAAAAGCCAATGCCGTTCCCAGATTAGCCGTCGTGGTGGTTTTACCCACACCACCTTTTCCTGAAGTTACTACAATTGTATCACCCATATCCTAGCCTACCTTTCATCAAATACATAATTATTTCCACCTACAACCATTCCAGGAAATATTTACCATATAAATACAAAAAAAATTCTTCTCCTGGAAACTACCTGACTATGATAATCTCAGGTTTGATGAAAAGAATTCTACAATCACCCTCATATTTCCTTTGCCTAAACAGAAAAACCGAGGTTTAAATTCCTCGGTTATTCTTATTAAATCGACCTATTTCCAGTTGAAATAGTGAATAAAGGCCTCTTTGGCGACACGACCTGCTGTTTCTCCACCATGTCCTCCAAATTCTACTACACCAGCATAAGCAATCTGTGGATTATCATATGGAGCAAAGGCTACGAACATACCGTTATAGAATTGTCCTTTAGCTGTATTCTTCGATCCTATCTGGGCAGTACCCGTTTTCCCACCGCCACTAAACTGAGGAACATCCCAAAACAACCAATTGGCGGTTCCTTCCCCACCGGTTACCCCAGACATAGCCTTTTTGATTATCTCCAATGTTTCCGGTGAAACTGAAACTTCGTTTCTGACTTCAGGTACATTCTCATGAATTACTTCTCCCGTAAGAGTATCATATATTTTATCGACTAGGTAAGGCTTATAAAGCTTACCCCCATTGACCATGGTAGCAACAGCATTAGCTAATTGAACAAGCGTATAGGAATTATATCCTTGGCCAATAGAGTTATTAAAGCTATCAAATAATCTCCAATTAACATAGAAATCTACCTTTTGCTTATAATCCAGTTCAACGTTAGAAATCTCCCGGTTTTTTTCTCTGAGGATTCCTGTCCTTTTACTTTCATCAGTAACATCAGCCAGTAACTTCTCATATTTGTCTTCTATTTCTTTCAGGCTATCTTCTCTGAGCTTATCCCAATAAGGTTTAAAATAATCTCTTTTCCAATCAGGCGAAGGGGCTACACCTACTCCTTCTCCCGGAATATCTATCCCGCTAGGTACAGCTAAACCAAATTCATTTGCTATCTTCTTAATAAGTTCAGGTTCTTTCTCAAAAACTCTGCGGCCAACTATTTGGAAATAAATATTAGAGGATTTAGCTAACCCTCGATAGAGGTTAACCATACCAAAATGATTGCCACCCCACTCAGCTATTCCTTGTCTTTGGACTTCATAAGGGCCAAGGGAAGACATGCTATCATTAAAATAATCATTGGTGGTAACGACTCCAGCTTCCAATGCCGACATCCCTGTAATCATTTTAAAGGTAGAGCCTGGCGGGTATACCCCGCTTAGGGCGCGGTTGAATGATGCCGCATCCTCAGTTCTGAAATATCTTTCTGCTGTTTCGTCAGAAATAATTCCTATAAGTTCATTCGGATCCATAAAGGGTCTAGAGGCCATAGCCAAAATTTTGCCGGTATTGACCTCTATTACTACAGCTGCTCCTGCCTGAGCTAAAGGCTCGGTTTTTTGAATGTTACGAATCACTTCATCCAGCGTATTTTCAACTACTATCTGCAGTTCACTATCTACTGTTAGCTGAACAGTATTCCCCGGCTGTGCATCCTGGATGACCTCTTTATCTATAGGTCGCGCATTACTGTCGATTCCTATTCTTTCAAGACCATGATCTCCACGCAACCATTTATCATAGCTTTTCTCTATTCCGTCCTTACCGACAAGATCACCTGGTTCATACCGATAAGGATCATCTGTATCTTCAGCTTGTTGGTTAAACTGCTCCAACTCAGTTCCACTAACTTCTCTCACATAGCCCAGTACCTGACCAAGTACTGTTTTCTGTGGATACTCCCTTACTGCGATAGCTTCAATACTCACTCCAGGAAGTTCGTTACTATGTTCAGCGATAATCGCCTGGAGTTCGGGAGCTATATCCACTAGTATTGTGACAGGATCATAATTATTCCTTTGTTGGTTCTGAACCATGACTAAAATGTCTTCAGTTATTAGTTCAATGGATTGATTAGGGTAGTGCCAATAGGGCTTGATGTAACCTGCCAGATTAGTCACGACATCAATCAAATCTTTGTTTACTCTCTGGAGGTCAGCCCAGTCCAATACTAAAGCAAACTTAGGAACACTTTGAGCCATAACAACCTGATTGGTATCCACGATTGGTCCGCGTACAGCAGGGGTTGATACTGTTTTCAAAACATTGCTCGCAGCTAACTCAGCATAATGAGAGGCATTAGCTATTTGTAGTCTCCAGAGATTAAATCCTAGGATAAGAAAAATAATGATAACTGCAATCCCTAATCCTGTAAGCCTTTTCTGAGATTCCTTTCGATTCATTGATTCCATCTCTGTTCAACCCCTTTAATAACCACGTTCGTAATTAGACTTTTGTTTTAATATCCCTTGTGTAAATGATCTATTAACAAGAGGATAAGTAATTGGCACCAAAAGTGCGTTGTAAAGAGATATGCCAAATATCATCCGAAAAGCATTCCCAAAATCCCAATTGAGTCCTGCTATATTAGCGAGCAAAGACACAATTATCTGGCCTAAGAAAGACGCCAAAAAAACAAGCAGAACGGTAAGAGGGATATTATCTCTATACCAACGCTGCTGCAGCAAGCTTATTAAGAATGCAACAACTGCTAAAGTTATGGTATACATTCCAATATATCTACTGAAATACATATCGACAATCAAGCCCGTCGCAAAACCGTACGCTACCCCTTCACTTGGTCGATGATGCAAAGCGATATAAATAATCCATAACATAGCCAGATCCGGTTTGATCCCGTTCCAAGACAAGTAATGAAAAACTGTTCCAGGTAAGATAAGGCAGAAGATGAGAATTATCAGCATAAAGATATAACGTCTCATCATCTTACCTCCGGCATCTTAACTATATATACTTCTTCCAAAGAGTCAAAGTTCACAATTGGTTCGATGTAAGCATTCTTGAGTAGAGCAGAAGCATCCAGCTTAAGGCTAGTTATAATTCCGATCGGTATACCTTTAGGATAGATTCCTCCCAAACCGGAGGTGAAGACAATATCACCGATATTAATCTCATCTTCCTGTCGGAAAGCCATTACTAGTTGTCCTTCTTCGTTCAGTCTGTCAGTCTTCCTATAAGTTCCTTGAACTATTCCCGATATAGCCCTGCCCATACTATCACGCACCAATGCTCCTGCCTGTCCTTCTCCGTCAAGGATAAGCAGAACATCAGAACTCGTCCCTGACACTGCAATAACTTTTCCTACTAACCCAAGATTACCGATAACCGCATCGTTGATTTTAACACCATCCGCACTTCCCCGATTCACAGTAACGGTATGATACCAGGCTGTAGGATTTCGATTAACTACACTCGCACCTATCTTCTCAAGCTTGTTAAAGGTGGGGCTTTCAAAAACCTTTTCAGCGAATTCCTCATACCTAAGAGCAGCAAGGACTTGCTGTTTCAACTGAAGATTATCCCCAGTAAGTTTATCAACTTGTCTTTGCAGTTCCTCATTCTCAGCTTTGACAACACGAAAACGAAAAATAGCTCTAAAGTTATCTTTTATACTATCACCAATATTCCAGATAACTCTTTCCATAGGAACAAAGACTCTGTCCATAGCTTTTCCAAGAGGATTGAAAAACTCGGTACCCAGTCCTGTGATCCTAATAGCCGTCACAGTAATGAGGAGAACCGCGAAAATTACTACGGCAATCCCCATGGGATTGATCTTTTTCCCCACCTATTTCTCCCCCAGCTTTATTAGTTCTTTTGTAAAGCTACAATCTTTCTTAGGATTTCATCATCTTCCAGAACCTTTCCTGTTCCTAGTGCTACACAAGATAGGGGATCTTCAGCTAAATGCACAGGGATTCCTGTTTCATTGGCTATTAGTCGATCCAGATTCTTGAGCAGTGATCCTCCTCCAGCTAAGATTATCCCTCTATCCATAATATCTGCAGCTAACTCCGGAGGCGTTCTTTCCAGACAGCTTTTTACTGCTTCTATAATAGCTGATACTGGCTCACTTAAAGCTTCAACTATTTCCTGAGATGATATATCTACATTCTTGGGCAAACCAGTTAAAAGATCTCGCCCCTTGATAGAATAATTTGCACCCGCGGAAGGCAAGTAGGCAGCACCAATCACTTTCTTAATCTGTTCCGCAGATTGATACCCAATGAAAAGATTATAAGTTTTCTTGATATGGGCAATGATAGCATCATCCATCTCATCTCCTGCCACCCGGATGGATCCAGCAGTTACAATCCCGCCCATGGAAATTACAGCAACCTCAGTGGTGCCACCACCAATATCTACAATCATATTCCCTGTAGGTTCACCTACAGGTAGACCCGCTCCGATAGCTGCGGCCATGGGTTCTTCCATAATTATAGGATCTTTGGCTCCGGCTGCAATAGCTGCCTCTTTGACAGCTCTCTCTTCAACTGCCGTAACCCCTGAAGGAACACAAATAACCACACGTGGGCGAGCGAACTGAAACTTTGAGCCTAAAGCCCTACCAATAAAATATTTCAGCATCTTTTGAGTAACATTGAAATCAGAGATAACCCCATCTTTCAATGGTCTAATAGCAACTATATTACCAGGAGTTCTCCCGATCATCTCTTTAGCTCTGTCTCCTACAGCTAGGGGTTCATTCTTCTCTATATTCATCGCAACCACTGATGGTTCTCGTACTACTATCCCTTTACCCTTCATATGTACAAGAGTATTGGCTGTTCCTAAATCTATCCCCAAATCTTTTGAAAAAAACATATGCAGTCTCCCTTTCTTGCTTGTATATATCCAAACTTTTCTTAGTTTACCACCAAATAACATTTTAATGCTTATATTTGTTTTTCCCTATAGAGATCTATCTTAAGATCCATATTAGATAATTCCCTGTTCCTTGAGACTCACATACCTTTTCTCACCTATGATGACATGATCCAAAATCTCAATCCCCAAGATCTTCCCGCCTTCAGTTAACCTCCTGGTGATGTCGAGATCTTCCCTACTTGGTGTAGGGTCACCGCTAGGATGATTATGCAGAAGAATTATACTATTTGCATTACGCCGGATTGCTTCCTTGAAGCACTCGCGTGGATGTACGATAGAAGAGTTAAGTGAACCCACAGAAACCGCACTTATACCCAAAACATTATTCCGTGTGCTTAAATGCATAATACGAAAATGTTCTCGGTCTAGAATTCTCATTTCCTCCATCACTAAATCCGCTACATCGGAGGGAGAATTGATAACAGGTCTAGCCGCTGGATCTGCAGAAATACTCCTTTTTCCTAACTCCAGAGCAGCTTTCACCTGAGCTGCTTTGGCAGGCCCTATCCCATGAACTTGTTCAAGTTCGTAGATGGATAAACGGGCAAGCCCAATCAGACCCCCTGCCTCTGTCAAGATTCTCTCAGCCAGTTCCAGAACATTCTCTCCTTGAGTTCCTGTCCTTAGAAGAATAGCAAGTATCTCTCTATTAGATAGAACTTCCGGTCCCAACTGATAAAGTCTCTCTCTTGGCTTAAGATCCTCAGGTAGATCCTTAAGTCGACGATACATCATCTCTAAGCCCTTTCAACGGTTAGGATAGACATTCTTCTCTTGTAGTTTTGTTGACAAGAGTTCCATAGGCAACCCGATAACATTAGTTAGGGAACCCTGGGTCCAAGCCACAAATTTTTCAGCTTGTCCTTGAATTCCATAAGCTGCTGCCTTATCCATCGGTTCTCCAGTAGAGATATAATCCCAGATTTCCTGGTCGCTAATATCCCGAAAAGATACCGTAGTAATATCCAAACTTGTATCTATGCTTAGACTTTGATTATCACTACCCATATCAGCTAAAGCTATAGCCGTCATCACTTTATGGGTCCTTCCACTTAAAACCTGGAGCATTTTCCGAGCATCTTCTTCACTAGCAGGTTTACCAAATATTCTCTCATCTAAAACCACTATGGTATCAGCAGCCAAAAGGATATCAGCTTCTAACCCTTGCTGACTTCGCCATACTTCAAGCCCATCAAGAGCCTTCCGTTTTGCCAAATCTTGCACGATATCCTCTGGAAGCTCCGTTGCGGAAAATTCCTCCGATACAGAAGGCTGTACCACCCTGAATTCATATCCCCACTCTTGAAGGAGTTCAATCCTTCTAGGCGAGGAAGAAGCTAGCACGAGCATCTTCTTGCGTCACATCCATAGTCACAATAATTGCAAAGCCGGGCCTTAGTCCCCGGCTGCTAATCCTTGATTTTAAGTTTAGCACTTTAGATTTTTTTTGGCAAGATAACAGAAAATTTTCCTAAAATATTCTATTTGCATTAAAATACAATAATTTCTTTCATTACCAAATTGTCCTAAGATCCTAGGTAATATCGTTTAAGAGAAGGTGCTTTTTAGTTTTCCTTGATCTCTCAGGATTACAATATAAAGAGCATCTAATAAAGCTTTGGCACTTGCCCGTAGAATGTTACTGGATACACCAATGGTTCCCCAGCTATCAAGTCCATGCCTAGTCTCCACAACCACACGTACAACTGACCCCGTACCAAAGGAACCATCCAAAACCCTTACTTTATAATCTATGAGTTCACTCTCCTCAATCACAGGAAAAAATGCACTTAAGGTTCGCCTCAGAGCTCTATCAAGAGCATGGACCGGGCCATCCCCCTCGGCAGCGATATGAACCGATTCATCTTCAACTTTCACTTTAATTACAGCAACAGAATCAAGCTCACCGCGCAGTGGATCACTCCAAACATGATAATCTTCCAAGGTGAACGGTGGTTGATACTCATCAAGAATCTCCATAAGAAGCAAGTCGAGGCTCCCTTCAGCAGTTTCATACTGGAACCCTTCATTTTCAGCTTGCTTAATCTTTTCCATAGCCAGTTCCACTAGAGGATGGTCCTTTTCTATATCTGGTTTAAAAGCACGCATTCTTGCACAAATATTTGCTTTACCAGATTGATCAGAAACTAAGATTCTTCGTTCATTACCTACCATTGAAGGATCAATATGCTCAAAAGTTCTATTATTCTTCAATACAGCATCCACATGCATTCCTGCCTTATGGGCAAAAGCACTTTTACCTACGAACGGCTGCTTTTCATCAAATGGATAATTAGCCAGTTCCGCTACATATCTGGTCAAGTGGGTCAGATTGGAGATCACTTCCTGGTCCAAAAGTTTGTAACCCATTTTCAATTGCAACCACGGAAGTAATGTGCTCAGGTTAGCATTACCGCATCTTTCCCCGAAGCCATTCCAACTCCCTTGAATTTGATTAGCACCGCTTCCAACGGCAGCCAGGGTATTGGCAACTGCCAGTCCTCCATCATTATGAGCATGAATACCTAATACCTGGGGAGCAAACTTATTTCGGACTACTTCTATTCCTTTGATAATCTCAGTGGGAAAGGCTCCTCCATTAGTATCACAAAGTACTATCCCCCGAGCTCCTCCTTCAAGGGCAGCCTCCAAACAGTTTAAAGCAAAATCTGGATTATCAGCAAAACCATCAAAAAAGTGTTCTGCATCAAAAAAAACTTCCCTTCCTGCTTGGACAAGAAAATTGACTGACTCCCTGATTATTCGTAAATTCTCTGTATTATTAGTTCGCAGAACTTCATCCACATGCATCTTCCAAGTTTTACCGAATATAGTAAGCGTTGACGCCCCTGAAGCTAGGAGCTTTGCTAATATCTCGCTATTCTCAGGGTCTTCGTTCACTCTACATGTACTTCCAAAGGCCACAATTTTCGTTTTACCTCTTAATAATTCTGTAATATCAGCAATTAGCTCTGAGTACGATTCCTTCTTAGAGTCCAAAAGGTTTGGCTGTAAGGAAGTTAACCGGAAGAACTCATCATCTTTAGGGTTAGCCCCAGGCCACCCCGCCTCTACAAAATCAATTCCGGCCTCAGCCATTTTATGCAGGTAAACAAGCTTATCTTTAACTGAAAAGTGTACTCCTTCACCTTGAGCACCATCTCTTAAAGTTGTATCATATATACTTATCCTGTTACCTGTCATTGTTTTCCCCTCCAGACAATATTAGAGCATCAATACATTTTAATTTTATAATCATTCTATACATTTTACATATATTTGTTCAATAAAGTAAAGCTAAACTTTAAAAACCACCCACGAAAAAATCGGGGTGGTTACGAAAACCAATATTATAACTACTATTAAATTCTGCCTCCAACATTGAAAGTAAGAACCTCTAAATTCACTGATAAATCCACATTACGCAATTCTACTTCTGGAGGAACATTCAAAACTATAGGAGCAAAATTAAGAATAGCACTTACTCCACACTTGACCAGCATATCAGCGACCTCTTGGGCAAATGCTCCTGGGACAGTGATTACTCCTATCTGAGGCTTAGTCTTAGGGACTACCTCTTCGATCATTTCGACAGGCATTACTTCCACTCCATCAACGACCATCCCAATCTTTTTGGGATCCTTATCGAATATGCTGGTAATGATGAATCCTCTTTCTTTAAAACCTTTATAAGTACTTAAAGCCAAGCCCAGATTACCTAAACCGACAAGAGAGACACTCCATTCAGCACTAAGACCCAAAATCTTCAAGATATCTTTATGGAGATCTTTCACGTTATATCCCACACCGCGGATTCCAAATTCACCAAAATAAGCCAAATCTTTACGAACCTGTGCTGGACTAACCCCAACTCCTTCTGCGATATCACCAGAAGAGATGGTAATTATACCCTTACGATCAACTTCAGTTAAATAGCGAGAATATACGGATAGACGCATGATAGTTGCTTCAGGTATTTTTAAAGTTTTCAACTGAATCCCCCATTTCAAAAAATCATATGCTAATTATATCACTACCTATTCATATTGCAAGCAAATTGCCGGAATATAAAGAAAAGATGATGTAACATATGGTACAAGTCTAAATTTAAAGTCAATATTTTAGTTAATTTCACCTTTTGGCAAGAATTTTGTCGTTATTGACTTGTACTCGAGCAAAAGTTTAAGTAAATCTTGGTTGTATCTAGAATCATCTACTTCGTATTCCTTAATCAGGATGGAATATAGGTTATCATTTAAACTCTGGACTTCTGTCGGACAGCCACCTGTAAAAAGAAAGTCCATATCTCCAGCTAATTCTTCATTAATCTTATCCTTGTCAGTTCCCCTCAATAGAGCATTTGATAACTTTAGAATAGTTGAGACAATTTCAACGCTTTTACCATTAACCTTATAATGAAGTTCGGGAAAATTTTCTCTTCTTATCCAAGAGTCTATCCCTTTATCCTTCATACTTTGACTCTGAAAACCAGCTTTCTCCTTGGAATCAAATAAGCCAACTGCTACAACAAAAGGGTCTTCTTGAATTATCTCTGCCTTCCATCCTTTAGCGAGCATACTTTCTATCATGTTTTGGGCATTTTTTTGCTCTTCAAAAACCCCTATTTGGCAGGTCCAAAAATCAAATTGTGGTAAAATTAAAATCTCGCTGGTCGTAACCTTCAACTGTTCCTGGTCTTCTATCGGGCTTTTAGACACTAAGTCAAGGAAGAGCTGTCCGATATTCCAAGTAAACCAACCTATAGCACTTATTCCTATTGTTACCACAACTACAGTAATCAAAACTCTCAACCATCTATTTTTTTTCATAAAAAAACCCTCATTTGCTTTTCTTTTTTATTTCAAACATATGAGGGATTGGAAAATTTTAGTACATATCATAAGGCTTCTGCCCGTAGAATTCGCTGGATTGCCGATAGTTAGCCTATAGATCACTAATATGAACTCTTCGCAACTTTACTTCCGAAGTTTCAGCTCCTTGACTTATCTCAAGATTAATTCTAGACCCTACCTCACCTATCAGTCTATATGGGATTTCTTCTCCCCCATATTTCATGTCCTTTAATTCAACCCCATCAATAGATAGAATGATATCACCGCTTTGAATGTCTGCATTTTCAGCTGGAGATTTATCAGTTATTTTCGTGACTACAATCTTACCATCTTGAGCCTCAGCTTCCAGTCCAATCGTACCTACCGCAACCTTTTCGATCATATCGACGGATTCTTTAAGATGTTTAATTTCCCATCTAACTATTTTTCCATCCTGTACTTCAAACATTTCCTTGGTTTTAATAATATCAATACCGGCTATCTGAAAAAGAGGTATCTTATTAGCTATGATATAAGTTATTTTACTTTCATCAATCTTCTGAGTTTCAAGAATTTCGATGCTATTGTCCTTTTCATAATTAAGGCTAATCATCTGTTTGATAACTTCTATACCTTCCATTTGTCCACTATCGGTTGACATCTCCGCATCATCAGCAACATGTTCAATAGCGTTGTCTATTTCCCCTCGACTATAATAATCAAGAAAACTGCCAGTTACCTGCTCAGTAATAGCATAGTCAGGTTTTGTTTGATAATTTTTCGTCGAAAAACACCCTGTAAGTAATAAGCTTATTGAGATTATCAAGATTAGAAATACAATATATTTGCTTTTCTTCTTTACCAATTGTTACACCCTTTCGCCCACATTGTCATTTAACACTTAAATCAAACTACACTAGATTATTATAGGCTTAATTGACTACGTTCTATTTTACCTAACTCTTAAGACAAAATCTATTAGAAAAATAAGAAAGTTTTTAATAATCTTGATATTAAGATATATTTGTGCATTGCTATACTAATCGATGATATTTAATGTTTAATTTTCTTTAATAGATATTGCCTCACAGGACCTAACATGTACAGTGAGCCTGTAATACAAAGCATATCCTCCGGATTTAACATCTCCAGACATTTACTAACTGCTAAGACTGGGTCTTCAATAACATACAGGTTATCCTTACTAACATATTGCTCAGCTATCAATGCCGGATATTTCCAATCGCCTGCTCTAGAAGAATCAGGCTTAGTTACCATAATAACATCAGCAAGCGGTCCAATAAGCCCAACAGCTTTCTCTATCTCCTTGTCTCCCAACATACCCAGGCAAAGAACAAGTCTCTGGTGCTTATATAGTCCTTGTTGATAATATTTCAGAGCATTCACTAAAGAATTCATCCCATCAACATTGTGGGCTCCATCTAAAAGAATCTTTGGATTTTCAGACATTAACTCTAATCTTCCCGGCCATTTAACGATATTTAATCCTTGGCGTATGGCTACCTCAGAAATATCATAACCAAATCTATCTCGAAGAAGTTCACTCACAGCCAAAGCCGTTGAAGCATTAGCATACTGATGTTCGCCTCGGAGGGTAAGTTTTAGTTCAAGATAGAAGCTGTTTAGTCCATGATAATTAAAACTATCAATTTTATTATTTACTCTCTCCCAGCGAACATCCTGCCCAACAGTTATAAGATTCGAACCTTTTCGTTCAGCATTTTCCTGAATAACATTGAGGGCTTCAGCTCTCCCGGCTGAAGTCACAACCGGAACTCCTTCTTTGATAATCCCTGCCTTAACCTGAGCGATTTTTTCAATGGTGTTACCCAAATAGTCCATATGATCCATACCGATGTTAGTTATAACGGAAATAAGCGGTCGGACAACGTTGGTAGAATCGATCTCTCCCCCTAGACCAACTTCTAGAAGAACAAAATCAGGTTGTTGACGCGCAAAATAAAGCAAAGCTATGGCCGTACTAACCTCAAATTCTGTAGGATGTTCTACCCCTTTAGCTAATAAATCATCCAAATGAGGCCTAATTTCCCTGATTACTGCCACCACATCTTCCGGCTGAATTATCTCTCCGTTGATACTGATCCGTTCCCTAAAGTCATGAAGATGAGGAGATATAAACATCCCTACCTTATACCCTGCCTGTTCTAGGACTGCCTGTAGAATAGCAGCTGTTGATCCTTTACCATTCGTACCGCCTATATGAATAATCTTTAACTTTTGCTCCGGATTCCCTAACCTATCCAGCAAAGCTCTTATTCGTTCCAAACCAAAATTAATCCCGAACTTTGTTAGATCCTTGATAAAAGCTAAGGTCTCTTCATATTCCGCATTCTTTTCCCTATAATAATTATCAGTCATTACCTATTTCCTTTTTCCTGTTACTTCTCATTACTACTGCTTAAAAATGATCTTAACGATATTTGAGCATTACTTAGCGAACCTTTAGAGCAGAGAAGCGTCGAGAACGCAGCTGATAAGCGTTAAGATGTGCCACGGTTAACGTCAGGTATTACCCTAAGGTTTGGCACATTAGCGAAATCAGCAAGTGAACAGCTTCGGCGCGCGGTAAGCGGGTAATGCTCAAATATGTGATATCACTCACTTACCTTCATCCTCACTAAGATCATCCAATCTTTGCTTCAGTGAAGCTAGTCTCGCCAAGATGGCCTCAAGCTTTTCCTTCTCCTTGGCTATTACATCTTCCGGAGCTTTAGCAACAAATCCTGGATTATTCAGCTTTCCTTCTAATCTCTTCTGCTCACCAATAGCATTATCGATATCTTTACGCGTTTTTGCTAATTCTTTATCCAAATCAAGCAACCCTGTAAGAGGCAGATAGATAGTAACCGTCGGAAGGACAGCACTGGCTGATTGGGGGATATTGTTATCCAATTGTTCCATAAGCGTGATGTTTTCACTACTGGACAATTGTTTCATCTCATCTATACCTTTTTTTAATATCTCCCTAATTTCTTTTTCAGGCGATACCATTATGATGTCGGCTTTCTTTCCAGGAGCTACATTCATCTCAGCTCGGATGTTACGAACCGCCTTGATGACATCCATCAATAGAGTCATCTCTCTTTCAGCTTGCTCGTCCCTATACTCTTCAATCTGGGGATAGCTACTAAGCATAATGGTCTGGCCGTTGGTAGGCAGGTGCTGCCATATTTCCTCCGTCAAGAAGGGCATGAACGGATGAAGAAGTCTCATCGTACCTTCAAGCACTTCAAGAAGTATACTCTGGGCGGTATTCCTACCCACTTGATCTTCCTTGTTATAAAGCCTCTTCTTAGATAGTTCTATATACCAATCACAGTATTCATTCCAGATAAATTCATAAAGTAACCTTCCTGCTTCCCCCAGATCAAAGCGATCTAAAGCAGCGGTTACTCCTTGTACCGTATCTTCATAACGCGAAAGAATCCATCTATCGGATAGAGTCAATTCCCCTCTAGGCATCCCTTCGTAATCGACGAGATTCATCATAACAAACCGAGAAGCGTTCCAAATCTTATTTAGAAAGTTCCTCGTAGCTTCCAATCTTTCCACATGGAATCTCAAATCATTCCCTGGGGTATTCCCGGTTATAAGCATAAATCTCAGGTTATCCGCCCCATATTTTTCTATTACTTCAATGGGGTCAATGCCATTCCCTAAAGATTTGCTCATTTTACGTCCCTGAGGATCAAGAATTAATCCATGGATCATTACTTTGTGAAATGGAACTTCCTGCTGGAATTCCAGTCCCATGAAGATCATTCTTGCCACCCAAAAGAAGATGATATCCCTTCCTGTTACAAGGACACTAGTCGGGTAGAATTGCTTCAATTCTGCTGTCTCTTCAGGCCAACCCATAGTAGAAAATGGCCAAAGCGCTGATGAGAACCAAGTATCGAGAACATCTGGATCTTGCACTAGTTTTTCACTACCACATTTCGCACATGACGTTGGTTCTTCCTTATGACATAGCTCTTCTCCACAGTCCTGGCAATACCAAACAGGGATACGATGTCCCCACCAGAGCTGACGAGAGATACACCAATCTCTGATATTCTCCAGCCAACTTATATATATCCTTGAGAAACGTTCAGGTACAAATTGCAGAGTGCCATCCAGAACAACTTTCATAGCGGGTTCAGCAAGTGGTTTCATCTTAACGAACCATTGTTTACTAACTCTAGGTTCAACCGTAGTTGAGCAGCGATAACATTCTCCGACAGCATGAGTATGAGGCTCAATCTTTACTAAAAGACCCAAATCCTCCAGGTCCTTAACAATAGCCTTACGAGCATCATATCTGTCCATTCCCTGATACTTACCACCGTTCTCATTAACGGTTGCATCGCTGTTTAGAATATTAAGCTGTGGGAGTTTATGCCGTAGCCCCATCTCAAAGTCATTAATGTCATGAGCTGGCGTTATCTTAACTGCCCCAGTCCCAAATTCCTTATCTACATATTCATCGGTTATGACCGGTAATTCCTTATTTAATAATGGCAGGATAACTGTCTTCCCTACAAGGTGAATATATCTTTCATCTTCCGGGTGTACAGCTACCGCCACATCTCCGAGCATAGTCTCAGGTCGAGTAGTGGCAACGATAACCCCTTGTCCCCCATCTTTGGCAGGATAATGGATATGCCATAGGTTCCCTTCTTTTTCGTTATGCTCAACTTCGATATCAGAAATGGTAGTGTGACATTTGGAGCACCAATTCACAATATAGTTTCCTCGATATATGAGGCCCTTTTCATATAATTTGACGAATACTTCACGTACAGCCTGAGAACAGCCTTCATCCATAGTGAACCTTTCCCTAGACCAGTCACAGGAGGCACCTAACTTGCGAAGCTGACGAGTGATGGTTCCACCATACTCTTCTTTCCATTCCCAAACTCTCTCCAAGAATTTATCCCGACCTAACTCATGCCTGTTGGTTCCTTCTATTGCTAATTGTTCTTCTACCTTAGCTTGAGTAGCTATCCCGGCATGGTCGGTCCCTGGCAGCCATAAAGTATTAAACCCCTGCATCCTTTTAAAACGGGTTAAGATATCCTGAAGAGTATTATCCATTGCATGGCCTAAGTGAAGAGATCCCGTAACATTAGGAGGAGGCATAACAATACTGAATCCCTCCTTGTCCGGCTCTACCTTTGGAGTGAAAAATCCATTCTCCTCCCAATATTTATACCATTTCTCTTCTACTTGACCAGGATCATATACTTTAGCCAAATTTAATTCATCACTCATATGTATAACCCCTTTCACCTTTTCTGGCATACTTTTTTTATGTTATTTATATTAGTGTGTTACTAAGCGAAACTTTATAGCAGAGAAGCTAATCTACAATTTATAGCTGCACCGTAGCATGCAGACAAGCGGAGCACGGATGCGGAGCGCGGCAGTTTACCGCTCCTTGCCATCCATGGCACCGCGGTATTTGTCCATCCGTGGACTTTACGACAGGAGGTCGCTATTGCCGAAAAGTGCTTGCTGCGGTGTAGCGTTCACCTTGACTGACAGATTCCGGTGAGTAGGTAATGCACAAATATCCTCTAATAAATAAAGCCTCTCAACCCAAAGGACGAAAGACTCGCGGTACCACCTTTATTCCGAAAAAAGTAACATTCTTTAAGACATTACTGCCCCACAAAAAAATCAATCAACACTTTCCCGGCACTTTATAGCTATAACGGGCTACCCGCTGGTAACTACTAGGCAAAAGCTTTTCCCTACCATCCCTCCTGTGCGACCCCGGTTACGTATCGAGGAATCTTCCACCTCCAGAGCATTATCCATGACTAAAATGCACCTGTCTATTCCCTCTCTAAACGACCGAACCTACCGTTTTTCACCATCATAGGGTTTATTAATTGTTTTCAATTTATAATAATTCATTATATCTTACACTCCCTAAATATGTCAAAAATTATTCTAGATGAATCAGCCGTAAAAGCTGTTTGGTAATTACAAGGGCCTCAACAGTCTTAATTACGTGCTCAGCAACATGACATAAAACAGCAAAGCGTAATATAATAAGCTTAGAAGTAATTTGAATATTTTTAATATTCAAATATATAAAGAATGTTTGGAGGGGAACTGATGAAAAGTTACAGGGTAAAGATGAAGGCTCGTGGAGAAATCGCTCTGCCTGCTGAGCTGCAGAATTTCCTCGGTCTTATGCCGGGCGATTACCTAGAAATAAGAATAGATCCTGAAGGCAAACTTAATCTGTGTACTGCAGAACGTTCAGTAGGTCCGTTATCTGATTTCTTCGAAGATTTCATTCTTAATGACCTTCATAAAGAGGGGTGTTCCGGAGACCTGCTGCAAACGAGGTACCTTGAACGGAAAATCCAGTTGAGTACAGTATTGGATCGTTTGTCAGAAGAAGCCCGCCTCTCTTTAAGTCAAGGACATACGTTATGGTGGCGTGAAATTCCCATACTTGATAATGGTCATCCACAGTATCAAAGTGAAGAGTGGAAGGTATTCCTTACAAGTAGAGCCGAAAGGAATCTAATTAAACTGCAGGGGAGGGTTCTTAAGGAAATCCCTCAAGTGATGTTAAACTTAGAGCATGACCCGTTAG
>Ga0209643_1001585_pt1 | contig 20199 bp, 15 predicted proteins | sample AutmiccBRH37_all_FD_187383 | JGI IMG/M metagenome (GOLD analysis project Ga0209643, IMG submission 187383) | Deep subsurface microbial communities from Mt. Terri, Switzerland - Autotrophic microbial communities BRH/37_all (SPAdes) (version 2) | ecosystem: Environmental > Aquatic > Deep... | reverse complement strand
TGGTCTTTCGCCTGATTGGCCTGGTCTCTGTCCTTAAGAGCCTGCTGCAGCTCGTGTTTGGTCATACTACCGATATCATGCTGCACGACGAATTCCTCCCGCTCCTCTTCCGGCAAACCCAGCAGGAGGAGGGCTTGGGTGTAAGTCAAATTCCCAACCAGTTGGGAATTTGAACTATCATCGGATGAGGCCGGCAGCTTGGACCCATATTCCGCATAAAGACGCATCAGATTTTCGGCTGTACTCTTGGAATAATTGACTGATTCTTTGAGCCAGTTCAGCCATTCTCCATGCTTGAGCAGTTCTTTGGCCTCCTGCAAGCGACAGCCGATTTCAATGGCACTGGCAAGCAGGATTTTTTTGGTTTGGGAGGTTATCATCTTTATTTCAGCCGCAATTATTGGCGGCGTGCGTTCGGTGCTCGGATTATCCATACCGCCCGTCCTTTCATAATTCGTCTAATTACAGCATATGCAGATGGGCTTCGGATGGTGAGGGCTTGGCTTATTATCAAAAAAGCAGAACCCCGGCCAATTTGATCTCGAACCGGGTTTCTGCTTTCAGTGATATATTCTTACGTATTACAATATATGCTTTGTCCTGAGAAATGTTACAAAGCACCTTTCCCTTTTCGCACAGTTCCCGGATATCAGTAAAAACCTTAACTTTCTTCCCTGACCTCCACTACTGCTCCTGGCCTTCCCGCTTCAACTAATACTTTGTTCCCCAGCAGTAGGAAGCCCTGAATGAAAAGCAATAATCCGGTTGCTATCAGCATATATTCTATGCGTATTATATCGGCTAGCGGGCCGAACAACAGCATTCCAAGAGGCATCATAGAACTGGAAATCATCCCGAATACTCCGAAAACTCTCCCCATGTAGTCCTCTTCTACCTTCTCCTGAATCAAAACGATGGACGGGGTGTTAAACATGGGCATGGCGATTCCAACTACACTCATAAAAATCAAGTAAATCCAAAAAACCGGGATAATGCCTAAAGCAAACGTACAGATTCCAATAATCAGAAGGGAAAGTATCATAGTATGCACCCTATTTTTAAAGCCACCCCAGGATGTCATAATTAATCCTCCGGCCATCATTCCGATGGAAAAGGTGACTTCAATAGCCGTGAGTCTCCAGACATCGCCGCCAAAACTACGTGCAACCTGAAGCGGGGTTAAAAAAGCAACAGGCGCCGCCAAAATAAATAAGAAAGCACAAAAAATAAAGAAAGTCTTAATATAGGTGTGGCTTTGAATATAGTCCAGACCTTTACGCATATCTCCGAAATAGCTGATGGTTTGTTTCTCCAAAGCCTTGGCATGTACTGGTACCTTTAAGAAGATGAACAATACAGTTACCGCGATCGAAGCTGTAACAACATCGATAATAAATATGGCTTCAAGCGATGCTACTGTGAGCAGGGCACCACTGATCATTGGAGATATTAGCATAACCATGGCTTGGATGGTTCCATTGGTGGCGTTTACTTTGGTTAGTTTATCTTGGGGCACAATCTGGGGTATATAAGCATTTACTGCTGGTATTTGGACTCCTGCCCCAAGAGAGCGAATGGCAGACATCACAAACAGCAGCCAGATTGCATCGTAGCCGATGAAGAAGAGGATTGCCAGAACAAGGGTGGATAAGGCAATCATGGAGTCTGAAAGGATTATAAGTAACTTCCGATTATAACGATCAGCCCATACCCCTGCAAACGGAGATAGAAAGAAAGTTGGCAGAAAGCCACATATAATAGATATAGTCATCATTACGCCCGATTGCGTAGATAAGGTGATATACCACATTATCGCATATTGAACCAAGGCTGATCCAAATAGCGATAAGGTCTGACTTGCCAGAAAGAGTACGATATTCTTTTTCCAATTATCATGCGCTGTCATGTGTTCTCCGTCTTTAACTAGGAAGTATTATTGCTGTTGAATATTAACCTATCTATAGTATATCATTTTTATATTATTTCAAATAATAATAAATTATTAGGGAGTTATTAGTTGTGGCTCATCGCCTACGATTTTATAACGAGCTTCCTGGACAACAGTTCCGTCTTCCTTACTCTTAGAAAAGGTAACTAAATCGTAACCATCCTCTGTTTTGCCCTGACTTGTCTCATAAATATATCTTTCCCCGTTTTCAACCTCTTCCCTGGTTCCAATCCAATATGGACAGGTATTCAAGAAAGAATCATACTTGGTGTATTTCGCAAACAGGGTGTTGGAAGCGGGTACAGAAATGTTTGGCAGCTTCTTCTCAACATGTGATCCTTGGACAGTTGCAGTTCTTCCAATACTCTTTAAGTATTCGCTGGCCTGTTCTCCCTGTTGCTGTTGGAGTTCGAGATATCTGTTCCCTTCTGGAAAGACATCAGTCCAATATCTCTCTGGAAACATCTTTTTCACAGAATCCAAGTATCCTGCTCCATCCATGGGTTCCTGGTAGGTGAGCATTATATACTGGCCGTATTCATTTTGCTTAAAAGTAATAACTGTCGGAATCGCCCCACTGCCGCTAATTTTTGTAAAGATACCATTCTCAAAACCAAAATATCCAAAGCTCGCAATCGTATAAGCTGTGGTTATACCATCTTCCACTTCTGTATCTAGCAGAATATGCCCTTCTGTAGCTACTTCACCGACTCGATAATGCCCTTGGTCTTTAACTGCCTGACTAATGGCTTGATCGATGGTTTGCCCAACCAAGACATCGTACCCAGGTTCAACGGTATAAAAACCTACATCGTCGTAATGAATGAGTAGCTGTTTCTCGGCTACTTTAGCTCCGTTACTATAGATGGAAACATGAACAGGTATGCTTGAAGTCTTATCAAGTTCTACATAGTTGCCGCTCCCGTCCAAAGGACTCCAATAAACCGCTGAATCATAGGGTAGGTCGATATTATTACCAAGTTTACTTATTTTCCCGGATGAAGAAGGCCAACTCAGGAAACTACCACGTGGGGTAGAATAACGGACTTCATCCGCACTCTCCGTATACTTAGCCAATATGCGAATACCTGGTGTACTGGACATGGCTGGAGTATACTTTGGAGGATTGATCTGAAATTTTAAGCCGATACTGTTTAGTAAAATTTCAAAATCACTTCTATCTGTGGCGTATTCCCTTAAGTCCTTGTCATAGTTTTGTTGGAGCTGTTCCCTTGAAAAATGAAGATTTTGTTTTCCATTATCGGTGTACAGATTAAAATCAATCCGGTCAACATTATCGATTAGGGCAAACATAACCAGCGCATTATTATGCAAGTTCGACTCAATCAGATTCAGATTAATATCTGATGCAGTGAAGTCATATTTGGCTGTTATTCCATAAGGAGTATTCTCAGTTTGAAGAGACATTCCCTGTCTAAATTCAGCATAAGGTAGTTGACTGATTAGGTTACCAACGTTGCTGGCGTCCCCTACATAGGGATTCTTAAACTCGATAAGATTATCGACCTGATATGCTTTTGTTTCCTCGACCTCATACGGATCTTTAGCGGTTAAGGGATTGGTTAAGAGAAATACGCTCAGCAAGACCACACTAAGAACACCGGTAAAGAGGAAAATACTTTTCTTTGATTTGAATAGTTCCGCCGTTTTAATCATGCTAATTCTGCGCTTGATATTCTTTTTGTCATCTACCATTCCAAGGAGTTTGGGAAGAAATCTTGGACTGTTAATGCTTTCAAGTACAGTAAGCAAGGCCTTGCCATATTCCTTTTCTTCTCCATGCTTGAGCACAGACAGAACCTTGTCATCAGCGGCAATCTCCATATCTCGTCTAATCATCCTAAAACAATACCAGATCACCGGATTAAACCAGTGGATGACCTGCAGTCCAAGTAATAGGTAGTTAGTCAGTAGATCTTTTCTTTTGTAATGAGCCAGTTCATGCATCAATATATAGGATAATTCCCTGTTATTTAACTCGAGTGTTTTGGGTGAGATTAGAATTTTGGGGGTTATCACTCCAAAGATTGCCGGGGATTCAATCGTTTCCTGAACGATTATTTCTATATCTCTGTTTATCCTCATCCGCTGTTTGCATTCTTCAAAAATCACATTAATTGACGCCGGTACTGCCCTTTGATTAATATTAAGTCTTCTATGCAGTAAAAAATTAGTGTAAAACAACCACAGCGTTAATACTATAGACCCGAAGAGCCAGATATATGGCAACCCCTTCAATAATTGAGAAAATATTGAGGTATGCTCAACTCCAGATTCTATATTCTGGGATGAGTTTGGCTGGAATTGGTGTTGAGGAATTTCAGCAGGAGTAGTTGCTGGGTAGATTTGTTCGTAAGCCAGGGCAACAGGGGTATGATCTGCTACTTGTGAAACGGCATTAAATAAACTAAACGCACTTTCAGGACCAAAAGGTATAATTAATTTAAGTATTAACACAGACCAGATTAGAAAATGCCATTTGGGATTTAGTCTATTGTTTAGCATGTATTTTAGCAAAATGATGATAAGTCCCACAACCGATGCATAGAGAGAGGTGGTAATGATTATCTTAAAAATCCCTTCCACGTTTATCCCTCCTCATCCAACAATTTCTTCAGACTTTGGATTTCTTCCTTGGAAATCTTCTCTTCCTTAATAAAGCTAGCGACCATAAGATTTAAAGAACCGTCGAACACCTTTTGCAGAAAGGATTTGCTGGCCAAAGCTTTAAATTCCTCTTCCCCAACCAGAGGAAGATACAAAAAAGCTTTGCTATTTGTACTCTCCGCCTTTATAGCCCCTTTTGCTGCCAGACGAGAAATCAGGGTCTGGATAGTCTTAGGTTTCCATTCGGTCGTTTCCGACAGTCTATCAATAATCTGAGAACTGGTTGCCTGACCGACCTCCCAGAGGATTTTCATGACTTCTAGTTCTGCTTCAGATATCTGGGGAATCTTAGTATTCAAGTGGCCTGCCTCCTCTTGGATTACAAGTGTAAGTATAACTTAATATTACAACTGTAATCCAAAATAGTCAATAGAGCATCTGTTATTCCAACCAAAAATGCACAAGATAATAAATAATGCTATAATTATCCCACCACTATCATTAATAGGAGGACATTCGCTTTGAATCCAATAGCCTTTAATCTTGGTCCTATATCAATTCACTGGTACGGTCTTCTCATAGCTCTGGCTTTCGGTTTAGGATTGCTACTTGCAAATTACCATGGGGTCCAGCGTAAAATAGACATTGATAAACTTACCAACTTATTATTGCTGGTAATACCGGCTGCTATCATCGGTGCCAGGCTATATTATGTTCTCTTTAACTGGGGATATTACGCCGCCAATCCCTTAGAAATCCCGGCAGTTTGGCATGGTGGTCTAGCAATTCACGGCGGTATTATTGGAGGATTTTTAGCAGGGTACTGGTATGTTCGCCGTGAAAAAGACTTAAAACTCTGGACGATTGCCGACATCATTGCTCCCAGTTTAATTCTTGGACAAGCCATTGGGAGGTGGGGTAACTTCTTCAATCAAGAAGCTCACGGCGGTCCTGTTTCTTCTGAGTTCATAAGCAGGTTTCCGGATTTTATTCAAAAAGGAATGCATATTGAAGGTCAATATTACCACCCCACTTTTCTCTATGAGTCTTTGTGGAACGGCCTTGTCTTTATAATCTTACTTTGGATGATTAGACGAAAATCCTTACCTGATGGAGTAGTTGCTATGACTTACTTAATCCTTTACTCCTTGGGACGTTTCTTTGTAGAAGGACTTAGAACTGATAGCCTAATGTTTGGGCCATTCAGAATAGCCCAAGTCGTGAGCATTGTATCCATCATTCTAGCAGGGATTTTTATTTATTATAAATTTCAAAAGCAAAACAAAACTGAACCTGATAAAAATGATTAAGAATCAATTCTTAATCATTTTTGTATATGGAAATCTGTTCATAATGTAATTTTTGTTAGGTTTTAATTACCAGTAAGAAAACAAACAAATAATGGGATACTAAAAAAACTCTTTACTAGAATATATAGTTTTGTATCTTTTTAACAACATCAGAGGTGTTAAGATGAGAAAAATTACTGATCGTTTTTTGCTAGGTGTAATCTCTGGACTTGGTGGTAATTTTGCAAAGAGAGCCCTAGAAAAAACTTTTCAAGCTATCGGATTCAGTCAAGAAAAAGGAACTGAAAAAGCAGCTGGAATATTTCTAAAAAAGAGATATATTAAAACTCCTTATGGTAAGATGATTGGATTTGTTGCAGATAATTTGATAGCTTCAGGTTTAGGCGTCATCTGTATATATACAATGACTTTTATGGGAAAAGATAAATACTTATTAAAAGGCGCTGGCTTGGGACTAGCTGAGTGGACAAGTCTATACGGAGTGATTTCTGGTCTAGGAGCCACGGCAATATATCCTTCGAAACCTAAAGACACGGTAGCTCTTATGCTCTCGCATATAGCCTTTGGCGTAACAAAAATAACAATTGCCCGACACATTGGAGATGAAAGATTGTTTAGTCCTAAAGATTGGTCTAAAGAGATTATTAATCCCCAGGAGTTTCATTTGGAAGAAGATTAATCTTGAATTCCTATATCATAAGTATTACCCACTCCTTCGTTTGGACATCCTCAACAAAGACTAAAATAGGGAAGCTATTCTGTTCGCATGCTATAATTTAATTCACGTTTGTTATAATGCACCAAGACAGAATATTCACATAATCTATACCATAATATGGTATTTTTTTTTAGAAAGGAGGTCCCTATGTTAATAGTAGTTTCAATCTTATTTTCGGTTGTCATTATAGAGTTGGCCGTCATTATTTGGTTGATAATCAGTCTTTTGCATGAGCTCGAGAAGTCAGAACATCATAAAAGACCACCACAACCTCACACCTGTTTATAGTAAACACATTAAACGTTTCTAGAATAATTAATGTTTATATTCTCTTCAATAACTCTGGATTCATAAGAACTGCAATAACTTGATATGAATTATGGTGGCAAAGAAACTGCCACCTTTTTGTAGAAATTTTCTTTTCACTCCGCTCCCTCCACTCCAATCTGCATTAATATGTCTGTCATGATATAATATATCTGAACTTTGTGTCATAAATGATCAATATGAAAGGAGAACTGAGTTGATGTTAAGCAAAGTAAATGCCGCCATTGTGTTTTTGATGGAGGGCAAAGAAGCATAATAAACTTCAACCCTCCAAAATGAGTTTGAGCATAATTTGGAGGATAAAATGAACAATAAAAACTTAATAAATTACGGATTAACTGAACGCTTTGTACAAGAAGCGACTTTATATAACAGCCTGTTCTTAGCAAGAGTATCGGAACAACATCGTGATCTGTATAAAGTGATTGGTGAACAAGGAGAAATGCAGGCGATCATTTCGGGAAAGCTGGCTCACAATGCATCACTCAATAAGGATTTCCCTGCTGTTGGGGATTGGGTGATGGTTGACAGAGTTGATAGCCGTGCTGGAAACGCTGTGATTCATCATGTTTTAAGTCGGAAGAGCGTGTTTGAGCGAAAAGCAGCAGGAACATCCCAGACAAGCCAGATTATCGCTGCCAATGTCGATGTGGTTTTTATTTGTATGTCTTTGAATGCAGATTTTAATCTACGGCGACTGGAACGATACTTATCGATAGCCTGGAACAGTATGACAACGCCAGTTATTGTACTTACCAAAGCTGATCTGTGTGATGACTTAAATATTAAGCTTACTGAGATATCAACTGTAAGTGTGGGTACCGATGTCGTTGTCTGCTCGAGTTTTGATGATACCGGTTATCAAAATGTTGCTTCCTATGTTACCAAAGGCAAAACAATCGCCTTTATAGGATCTTCTGGGGTTGGGAAATCAACGCTTATCAATCGTCTGCTGGATCAGGATATACTAGCCACGAAGGATATTCGGAAAGATGACAAAGGTCGGCATACTACCACCCATCGTCAATTATTACTCTTGCCCAACGGTGGCATTGTTATCGACACCCCCGGTATGCGAGAGTTGCAGCTTGAGTCCGGTAATCTGTCTAAATCCTTTGAAGATATTTTGGATTTGGCTTCGAGATGCAAATTCAAAGACTGCTCTCATACCAAAGAACCATGCTGTGCCGTAAGAAATGCCATTGAATCAGGTGAGCTATCCGAAAAGCGTTTTGAGAATTATGTAAAGCTGCAAAAAGAAATTGGTTACGAAGGACTAAACTCCCGTCAACTGGAACAGGAAAAAATAAAATCTATGTTTGGTGGTATGGGAGAAATGAAGCAAATTATTAAACATGTAAAGAACAAGAATAAAAGATAATCTAATTACGGCTAATGCATAGTTACTAAAAACCTGTGAGCTTTTTATACGTGAGCTCACAGGTTTTAACTAATAGTAAGGTGTTATAATCTAAGAAGCATCCCCAAATTCAAATTGGCTGTAATACAAGGATGAATAGAAGCCACCCGCCGCTAATAATTCTTTATGCTTCCCTTGTTCTACGATGTCTCCCTCTTGCATTACCAGGATTAAATCGGCATCCCTGATTGTAGACAGACGATGAGCGATAATAAAGCTAGTTCTATCTTGCATCAGATTTTCCATTGCTTTTTGAATAAGAACTTCAGTCCTGGTATCTACGGAGCTTGTTGCTTCATCTAGGATTAATACTTTAGGATCCGCCAGAATTGCTCGGGCAATGGTTAACAGTTGTTTCTGTCCTTGAGATATATTGTTGGCTTCCTCATTTAATTCCATCTGATAGCCCTGTGGTAAGGTCTTGATAAAAGGATGAGCATAGGCGGCTTTGGCTGCCTTGATTACTTCTTCATCACTTGCATCCAGACGACCATAACGAATATTCTCCATGATAGTACCGTTAAATAACCAGGTATCTTGCAGCACCATTCCAAACATACTTCTCAATTCATCCCGTTTGAATTGCCTGATATCAATTCCATCAATGGATATCGTACCATCGCTTATATCATAGAACCGCATCAAAAGTTTGACGATGGTCGTCTTGCCAGCTCCTGTTGGCCCTACAATCGCAATTCTTTGATTCGGTTTAATTTCAGCATTAAAGCTATCAATAATTACCTTATCCTGGCTATAGCCAAAATGAACGTCCTTAAAGGAGACTTTACCTAAAATATTTTTAGTGCTGACCGGATTCACTGTCTCTGGTACTTCTTCCTCTTCTTCCAGGAATTCAAATACCCTTTCTGCAGCAGCAACTGTCGATTGAATAACATTAGATATTTGAGCTACCTGAGCGATAGGCTGTGTAAATTGACGTACATATTGAATAAAGGCCAGGATGTCGCCAACCGCAATCGCTCTCTTAATCGCTAGCCAACCGCCCAGGATACTGACCAATACAAAGCCTAGGTTCCCGATGAAGGACATGATCGGCATCATCATTCCGGAGAAAAATTGAGACTTCCAAGCAGAATCGTATAATTGGTCATTCAGCTCATCAAATTGATGTATAGCTTTCTTTTCACCGTTAAAGGCCTTCATAATGATATGCCCACTATACATCTCTTCCACATGGCCGTTAATATGTCCCAAATAAGCTTGCTGTTGTTTGAAGTATTTCTGAGATCTCTTAACGATTAAAGCAATAAATACCATGGACAGGGGTAACAATACTATGGCTGCAAGCGTCATTAGCCAACTTATTGAGAGCATCATGATGAAGACTCCAATTAAGGTTATCACCGATGTAATAATTTGGGACATGCTTTGGTTTAAAGTTTGGCTCACCGTATCAATATCATTAGTCACTCTGGACAGAATTTCTCCATGGGTTTTGGTATCAAAATATTTTAGAGGCATCCGGTTAATTTTTTCCGAAATATCTCTTCTTAGATTAAAAGATACCTTCTGAGCTACTCCTGAAATAATGAACCCTTGTGCGAAAGCAAATACTGCACTGATGACATATAACCCTAGTAAAAGCAAAATAATATTTTCAACATACCCGAAGTCTACACCTGAACCAGGGATCCCTGAAACTTTGCTTATCAGTCCTTCATAAATTTTGGTTATGGCCTTGCCAAGAATTTTGGGGGCTGCAATAGCGAAGACCGAGCTTCCTATGGCTAAGAGAATAACAAAAATAATAGATGGAAGATACGGCTTCAGATAACCCATCAGTTTTTTTATTGTGATCTTAAAATCCTTAGGCTTCTCCATCATTCCCATTCCATGCATAGGGCCTCCACCAAAAGGACCCCCACCTCTCGAACCCCTTTTTATATCTTCATGTTTATTGTCAATTTTTTGTTGATTACTCATTAGGCGAGTTCCTCCTCGGAAAGCTGGGATAAAGCGATTTGTTGGTAGACTTCACAGTTTTTCATCAATTCTCGATGGGTGCCTATTCCTACAATTTTTCCTTCATCAAGAACTATAATTTGGTCTGAATTCATAATCGTGCTTATGCGCTGAGCTACGATTAAGATAGTACTTCCTCCAGTTTCTTCCTTCAAAGCCAGGCGTAGTGCTGCATCTGTTTTGAAATCAAGTGCTGAGAAACTGTCATCAAATAGATAGATTTGAGGTTTCTTTGTTAGTGCTCGGGCAATTGAAAGTCGCTGTTTTTGGCCGCCCGAAATATTTGTTCCTCCCTGAGAAATATTTGTTGCAAATCCTTCCTGTTTTTGATTGATAAAATTCATAGCTTGGGCTATCTTTGCTGCTCTAATCATTTCATCTTCAGTTGTCTCATCAACACCATATTTTAAATTGCTTTCAATGGTTCCCGAGAAAAGAACTGCTTTTTGCGGAACGTATCCAATTTTATCCCTGAGCTCATGCTGGGATACTTTTCGAATGTCTGTACCATTAATCAAGATTTTTCCGCCCGTTACATCGTAGAATCGTGGAATCAAGTTAATGAGTGTTGTCTTACCACTTCCAGTACTACCGATGAAGGCAGTAGTTTGTCCAGGTTTCGCAATGAAATTTAGATCTGTAAGAACATCTTCTTCCGCTCCGGGGTATCTAAAATAGACATGTTCAAACTCAATATAGCCTTTATAACTTGTACTTAGGTGTTCTAGCTCTGGAGCATCTTTTACTGAAATATTGGCATCCAGAATCTCTCCAATACGTTCTGCCGAAACAGTTGCCCGTGGCAGCATAATAGAAACCATGGAGATCATCAGAAACGCCATGATAATCTGCATCGCATATTGGATGAAGGCCATCATGTTACCAACCTGCATCACCCCTTGATCAATTTGATGAGATCCTACCCAAACAATCAAGAGGGTTATTCCATTCATAATCAACATCATCGTCGGCATCATGATAGCCATGATTCTGTTAATGAACAGATTTGTTTTTGTCAGATTCATATTGGCGACTTCAAATTTTTTTTCTTCATGTTTCTGGGTATTAAAAGCCCGAATAACCATAGTTCCTGTCAATATTTCCCTTGTTACCAGATTCAGCCTATCCACCAGCTTTTGAACGATCTTAAATTTCGGAATAGCTACACTGAATAGAACGATCACTAATGTTAAGATGGCGAAAACCGCAACTGCGATAATCCACCCCATGGAAGACTCGCTATTCAGAACTTTGATTATGGCTCCAATTCCTAAGATTGGAGCATAAAAAACAATTCTCAAAAGCATAACCATAAGCATCTGAATCTGTTGAACATCGTTTGTACTTCTCGTAATCAAGGAAGCCGTCGAAAACTTATCAAATTCAGAATTGGAAAACCCGGCTACCTTTCTAAATACATTTTTACGAAGACTCTGGGAAAGGGCTGCCGCTACTCTGGCTCCCAGATAAGCTACAATCACAGTTGCAGTCATACTTAATAAGGCGATAAGCAACATAACGCCGCCTGTATACAGAATGTAGTTCCTTTGGATTGTGTTTGTATTTAAGCCGATAATCTCATATTCTTTACTAATGTATGCTACCACTGCTTGGGTAATCATCGAATCAGGCATCTGTGCAATCATATTGTCGGCATTCTTCAGTCCGCTCTTTTCCATTGTTGATTCGCTAAGAAGAATAGCCTTACCCATCATTATGTTCAGATCTTCAATATTCTCTATCGTATTAACGTTTAATATATATATTGGTTCCTCTGCGAGTTTAGGATACTCCGTCAAATAATTATCATAGTCATTTTTTGATAAGTTACTTTTATCCAGCAAAATATAGCTTTCTGATACCTTTGTCTGCTCTGTTCGGCTCATATATATTTTTATTTTATCTAACTCACTTTGACGGATAGCCTTCGGAACCGCAGTCTCAATTCCACCTTGTTGAATACCTACATCTACGATTTTAGACATATAATCGGGGAGTGCTAAGTCGCTCAATGCCTGGACACAGAGTAATATAACAATGGCTATAATCGTCACCGCAAATGGTTTTAGGTATTTTATAAGCTTTAGCATTTTTAACGTCTCCTCGACATATTTTGTTAATTATGGTAAACTATAAATATATATTTATATTAAACTATCATTTACATTCAATATATATTTACTAATTTGTAGTATCTCATAACGAAGTTAAAATTGTCAATGGTAACTTCTTAATAGAAAGGTGAATCAAATGTCAAAAGAAATGATTGAGGAAATAGCTAAAGACTTCTTTCAATTAATGCCACTGTTAAAAAAGAACGTAATAAAACCTTTTGAGAAAATATCAGATGCTTTAAGCCCTTTGCAATTTCACATTCTACTTATTCTCAAAGATAAGAAAGCACGATCCATGTCAGAACTTGCAACTGAAATGGATGTTCTTAAACAACAGTTAACTTTTTTGACAGATAAGCTGGCAGATAAAAATTATATTCAAAGAATCCCTGACCCGAAGGATCGACGTTCTATCAAAGTATCAATTACAAAATCTGGGCTTGACTACCTTAAGAAACACAAAAGACAAACACTAAATCTAATTACCCTTAAATTTGAAGAACTGTCTACTGAAGATCTAAGTGAGCTACACCTGGCAATTCAAAGCATGCATAAAATAATTAATCGACTATGAAGTATTTCTATTTTACCTTCTTCTTAGAACAAAAATGTAACTATAACTTATTTAAGCTATAAAAAGCTGTGTGTGACGGTGAGTTATTCCGTTACACACAGCTTTCTTGTCTATAAAGGACTAGCTTTAGCTTTAGCTACATTTCATTAGCAACTTCTAGTAAATCATAATTATATTCCGCAGATATATTCTTATAAGCAGTCATATTATTCACTTTAAATTTCACATAAAAGGTTGTCCCCTTTGACCCCGTTTTAAAACTAATATTAGCATTGTGACGGGCAGCAATACTATAACAAACTCCCAAGCCAAGCCCCGTTCCATTTTCTTTCGTAGTAAAGAAAGGTGTCCCTAATTTCTCCAACACTTCGGGATTAATGCCCTCTCCTTCATCCTGGACTGCAAGTATCACTTCTTCTCCTTGGCTGAATGTCTTGATCTTTAAGGTCCCACCAGGTGGCATTGCCTCGAACCCGTTTTGGCAAAGGTTTAATAATACTTGCCGGATTTCTTTGTTATTTAATAATAAATCAGATACTTCTGACGTTTCTACTTGAAGATAATTGTCGTGCTTAAAAGCACTGGCTTCGATTAGGGGACTGAGGGATTCCACGATGTTATTTAAGTTTTCCTTTTGCAGATTAGACGGATTATTGCGGCCAATCGAAAGAAATTCCGTAATAATGGTATTAGATCGATCAAGTTCCTCAATCATTAGGTCAAAATAATCTATATAACTACAGAAATCTTCCTTACTTCTAAGTATCTGTAAAAAACCACGGACTGTTGTCATAGGGTTTCTTACCTCATGGCTAATACCGGCCGCCATCTCCCCTATCAGATTCAGCCTATCAAGTTTTACCATTTGCTCCTGATACTGTTTCTTTTCGGTTATGTCCTGAAAAAAGGAAATAACAAACTTGAAGTTTGTTGATTCAGCAAGTACTAAAGTCAAATTCACCCACACAATACTACCGTCTTTTTTCAGATAACGTTTTTCCATTTCATAATGATCACGCTTGCCACAATATACTTCCATTACCTTATCTTGGTCTTTGTGTATGTCTTCGGGATGACTTAATACATTACAATTCTTGTCAGCTAATTCTACTTTCGTATAACCTAACATCTTCTCTAGGGCAACGTTACATTGGATTACCTTCCCATCGATGGCTGAGGTTACAATCCCCAGCTTGGAATTATCAAAAATAGCTTTCAGATAAGCCTCACTATATTTGCGCTGGATAGTCTCCTGCTTCAATTCTTCATTTGACATTTTCAGATTCTTTTCCGATTCTATTTGCTCAGTTACATTTATTAATGAGAAAACTAAAATCTCTACATCATTATTGCTGTCTAAAATTGGAATTAGCGACCAATCCCAATAAGTTATACCTCTGTCTGGATTCTTTTTATAAATAAATGGTCGGGCTTTTGTAATATAAGGTTTTTTAGTTTTTACTACCTTCCGAAAAATCTCCTCATTCTCTGGAGATGGATAAAATTCAAAATGGTTATGCCCCGGGAATTCCGAGATATCTTTATTGTCAGCCTGTGCATAGAGCTTATTGACCGATATAAAATTAAATTTTTCATCAAGAATTGCTATTGGGTTAGGAGCATGTTCAAATACCTTTTGATAGGTGCTCAGAGTCATCTTAACAATATCCCCTCAATAATTTACCAAGTTCTTTCAAATTCTATCATATTTCATTTAAATATTATGTCGTAATCCGGCACATTTCCATTACAAATAATTGATCATTTTTCTCTTTATAAGGTTAGTTTTTTAATTGAAAAAAAACAGGGTGTGGAAATAAACACTCTGGCTACAGAATAACTTTTTTGGATTCACATAATAATAATGAGGATTGTTGTAAGCATACATTATAATTCCTTGGTTTGAAGTCTGTAACATGATAAAATCAAGTAATCACACATAAAGGGGATTCTCTATGAAAAGATATCTGGTTTTATTAGTAATATGCATATCCCTTTTGTTATCAGCTTGTTCTGAGGATAACACAAATCGTATTCCTTCTAATCAGTTCTCTGGATCGTCTTCTGACGAAAACTCCTTGCTAGAAAAAACTGTAGTTTATACCCCTTCTCAACCGTTAACCATGGAAGAGACCATCGAACAATTTTTTGAACAGCAGTACAATGCCTACGCCGATTTGCAATACATTGACATTAGCTATCTATTAGATATGAACCAAGTGCGCCTCCGCAATTCCCTTATCTGGCTGGAAACTCTTATTCAACGTCGAAGTTTGATTGAAGAGCACCAGCTCGCTTTTGTTGAAACAGCCAAGTATCCGTACAAAATAACTTATGACAATGAACCCAGGGATCAACGTATGGAATTCTGGACTCGCAGAGGCCTAATCAATGAAGATGAGGTAATCGTGCATTTTACCATAACTGGAGAAAAAGGGCAGGCTTATCCTCCTCTTATGGCTGTAAACTCCCAGCACACCATGCGTCTTAATGAGATTGATGGTGTCTGGAAAATCACCTTTCACTATTTTCCTGGCGCAACTCGTAGGTTCCACCAGAATAATAGCCTTATTTTGCCCTCTGAGGAGGAAATGTTAGCGGATTTAATGGAGGAGTTCCGTGCCTCTCCGGATAATTCCTCTGCAAGGACTCCTCTCCAGTCCAATACTTCTACTTACGATGGTGTACGAGCGGCTCAGTATGCCAAGAAATATTCCGAATCCCGTAATCCAGCTTTCTATGATATCGAAGACTGGCTGGGCAACTGTGCAAACTTCATTTCTCAAAGTCTTCTGGCTGGCTTGGGAACCGGTGAACTTACTGATATACAACGGGAGAATATGACTTCTCAGTGGTACGCAGGAGAGGGCGGTGGTTCTCCCGCCTGGGAAAATGTAGAGTATTTCTGGGAATATGCCACAGAATCCCAGGGCATACAAGACCAGGGTTTGCACGGTGAGGTTGTAGAAACTATTTCAGAGCTTGAACTTGGCGGTATAGTTCAGGTCCGTACCGGAAAAACAGGTAGAAACGATGAAAACTTTAACCACAGTCTAATTCTTGTTGACAGCTCTACCCTGCTTTTGGCACAGAATTCCCCTGATTGCTTTGTATATTATTCCGACCTAGTGAATGTGGATGCCAGATTCTTTAATCCCCGGGGATTAAACAAATAGCCTTAATTATTTGCTTGACTATGCTGTCATAACTCATGATTACCTACACCAAAAATTCTTTCTACCCCATTATCTATCTCTTGCTGAAAGAGGACTTTCATTTCTTGTTCCGTTAACTTTTGATCCCAAAACCCCGGAGTGGGCTCAGTCACCCAGATAGGTTTATCATCGGCTCCGTATTTATCAAGTAATTCCTTCAACGCACTACTCCTACCAAAAGCATGAACGTTCATTATATCAAAATACTGAGAAGCTCCTAGCTTAAAAAGCTCTTCCGGAATACCGTAACCCAATCTGTTGAGAACTTTAGAATTTTTAAGGGATGGCATGGCCGCAATTAGTACTTGGGCACTGCTGTCCACTTCTTTTATAGTAAGATAGGATTCCTTTAATATTTCAAAATAGTCATTAACGGAGCCCTGAAAAAATCCTGTCAAATCCGGCTCATTGCCTATTTCCCAATATTTAATGGCATATTTCAAATCAGTCATATCATTATTGCCATCTCCATCATATCTCTCAACTAACTTTTTCAGAAACTCCCTGTACGCCTGCATGTCAGAAGGTTTTCCCATTCTATTAGCTAAAGTGCTAAAATCTCTGGGGTCCTTCCCCCAATCATTCTTCATATATTCTAAGTGCATGTTGCCTGTTTCCTGATCCCAATTGGTATAAGGCCAAATAGTAAAGAGTATTTGAATATCATTCGCTTGCGCGGACTTAACATAATCGTCAATTTCATTCCAGTAATATTCACCTTTAACCGGTTCAATCTGCTGCCAGTTGGCAAAGCCGGGATGAGCCCTTTCCCATTTAAGTGTCTTGTCTTTTTCTCTGGATTTCTCCAGATAATAGTTACTACTTATCATCCCAAACTTCATGTCCTTAAATGATTCCGGTATAGACTTTGTGGTATTTTTGCTACATGCTGTCACTAATAATGTAAGTAGTATTAGAGAAAGCAGAAACATAATTGAAAAGAATTTTATGATTATAGCTTCATAACATTTTTTTCTCATTCCTAATTATCTCCTCACAATTACTTAGGAGATAAATTCCACGTATTCCTTATATTTCCTTCTTTATAAAAATCAATAAAAATACATTCACAAAAAAGCTAGTCGGACATTAAAATTGTCCGACTAGCTTTTTTTCTATTCTAATTTGAATTCTGATGCGCATCTTTGTTCTTCAAAAAAAGATGACTCCTGGATTTTTCCAAGAGTTCAAAACCTTACTTCTCAAGCATAACTTGCTTCTTATGCATTATAACAAGACTGTCTATTAAGTAATACTTCTATTAGCAGGTAAATTTTTCATCTCCTGCTAACAATTAGTTTGAATCAATAGGAACTTGGCTATTTTCATTCCACATATCTAGCAGCATTTAAAACAATACTATTTTTATGAGGGAGGTTATAATATGACAGTTTTAAAAACAAGAAATTTAATTAAAAGATTTGGTAAATTCACTGCTTTAGATAGGGTAAATATTGAAGTAAATAAAGGAGAGGTTTATGGCTTTATTGGTCCAAATGGAGCGGGCAAATCCACCACAATCCGTGTACTGCTTGGTATCTTGAAAGCAAGTGAAGGCGAAGCGAAAGTTTTTGGTAAAGATGCTTGGAAGGACGCCGTTAACATTCACAAGCAAATTGCTTATGTTCCTGGTGATGTAAACTTATGGAGTAATCTTACGGGTGGTGAAGTTATCGATTTATTTGTAAGATTGCGAGGTTCCAAAAACAAAAGTCACCGTGAAGAGCTTATACAAAAATTCGATTTGGACCCAACCAAAAAATGCAAAACTTATTCAAAAGGTAATCGACAAAAGGTTGCCCTAGTGGCTGCTTTTTCATCAGATGCCGATCTTTATATTTTAGATGAACCGACATCTGGTCTTGATCCGTTGATGGAAAAAGTCTTCCAGGATTGTATAATAGATGCAAAAAAAGCAGGAAAAAGTGTCCTGCTTTCCAGTCATATCTTATCTGAAGTGGAAAAATTATGTGATAAAATCGGGATCATTCGTCAAGGCAAAATCATCGAAACGGGTACTTTAAACGAGTTGCGTCATCTAACAAGAATAAACTTACTTATTGAGACAAAACAACCAATCCCATCATTGATTGAAGTAAAAGGTGTTTATGATATCAAAGAACAAGATCAAGCTCTTTCCTTCCAAGTAGATAGAGTAGAATTAAGTAATGTTATTAAGTATATAAGTCAATATGAAGTTATAAAATTGGAAAGTGCCCCACCTAAACTTGAAGATTTATTTATGCGCCATTATGAAGGAATCGAGGAAACTTCCAGTATAGGGGTGGGAGGTATTTCATAATGTCCAACCAGTACTATCATAATACGGGAATCCTTGCTCGCTTTATTTTACGCCGAGATCGTATTCGTCTTCCAATCTGGTTAACAGCTATAACTGTTATTACCATTATCACTGCTCCCGCCTTATCCAGTTTATATACAACGGAGCAAGAAAGACAGGCCATTGCTGAAACCATGCGAAACCCTGCCATGACAGCAATGGTAGGCCCTGGTTATGGATTAGATAACTATACAGCTGGAGCGATGATGGCCCATGAAATGCTGCTTTTCACCGCTATCATTGTGGCCATTATGAGCATTCTACTTGTTACGCGTCATACGCGTGACGATGAGGAGGACGGTCGTATTGAAATGATTCGTTCGCTCCCTGCTGGGCGTTTATCTAATTTAAGTGCAACTATCTTTGTTTTGTTTGGAGCCAATATAGTCTTGGCTTTGATGATAGGTTTTGGCTTATACGCCCTCGGAATTGAGAGCATGGATTTGATAGGTTCATTATTATATGGAGCCGCTTTAGGTGCGACAGGTATCTTCTTTACAGCGGTCACCGCTTTATTTGCTCAACTATCGGAAAATTCCCGAGGAACCATTGGGTTTTCCTTTATGGTATTAGGAGTTTCCTATCTTATTCGGGCCATCGGTGATGTCAGCAATCAAACTCTTTCCTGGGTTTCACCGCTTGGTTGGATTTTAGGAACTGAAGTGTATGTGAATAATTATTGGTGGCCGGTTTTACTCACGACAGGTGTGGCAGTTGTCATTGTAGTATTTTCCCTTTATTTAAATGCCATCCGTGATTTAGGAGCTGGCTTTTTACCAACGAGACCAGGCAGAAAAAACGCTTCAGCTTTATTGCAAAGTCCACTTGGTCTTGCCTTAACGCTTCAACGTACAGGGATTATTGCTTGGGCAATTGGGATGTTAGTTTTAGGCTTGTCTTATGGATCTGTGCTAGGTGATTTAGAATCCTTTATTGAAGGTAACGAAATGATGAAGGAGCTATTAACGGTTAACCCAGAGTTTTCGTTAACGGAACAATTCTTAACAATGTTGATGTCCATTATTACTATGATATGTACCATCCCTCCTCTAATAATGATTTTGAAACTTAAGGGGGAGGAAAAAAATAAGCGTACGGAACACTTATTAGCGCGGGCTGTATCCCGTACCCGTTTAATGAGTGGTTATTTGTTTATCTCCCTAGTGGTTGGAGTTTTCATGCTGTTACTGTCGGTAATTGGTCTATGGTCTGCAGGAACAGCAACAATGGATGCCCCTATTGCCTTCAGTGCGCTCTTTAAGGCTGCTATGGTTTATTTACCTGCAATTTGGATAATGACTGGTTGCGCCGTGTTGTTGATTGGCTTTATACCGCAAACGACGAGCTTAATCTGGCTTTATTTAGGTTACTCATTTTTTGTTGTTTACCTTGGAGGATTACTTCAATTCCCCGATTGGATGGGTAAGTTATCACCTTTCGGTAATATTCCAAAAGTACCAATTGAAAATATAGATTTCACCACAATTTCTGTAATGACTGGCCTTGCAGTCATGTTAATTGTGATTGGCTTTATGGGATACAACAAACGAGATATCCAGGGATGAATTTATGGGGTAAATATTACAACTAATAGCATCTTGAATTGTTTTTTAGCTAAGAG
>Ga0209643_1001581_pt1 | contig 20220 bp, 18 predicted proteins | sample AutmiccBRH37_all_FD_187383 | JGI IMG/M metagenome (GOLD analysis project Ga0209643, IMG submission 187383) | Deep subsurface microbial communities from Mt. Terri, Switzerland - Autotrophic microbial communities BRH/37_all (SPAdes) (version 2) | ecosystem: Environmental > Aquatic > Deep... | reverse complement strand
AACTCCTGTCGGGAATAATGCTATTGCCCCCTCTTTAACGGCTTCTTCAATCTGAGGCCAAGCCATATCAACCATTGTTTCGTCAAAAATAGAATAACCCATATTAAACCTCCCTTTCATTTCAAACTGTATAAGCCGGGTATCCGGAACTTGTTTTCTAAAGAATCGACTCGCGATTACGGCTGGATTTTAAATGCCTTTGGTAGTTGCCAGCAGCATTCTCCGGTGAACTATTGGCATAGCAATAGAGGCATTGGTGATTGCAGGTATCATATTGTCCTATATCCTTGCTTACAATGCAGCCGCAGTACTCCCGCTGCCCTTTATCCTTTAATTTTTTAACTTTGTTCGAATGGTTATCCTCATAATCCAAAAAGCTCATTAATTCTTCATCCTGCGGGAATAGCTCAAGCAATAAATCATAATCAATACATTTATTCCTTTTTATATTATATCTGCTCAAATCGATACCCTCCGAGCAAGTTGCTATTTCCAAGCCCCAGCTTCTATTCATTGTACTCAATTCTTTAGCAACTGTCTCCATTGCTTCAGGCGTAAATTCTTTATAATTAATTTTCCGTCGCAGCAAGTTGTTTTGAACCTTTCTATAGATTGAGATATCAACGAAGCTAATTATCAGCTTATTTGTATAATCTGCAATCCGGCTCCCTATTTTATAAATCTTATCCAATAAAGCTTCGACATCGATTTGATCCGTCAGTATTAACGGATCAAATCTCCAGATCACTTTGTCTTTCCCTATTTTTTCGGAAAGCAGCTTAAAGGTGTCTATTCTATCCTCAAGCTTTCGTACTCTTGGCTCAAACCCTTCTTTTCCATAGTCATTCATTGTAAATAAGAAATAATAATTTATACCTTTTTTGTCAATATCGCTAAGACACGGGACTAATGGTCCGGCATCCTTGGTCCAAAATACAATTACACGTGCCTTCTCGAATGTAATATATTGCGGCTTCCTGTTAAATGGATTTATCCATTTGACATACCCTTCACCCAGTCTATTAATGAGCCATTCAGAATAGAATGCGGGTATATCAGTTGACCTGCTTGCAGATATAATAACCGGGGCAATCCCTGATACCCTGCCTTCTTCAGTATCAATGTCCACTATATCCCATTTTCTCGAACCCATTAAAAACACTCCTTGCAGATGCCATGCACCTGGTCTTAGAATTTATTCAAGTTTACTCAGCAAATACGTTCTTTTGTTCTGTACATGACACCTTTTGCTCAATCTCTACCCAAAATAATACACCTCCTGACATTATATTACCAGAAGGTGTACTGACTGTAAATATTTACCTTATTATGTGCGAATGTGCGGAGCCTGGCACCATTATAGTATTCATCGTCTCCTTCATATCTAATGACATTTTATTCAAAATACTGGCCATTGAAGCGACTTCCTCAACTGAAGCCGTCATCTCTTGAGATGATGCTGCTATTTGCTGCGCTGCTGCCGAATTATCTTTTGATATATCCGCCGCGCTTTCTACCTTTTCCACAATCTGTTTTTTATTCTCATTCAGTTGATTAATGGACTTATTGACCTCTTCAATTCGAGGAATTATTTTTCCCATATCGGCTATGATTTCTTTAAAGGTATCTATTGTACGGCTGACTGTCTCCCCTTGACTCTCCATGTTTATGATACCAATCTGAACTGTTTTTGTTACAGCGTTACTGTCATTGGTAACATTGCTCAGCAAATTATTGATTTTATTCGCTGATGCTTTGGACTGCTCCGCAAGCTTTCTTATTTCATCAGCCACTACGCCGAATCCCCGTCCTGCATCACCTGCCCGGGCTGCCTCAATTGCTGCATTTAAGGATAGTAAATTGGTCTGGTCTGAAACCTGATTTATCAATTCGGTGATCTCTCCGATTTCCTTTATGTTATCGTTAAGAAGCTTAACTTTGTCGCTGACCTCATGAAAGTAGGCATTGATATTCCCGGTTGAGCTGCTAAGCTCTTGAAGCCATTGGTTTCCATCCGTCATCATAACATCCGTATTCTTTGTACTGTTATGAATTTCTTCTACAGAAAAGATAACCCTCTCCAATTCCTTCCCAAACAGGTTGATGATTTGGTTTATGGTATCCAATTCCTCTGTTTGAGAGCCGGAGCCCTTCGCCACATCTTGAATGGATGCCGCCACCTCTTGGGATGCCTCCGCCATCTGATTGGATATGTCAGACAATGTGTTGGAATTGTCACTGATATTTTCCGAGTTTTCTTTAACAGCTACTATTATGTCCGAGATTTTATCAATTGTTTCGGACAGGGCTTTTTTCAACAATCCAAATTCACTTTTTTCGGTGGTGCCAATCTCCACGGTAAAGTCTCCCGAAGCTATTCTTTTGTAGATACTCATGACTTCCTTAAGAGAATTTCTTATGATAGTGACAATACTTAATGAAAATGTTAAAAGCAGTGACAGAGCAGCGATTATGACGATAAATAAATTGATTTTATTGCTTTGATAGATCTCTTGGCTTTGTACGTTTAAGTTTTTTGCAATTTCCTTATTATCCTCTATTATAAAGTTAACATTTTGCAGGAATGAATTTCCGATGTTTTCAAACGGTAATTTATCTTGAATAGAAAGCTCCTCTCCATTTTTAAGCTTATTCTTAATGCTTTCATAATGACTCATATATGCATTATAATTTTTCTTCAGTACGTCAAAAAATACCGTTGCCTGCTTGGCATTTTCCTCTGTTGCTGATTCGATATATTCTTGCAGAATGCCTCTTACCGCTTCATCACTGATTTTAACTGTTTTATCTATGCTGTCGAGATAACCCAGTTCAAGCATTTTCGTCGTTTCCAACCGGATTTTTGCAAAATAGAAGCTGATCTCACTGGCCTTTTGAACCCTGAGAACAACCTCATTGTACATCATAGATACATTGCCGTTTATAGTATTGACTGCTATATATCCCATGCTTCCAACTGCTGTTACAAAGAAAATACCCAATATTAGAACCGCCATAATACCGTGAGTTATTTTTATATTTCTAAAAAAACGTATCGCGAGATTTTTCTTTTTCTGGTGATCCCCCCTCTTCAGTTGAATCTCCCTTTTAATTGCCATAATACTACGGATTAGCTTTCCCTTTTTTAAAAATTTTTTCATAAGTCTCCCCCTCATGTGATTACATGACCCCCATCAATTTCCACCAGGGCACGTATATTAATAATACAACTATTATTGTAATGAAGGTTAATGCCACGCCCATTTTAATTGTATGCTTATTTTCATAATAGCCGTTACCGTATCCGATCATAATGGATACATGATGGAAGGGCAATATATAATGAAAGCAAATAGACGCTAGGGCCAGCATGACGACAAACTGGGACGACAGACTTCCGGCCGTGATGGCGACAAGAGTAGGAATAAGCACAGATACCGCTGTTACGAGGCTGCCCATTATCATATGAAGAATCATGACCAGTAAAATAATAAATGGTATATAAAGAATACTGGATGCTGCCGGAAAATATCCTGTGATAAACTCACTGATTCTATGTGCCACACCGCTTTCCGTAAGCACCTTTCCGATTGAAAACTCTGCTGTCAGGAATATCAAAAGACTGACATTGATAACTTTGAAATCCTTAAGGCTAATAATCCTGGCAATAAACATAGCAACAACACCAATAATAGCAACATTGGCTGCACTTATGCCATGCTTTGATTCTGTAAGCCAAAGCAAAATAATGACAGCAGTAATGGCCAATGCTTTCTTCTCACTGATTCCGAAGTGCAGTTTCTCTTTGGTATCGGTCCTTTCGAAAGTACTCTTGAGATCCTTCTTGAATATTAGGATAAACGCTGCTGCAATAACAATGGTTGCAACAATCGTAGGCAGTGTCATATACTTGACCCATTCCATGTAAGTCAGATTGATACCGCCGAATTTCATTGCAGCATAATTAATGATGACATCACCGTTTAAGAACATTAAAGAGGTCACTGTGGATGCAACAAAAACGCTAAAAATCAAAATCATCTTTTCTTCTTTGTCGACGCTAGTGTTCTTCAAAAAGTTGATATAAATTGAAGCAAGCAGAATAATCCTTGGAAAAGGCTGTGGAATGACGAAAATCAGCAGAACGCCTATGACAAAAGACATGATGGCCAATCTTATACTGTTATAGCAGTACCGCTGCAATATATAACCGGAAAACTTGTCAGCCACCTTTGAGTTGACAATACCCTGCGAGATCAAATATGATGCTATAACCAAAGTGAAGTTATCCGATAGCGGAAAAAAGAATACTTTTTCTATCGGTGTTCTTCCAAATAAAATAAACATAAAAATCAGAAAAACCGATGCCGCATCCTTATAAACGATTCCGGTCCCCCACCATATGATGGTCAAGAACAGGCTGCCTAAGACGATGCTTTGATTTAGCGACATGCCCATCGGTTTCAATAAAATAATTAATAATGGTACTACAAGCGAAAACAAGAGCTTTGGCATATTTTCTTTCTTTACGATTTGCGGCAATTTAGGCTCCTCCTTTTAACAAATGTGATTACAGGAGGCATAAAGATATGCCATCCTGTAAGATTGTAGAAATTACTATTTATGATATATAGCTTGCAAGGGCAATTGAAAGCAATTTGTTCTTTACCGTATCCGTCCTTGAAGTCATAATAATCGGTGCTGCTGCTCCCATGACCGCCGCCGCTACATCCATGTGTGCATAATAGGTAAGTGCTTTTGTCAAAACATTGCCCACCTGGAGATTAGGCGCGAGTATAATATCTGCTTGTCCAGCCACTTCACCCTTTATGCCTTTATGCTTTGCAGCTTCAGGTGATATGGCATTGTCCAGGGCAAAGGGCCCGTCTACTATTGCATTTTTAATTTGTTCTCTATCAGACATTTTGCTCAGGATCGCTGCATCTACCGTGTCGGCAATTTCCGGATTAACGACTTCAAGGGCAGAAAGCACTGCTACCTTCGGTTTGACATAACCCAACCTTAATGCCAATTCTACTGCATTTTCAATAATCTGCTTCTTTTCATCCAAGCTTGGCTGTATCGCCATTGCACAGTCTGTAAGCAATTGCAGGCCATCTCCGAATTCTTTGTCGAATATGGATATCTGGCTTATCAGCTTTCCCCTATTCAATCCTTTTTCCTTGTTAAGCACTGCCTTTAAGAATGTCCCTGTATGCAGCAGCCCTTTCATGATAGCTCCGGCTTCGCCTTTTAATACAAGCTCTACCGCTTTTTCAGCCGCCTTTTTATGATCCGGCTCGTGAATCAACGTAAAATCCATTTTCTTATGATTCTCAGCTGCTATTTTCTCAATTTGCGCCTTGTCTCCAATCAGGATAAACCCTCCCAACTGAAGCTCTACCGCCTTTTCGACCACTTCCAATACATCCAAATCCTCTGCTGCTGCTATTACAATTTTTTTCTTCACACTATTTCTTACCTGATCCATCAAGTAATTCAAATTCTTTACCATAACTGCACCCCTTAATATTGTTTTGCTGTTTCTTCACCCTTCAGATATCTTAATGCATTTTCTGCCAACGAGATCATTTCATTTTCACCTGGGCACAAATGAATCGGCGCAATGAAGCTTACCCTTTCCTTTATCCAATCCGTGAACAGTTTAGAGTGAGCCAAGCTGCCTGTGAGTACGATACAATCCACTTTTCCTTTAAGAACGGCGGCTGCAGCACTTATTTCCTTGGAAACCTGATACGCCATAGCTTCATATACCTCCAAAGCATAGCTGTCCTCGCTTTTGATCCGCTGTTCCACTTCTAATCCGCTGTTTGTTCCCAGATAAGACATTAGCCCGCCGCCGCCTTTTATTTTCTTAAACATTTCCTTTTCTGTGTGTTTTCCGGAATAGCACATCTTAATGATATCTCCAATAGGAAGAGATCCCGCTCTTTCGGATGAAAAGGGGCCGTCACCGTCCAAGGCATTGTTCACATCGATTATAAATCCCTTTTCGTGTGCCCCTACAGAAATTCCTCCGCCCAGATGCGCTATAACAAAATTCAAATCTGAATATTCCTGCTTCAGCTGTTTAGCTATTCTTCCGGCAGTTCGCTTCTGATTGAGTGCATGAAAGCTGCTCATTCTTTTAATTTCCTTTATTCCTGAGTATCTTGCCAGATTGCAGAGCTCATCTGTTACAGGGGGGTTTGCCGTTACGACGGGAATACCAATCTCTTTGCCCAGTTCATAAGCAATAAGGTTTCCTACATTGGTGGGATGAGATCCATATTTTTCGCTCTGCATATCTGAAATCATAGCTTCGTTAATGACATAGATACCCCCGGGAACAGGCTTGACATTGCCGCCGCGGCAAGCAATCACATTAAATGCAGACATTTCATAGCCTTCATGTTCCAGTGCCTTCAATATTTTATTTTTCCTGAATTCCTTCTGTTCCCATATATCTCCAAACTGGCTCAGCTCGTCCTGATTATGATTGATTGAAATCTTGTATAGCTCATTCAAATCTTCATATACAGCTATCTTTGTCGAGGTAGAACCCAAATTCATTACCAGCATTTTATATTTCATACATTAAATTCCTCCTGAGCAAAATATGTAGTGGATTTCAAGACGGCAAATCGGATTGCCTCTCATTTCGAATAAAGGAAACATTGTATGTTTTACAGTGTTTCCTCTATGGAATGTATCATTAACCGATATTTTCCAATTTTTTAATGTACTTTTCATAGGTTTTTGTAACATGCTCCTGTAATTCCTGACGCTGTTCCCCCGTTAAGCCCTTGTATCTTCCCTGGGGCTGTATATACTGTTCCACAGGCTTTAACTCCGCCGGCTTATAATTGATTGTTGTTTTCCCATTTTCATACTCATATAGAATCCAGCATCCAGTCTGAACAGCTGCCTTTGCCAATTCTATAGACTTCCCGGGATCATATCGCCATCCGGTAGGACAAGGCGTGTGTATATGCAGCAGGGAAGGGCCGTCTGTATCCTTTGCTTTTTTTACTTTTTTCCTCAGATCCGATAAATTATGGATTGAAGCAGTAGCTGCATAAGGAATATCATGGGCAATTGCTATTTGCACCAAATCTTTTCTTCCGGTCGGTTTCCCTGCCGGTGTAGTTGTTGTGCTTGCGAAGTATGGTGTCGAACTGCTGCCTTGTATTCCTGTATTCATATAGGCTTCGTTGTCATAGCAGACATACAGCACCTTGTCCCGTCTTTCCAATACGCCTGACAGAGCTTGAATGCCTATATCCACCGTTGCACCGTCACCTGCAAAGGCTAGTACGGTTGTGTCCTTATTTCCTTTCGCATTTAATGCTGCTCTAACCCCGGCTGCACATGCTGCAGTATTTTCCAGGTTACCTTGAAATCCTGGTATCTTGAGAGCGGTTTCATTTCCAAATCCGGAAAACAATGCGGAGCACCCGGGCGGTATGATGATAATTGTGTCTTCTCCCAATACGTCTAAAACATTTCTCATAATCAGCTCCAGCCCGCACCCGGCACAAGCGCTTACACCATGGGATACTAATCCCTTTGATTCATGCTTGATGTCATACATTCTTAATCACCTGCCTTATCTCCATCGCATTTTCTTTCACATCGATCCACTGCGTATGATATTTTCTTTCTCCTGCATATATCTCCATAAGCTCATTGAATATCTGTTCTATGTGTTCTGCTGTCACATCTCTTCCGCCAAGTCCCCCCACATAATGTCTAATATCACATTCCAAATCCTTAATGGAAGCACTTACTTCACACCAAACAGGTCCGCCTTGTCCTCCCAAGCCAGCGCTTCTGTCATATACGCCGACCACTTTTTTACCTTTCAGTACTTCTCTGATTTGCTTTACAGGAAATGGTCTGAATACCGTAATTTTTAATAGTCCTACTTTTTTGCCCTGTTCTCTCAGTTTATTTACAACGTATTTTGCCGTACCACACATTGATCCCAAAGCTACCAATACGACCTCAGCGTCGTCTGTCCTATAGCCCTCTACAATGTCCAGCTCTCTTCCAAACCTTTCACTGAACTCCTTTTGCGCTTTTTCTATGACATCAAAAGCATTATCCATGGCAATTTTCTGCTGGTAACGCATTTCCGTATATTCGTTAGGCCCTGTCAGATCACATATAAACATCGGGTCCTTGGTATCAAGATAAAGATTTTTCGGTTTATATGGCGGAATAAACGCATCTACCAGCTCTTGGTCCGGCACATCTATCTTCTGCATAGAGTGGGAAAGGAAAAAACCATCCAAGCATACCATGGCAGGTGTCAATACATTTTCATCCTCTGCGACTCTATATGCCATTAAAGTTAAATCCAATACTTCCTGTACGTTCTGGCAGTAAAACTGCATCCAGCCCATGTCTCTTTCTGACATGGCATCACCATGCTCACACCATAATGTCCACGGTGCTGCCAAGCCTCTGTTTACCACCGGCATAACGATGGGAACCCTATTGCCGGCTGTCATGCCCAGAACCTCATGCATCAAGGCCAGTCCTTGCGAGGCCGTTGCCGTTGCAGCTCTGACTCCTGCCAATTGTGCAGTTGTAGCCGCTGACATGGCCGTATGCTCTGATTCAACACGTATATATTCCGCTTTCAACTCTCCTGATGCAACCAGCTCTGACAGCTTTTCCGCTATAGAGCTTTGCGGTGTTATAGGATATGCGGATACAACTTGCACTTTAGCCAGCTTCATGGCTTCAACCGCAGCTGCGTTTCCGTCCAACATCTTAAAAGGCATTAGTCTTCACTCCTTTCCGGTATCATCGTCATGCATTTGGCAGGACACTCGTTCACACAAATACCACAGCCCTTGCAGTAATCAAAATCAATCACAACACATTCTTGCTGGTCTTTTTTGATTTCTATTATATTAGCCGGACAGTATTTCGCACATGTCCCGCATTTTATGCACGCTTTAAAATTGACCTTAGGCCTTTCCAGTCTCCAGCTTCCGGTATTGGAGCTGCTGAATACTGTTGCCACAGGGCCATATACTCTAAATTTTTTGGATTTGTTCATATGCGCTTCTGGCTGCTTTTGCATTTTTATCACCCACCTTTTCATTAAACGCTGTCTTAATCGCTTTTTCTACTGACTCTATCTTTACTATGCCGGTCCCTGACAACGCACCAAGCATCGAGCTGTTGGGTATTCCCCTGCCTATGCTTTCCTGTGCCACTCTCGTTCCGTCCACACAGTACATTTCTTTAAATTTAAATGCTTTGTACCTATCCAAGACACTTTTATCTTCTGAATTCAAAACCAGAATACTGTCTTCCTTGATCCCTTCCGCAATGTCTACACCCTTTTCAATAATCGTGTGATCCATCACTAATACGATATCAGGATCATAAACAAATGAGTTCAAAAGTACCTCTTCATCATCTATGATAATGCTGGTATTAACTGGGGCTCCACGCCTTTCATGGCCATATGACGGTACTGTAATAGCAAATCTTCCCTCATGCAGTGATACTGCTTCTGAAAGAATTTTTGCTGCTGTTACAATACCTTGCCCTCCCAATCCATAAAACTTCAGTTTAATCATGCGATCTCCTTCCTTCCATCAATTAATTCAGTAAAAATAGGATACTCTGGGGCACAAAAGTAATGAATAGTAATGCCAATAGCATTGCTGCTATGAAGATCAGCACTTCCTTACTGAGCTTTTCCAGCGGCACCCCTGCAACAGTTGATGTTGTAAACAGGCATACGCCGAATGGCGGCGTCACTAGGCCTATTGCCGTATTGACCGTTACAATAAGTCCGAAATGAACAACATCAATGCCCAGCTTGCTTGCCACCGGCCATAATAAAGGGACGAGTATGATCATTATAGCTGTTGTTTCCATGAACGTCCCTGCAATGAGAAGCATCAAATTGATAAGCAGCAGCAGTATGACCGGATTGGCCGATATATTGAAGAAGCCTTCTATAATCATCTGCGGGATTCTTTCATAGGACAATACGTATGCAAATAAGGTTGCATTTGCAATGATAAACATGATTTGAGTCGTTGTCTTTGCCGACCCCATGAAGACCTTGCAGACATCCTTGATCTTCAGATCTTTGTATATAAAAATTCCGACGATTAAGGCATACACAACAGCAACGACTGCTGATTCAGTGGGTGTGAATATCCCACCGAACACGCCTCCTATTAAAATAACCGGTGTACCAAGCGCCCATGAAGCATCTCTAAAAGCAAGTAGTTTCTCCTTTGTCGTAGACTTGCCTCCAGTTCCTTTATATCCCCTCTTGCGGGAAAGATATGCGGATACACCGATCAAAACGATTCCCATTATTATTCCTGCAGGTATCCCGGCAAGATATAGATCCGTAATAGAGCTTTGGGTTATGACACCATATAAAATAAAGGTTATGCTGGGCGGTATGATGACACCGATAGGGCTACCCGTTGCAACGACTGCAGCAGCAAATTTTTTGTCATATCCGTTTTTAACCATCTCGGGTATCATGATGGCACCCATTGCAGCAGCTGTTGCTACACCGCTTCCGGATATGGCCGCAAAGAACATGCATCCCATTACCGTAACAATAGCTAATCCGCCTGTATATCCACCCACAAAGACATTTGCAAAACGAACCAACCTTTTTGCAATACCGCCATTGTTCATCAGATCTCCTGCCAATATAAAGAACGGTATTGCCAGCAATGATGCAACATTTACACCTGAGAATAACCTTTGAATGATGATCATTGGTTGTATTCCAGTCATAAGTATGTATATAAGAGAAGCGCCTCCTATAGTAATCGAAATCGGTATACCTATAATCATCATAATTGCTGCACTAAGGAAAAATATGCTAACCATTATTCTCCTCCGTTCTCTTGGGAACTAAATTTACTATAATATAAACAGTTGTTAACACCGCGCCGATAGGAATGACCATGTAAACATAATTCATAGGCATCATCATATTGGGTGAAGTCTGTGAAGCTACAACTCCTAATGAGTTGATACCTACTTTTATCAATATAATCGAGTAAGCCAAATAAACTAAATTCCTTATAGTTTGTATGACTGCAAGACTTTTTCCTTTCAACAATGTATCAGCAATCGTCACTTTTATATGTTCATCAGTAAACGCCAACACAGAAGCCCCTATAAAAATAAGCCAGACATTTGAAAAACGAGCCAATTCTTCAGTCCATGGTATGCCTGCACCAAACACATATCGTGTAACAACTTGAAAAAACATGGCTAACACCATTATTGAAATTAATACGACCATGATGACTTTGGATACTTTAATCACCAGATTTAAGGCTTTGTTTATATAGTCCATTTCTGCCCTCCTCCGTGCATAAGAATATGCGATTTGTTTCCTTTAAACGTTTCGAAGAAGTCAAATGTTGAGGTATTGCCTGATCCGCGGGAATTCCTTGTTCAGGGGATCAGGCAATACACCAACAACTCTTTAAATCCTATATGGAATAAAGCTAAGTTCTATATAGGATATATCAGAATTTCTTCATTATTTTACTGCTTTTATTTTATCGATATATTCACTGCCGTTTTGCTCTGTAAACCAAGTGTAAGCGCTGGTAGTTTTTTCAGCAAATACAGATTTGTCAACCGTATTCACCTTAAGACCTAATTCATCATTAAGCTCTTTAAGTATATTGCTTTCTAATTCTCTATTTTCTTTTCCTTGCGCTACAGCTGCTTCTACTGCACATTCCTGCAGCATTTTTTGATCGTCTGCTGAGAGTATGTCCCATTTCGATTTGCTTGCCATTATACATGCAAATCCAGCAATATGTTCAGTAAGGGAATAGTATTTCTGAACCTCGTTAACTCTCTCTGTCTTAACCGTTTCGGGAGGATTTTCCTGTCCATCTATTGCACCCTGCTGAAGCGCCGTATAGACTTCGCCCCATGACATCGCAGATACGACTGCACCGAGATCTTCAAAGGTTTTTACATAAGCCGGGCTTTCAAGAACCCTTAGCTTTATACCTTTTAAATCTGCCGGCACATTGATGGGCTTAACATTATTTGTTACACTTCTGAATCCTCTGGGCATAATGGATAATCCGACCAATCCCTTGTCCAAGCTTTCTGAAAGCAGTTCTTTTGCCACATCTGACTGAATGAAAGCTTCGATATGATCCCAGTCTCTGAATAGGTATGGCAGGTCTAATACCCCATAAAGCGGTGCAAAGTTCGATACCGGTGCAGAGGTATTGACGGCCAAATCCACATTCCCAAACTGCATTGCTTCTAATAAATCTCTATCATAACCAAGTTGTGCTTGGGGATAAATTTCAATCTTGATTCTACCTTGGCTTTTTTCCTCAACCAGAGTTTTGAATTTAACAGCCATCAAATGATAATTGTTTTCCAAGGGTGACATGTGTCCTAATTTCAAGCTAATTGTTTCGCCTGCTGCATTCTGAGCAGCTTCTGCAGGTTTGCTTGCACTCTCTGCTGTCGGTTTAGGGCTTGCACATCCGGTAAGCATCGATAAGATCAAAAGACAGCTTAATAATAATACTAAGGTTTTTTTCATAATCTCTTCCCCCTTAAATTAGTTGATTATTATAGTTCTTTTCGATAATCTTTATAAGCTTATAAACAGTTTCAATATGCGGTACTTTCATATCATTCTTTTCCGCTTCGGCTATTACGCTGCCGCATATTGCTTCAATCTCTGTTTTCTTCTTGGACAGCCTGTCCTGAAGCAATGATGTCTTGTGATCACCGGACATTTCGGGATTGAAAACACTCTCAATGGTATGATGCACTTTATCAGTACTTGCTTGAATGCCAATTTTATTTGCAACCGCTATGACCTCGGATGCCAGCGTTTTAGCCATTTCAAAACCCTCGGGCGTCTTCCCCAGGTCGCTTACAGTAAGAAAGGTTAAAGCGGTCAGTGTATTTAGTGCGACGTTAAAAGCAACCTTCTCCCATACATCAACCATTATATCGTTGCCCAGCTTTGTAATAATGCCGCCATTGTTCAGCAAATCATTTATTTCCACAGCTGCACTTCTTGCATACTCTCCCAATGGCATCATTTTAGTCAACCCTGATCCCTTCGCTTCTATCTCCCCGGGGCCAATCAAGTCACTTGCATAATTAGTGGTACCCGCAATTATGTTTTCATTGTTTATGTATTTCCGTACCGTTTCGATATTCCCAATACCGTTTTGCAGAGTAAGCACGATCACTTTATTATCCATAATCCTTAATGCGTTTACCAGTGCATCCTCTGTATGAATCGATTTGGTAAAAATCATAACTACGTCCGGTTTTGGTATTTTTTCTATCTCAGAGGCAGCATTGACTTTTATATTTTCCGTTTTTTTACCGTCATGAATGGTGAGGCCGCACTCGTTGATTTTATTAATATGTTCTTTCCACACATCATAAAGCCATACCTCTGCACCAGCCTTTTGTAATGAAGCACCATACCTGCACCCCATGGCTCCGGCTCCGATTATTGCAATTCTCACAATTTCACCTCCTTCCCGTTCCTTTATAATAAACTCTATTTCAATTATAAGCTGTAAAAAATTTTCTGTAAATAGATTTATCAAAAAAAGTTTCTCATGCTTATATTGCGTTTACTATAAAGAAACGTTTTAGAAAAAATAATAGACGATTAAAACTAATCGCCAAATCTTTGGTGCATATCTCGATGTAAACCATATAAAACACAGATCTGCAAATAATAGACGGAACCCTTTATTTAACGTTGTATCCCATCTCTTTAGATATTTCCATAGCCGTACTCTTTATTGAGTCTACCAAGGCTCCCCTATTTTGCCTCATTCTTACGGATGGTCCTGAAATGCTTATAGCAGCAATTGTTTTACCGGTAATATCTTTTACAGGGGCAGCATAACATATAAGTCCGATTTCACTTTCCTCAAAATCTTCCGCATACCCCTGCCTTCTAATGGTATCAAGTTCTTTAATCAAAGCATCCTTGTCTATTATGGTGTTATTAGTTCTCTTAACAAATTCAAAGGATTCTATTGCTTTTTCCAATTCTTCATCTGTCAAACTTGCTAATAGCACTTTTCCAGTGCCGGTACAATAAGATGCCATTCTCGCACCGATCCTTGATGTCATTTGAATAGTAGAATTGCTCATCTCTTTACCCATAAAAATAATATTGAAATCATCATCTAAAATTGACATATGTGCTGTTTCATTATGCTCATCCCGTAGTTTTTGCAAGTAGGGTTTTATGGCAGATAAAATATTTTGTCTTTCAAGAACAATCGTACCGTAATGTGCAAATTTTACTCCCAGCTTATATTTTGCATTGGATGTCTTATGGACAAAGTCTTTTTTCTCCAAGGTATAAAGCATTCTAAATACACTGGCTTTTCCCATATCAAGCTCTTTGCAGATTTCCGCGACTCCCATTTCTTCATGTTTACTCAGCAGGTCTACTATATCCAATGTATTAGATACTGAGCTCATTAAATATTTATCTTTCTCCATATCAACACCTCTTTCCTTTATAAGAAACATTGTATCATATTTTTGTCTATATTACTCCATTTTATATTATTATATACCAAATTAGCCCGCAAATACTTTTCCATAGCTTACCCCCGTACTTGATCCTTCAACTCCTCTAATTCGCTTTTCTATCAAACACGCGGCATTCTCAGCAAACTCGTCCAGGCTCCCATTGGTTGATTTATCGACACCAAGACCCATATGAGGTCCGTGGGCTTCGATAACTCCTGTCGGGAATAATGCTATTGCCCCCTCTTTAACGGCTTCTTCAATCTGAGGCCAAGCCATATCAACCATTGTTTCGTCAAAAATAGAATAACCCATATTAAACCTCCCTTTCAAACTGTATAAGCCGGGTATCCGGCACTTGTTTTCTAAAGAATTGACTCGCAATTCCGGCTGGATTTTAAATACCTTTGGTAGTTGCTATCAGCGTTCTCAGGTGAACTATTGGCATAGCAATAGATCAAATCTCCAGATCACTTTGTCTTTCCCTATCTTTTCAGAAAGCAGCTTAAAGGTATTTATTCTATCCTCTAGGTTTCGTACTCTTGCCTCAAGCCCTTCTTTTCCATAGTCATTCATTGTAAATAGGAAATAATAATTTATACCTTTTTTGTCAATATCACTAAGACATGGAACTAATGGTCCGGCATCCTTGGTCCAAAATACAATTACACGTGCCTTATCGAATGAAGTATATTGCGGCTTGCTGATATAATAACCGGGGCAACCCCTGATACCCTGCCTTCTTCAGTATCAATATCCACTATATCCCATTTTCTCGAACCCATTAAAAACACTCCTTGCAGATGCCAGGCACCGTTTACCCGGTAAATAGGTTATTTTGTTCCAAGCCTGATATCTTGTCCCTAATTATATAATAAATGACCACCCTGGTAAAGGCACTAATAAAAACAGCCTCCCATAACTAATAGAGGCTGTTTTTTAACAGTTTCAGGTGACGGGGTTAAATATCGCATCCCGTTGCAACAATATTTATTCCTGTACCTAGTATATCCTTAATAACTATGTCCTTACATTTTATTGGAGCCGTTATCTCTGCCCTTTTAATCTCCTCCATGCATTCCAATAATAGTTCTTTTGGAACAGGTTTATCAGATCTTACAGCTATCAACTGCTTCTTTCCGTTATTAACCTTTACACTGGAGGTAAGTATTCTTACCGGATGGATAAACTCATCCTTTGCATATCCCTCGCCGCGCTTGCAGGTATGCCCCTCCATGGAATCTATTCTGCTTTCTTCTCCGCTTACAGTGATTTTGCAGCCAATAGGACAGATGATGCAGATTATATCCTTTTTTCGCATAGCATTAAGCCCCCTTTACAACATCGATGACAAAATTACCGGCAACAGCTGCAATATCAGACGCTTTAAGCATCACATGCTCCATTTCGCCCGGATTTACTTTTGCAGCTTTTTTGCCCAAGATTATTTTCCCATTGCAGGATACGGTTATTTTAACGTCTGAGCCGGGAGTCTTAACCCTGAAATAAAGCTTTACATCATCAATTGCATCAGCAACAGCTATCTTATGCGGACTAATATATCTCACGTTTTCGCCCGGCTGCATGATAATCTCCGATTTGAATTCAGGCAAAGTACTCATGGCAAATTTTGCTGCACTGGCCCCGGCAATCATACTTTCGGTTGAAACATTATCAACAAGATCATTTACATGAACAACATTGCCCCCTGCAAAAAAAGCAGGTATGGAGGTCTGCATATATTGGTTAACGACCGGTCCATTGGTTATCGGACATATCTGAACCCCACTGCCCCGGCTAAGCTCGTTTTCGGGAATGAGCCCTACAGATAAAAGCAAGGTGTCGCATTCGATGAACTGCTCAGTCTCTTTGACAGGCTTTTTATCATTATCCACCTCAGCTGCATATACCCCTGTAATCCTTTCATGCCCAACTATCCCTGTCACTGTATGGGAAAGCATAAGCGGTATTTCAAAATCATCAAGGCACTGCACCTTGTTGCGTGTAAGTCCTGCGAGGAAGTCCATGATTTCAATCACTGCAGCCACTTTGGCACCCTCCAGAGTCAACCGCCTTGCCATAATCATTCCTATGTCACCGGATCCAAGAATCACAACTTTTCGACCTACCATTCCATTCTGTCTGTTTATAAGTCTCTGAGCTGACCCGGCAGTGTATATACCAGACGGGCGCGTACCGGGAATCATTATATTTCCTCTTGTCCGTTCACGGCAGCCCATTGCAAGAACAACACTTCTTGAATCAACACAGGTCATGCCGTTTTCTGAATTAACGCAAACAATTCTTCCCTCCGGTGATATTTCGAGAACCATGGAATTCAGCATCACTTCAACTCCGAGCTTATCTGCCTCATCAATAAACCGTCCGGCATATTCAGGACCTGTCAGCTCTTCATTATAGTATGTAAGGCCAAAACCGGGATGGATACACTGCTGCAGAATTCCACCAAGAGAAGAATCCCTTTCAATTATCAGTACTCTGTCCGCTCCTTCTTTTTTGGCAGCTATTGCAGCTGCAAGACCGGCAGGCCCGCCGCCTATGACAGCTACATCACATTTTATATCAAGCATTCTTGCTTACCCCTTTCTGACTTGCAGCATTATCTGACTCTGCCGGCTATCATGTATGAGCCTTTGCAGTTCTTATTGACCTCTTCCGCCGGCATCCCCAGCTCACGGGAGAGTATTTCGAGCAATTTAGGACCGCAGAAGCCTCCCTGGCATCTTCCCATCCCGGCCCTGAGCCTGCGTTTGATTGCATCCATTGATTTTGCCGGTATAGGACGATGAATAGCCTCAATTATCTCACCCTCAGTTATTGTTTCACAGCGGCATATTACTGTCCCGTATTTCGGATTATCTTTGATCAGCTTGTCCTGTTCGCTTATTGAAAGCTCATTAAAGCGTTTTATACCCTTACGTATCCCAATATAATCAGCTTTGAACGACCCTTTCATTCCGATGGAAAGCAAAGTCTGTACAACATATTTACCCACTGCAACACTGGCTGTAAGCCCTGTCGATCGAACACCCGAAAGATTAACATAATTGCGCACATCCTCATAGGTGTCTATGTGAAGCCCTTCGGGGTTTCTGTTTGGTCGAAGACCGGAATACTGAGTAATTGTATCTCTAATATTAATATTCGGCACAAGCTTTGAAACATCTGCTAATATACTGGACAACCCCTCTGAGGTTGTAGATTTATCAATTTTATCCTCCAGGTCCTCTGCTGTTGGCCCTACCAGCATATTCCCGTGGATGGTGGGGCACATCAGTTTTCCCTTGGTAAGCTTTGTGGGAATAGGCAGCACTATGGTGTTAACCTTGCAGGAGGTGTTTTTATCAAGAATAAAAAACTGACCCTTCCGGGGATTGACATAATATTCGTCCTTACCTACCATCTGCGCAATTTCATCGCAATAAAGGCCGGCAGCATTTATTATATACTTTGCTTGTATAGTGCCGGCTGTGGTCTCTGCTGCAGCAATTTCGCCGGACTCCGTTATAATATTGGTGACCTTTGTATTAAGCAAAAAGTTTACTCCGTTATCATGAGCATTCTCAGCCAAGGCAACGACCAGCAGGAATGGATCAATAATACTTTCCCTTGGTATATACAATCCCGCTTTTACTTCCGGATTCAGGTTCGGCTCAATTTTAAGAAGTTGTTCGGCAGTAAGATACTCAACATCATACACTCTGTTTTTAAAGGCTTTTTCCTTTATCGACGGCAGCTTTTCGAACTGTTCATCAGTAAAAGCAGGTAAAATCGCTCCAATCCTTGAAAAAGGTACATCCAGATCTTGTGCAAGCTTATCATACATTGGGTTTGCAGCTACTACAAGCTCTGACTCCAAGGTTCCGAGAGCTGCGTCATATCCTGTGTGAATAATTGCACTGTTCGATTTGGAAGCATCTCCCCCAACATCTTCGTTCTTATCGACAACCATAATATCCAATTGATACTTCGACAGCTCACGGGCAATTGCACAGCCCGTCGCACCCGCTCCTATAATAAGCACATCGGTGTTATACATTTCGATTCCCCTTTCTTTGGACCATGCGGCGACCTGAACAAATCACCGCATAGCCACATGCCACAGGCCAATAAATGTCTTAAGGAGGCATCTGCATTATACAGCGGTTTTAGCTTTCCTCCCAGTTTTTTGACCGTTCAACAGCCTTATGCCAGTAATACAGCAGGCTTTCTCTTTCATCCATACCCATTTTTGGTTCAAAGCGCTTGTCAAGCTTCCACTTTGATGCAAGCTCGGACAATCCTTTAAATTCGCCTGTACCATATGCTGCAAGATAAGCTGCTCCAAGGGCGGTTGTTTCAGTGATTACCGGAACATCAACAGGTATTCCCAGAATATCTGCCTGGAACTGCATAAGGAAATTATTCACAACAGCCCCGCCATCAACCCGCATAACCTCAATAGGTATATTTGCATTGCTGTTCATAACATCAAGATTGTCTTTAACCTGATAGGCTATACTCTCAAGAGTTGCCCTCACAATCTGCTCTCTTGTTGTTCCGCCTGTTATACCTATCATAGTACCTCTTGCATATTGATCCCAGTGAGGAGCTGCCAGGCCGACGAAAGCAGGTACAAAGTACACCCCTCCTGTATTTCCCGCTGCCATTGACATAGCTTCCGTCTCGGAAGCAGCAGATATTATCTTGAGTTTATCTCTGAGCCATTGTACAGCGGCACCGGTAATATAAACTCCTCCATCAAGAGCAAAGGTTATGTTTTTATCAAGGCCCCAGGCTACGGTAGTAAGCAGGCCATTTTTTGAGTAAACCGGCTTGTCTCCGGTATTCATCAGCATAAAGCAGCCTGTTCCATAAGTAGTTTTTACATTCCCCGGGCTATAACAGGCCTGACCGAATAAAGCAGCCTGCTGATCAACAACCGAACCTGAAACAGGTACTTTTGCTCCAAAAAATTCCGTGGGGTCTGTATATCCGTAAATCGCTGCACTATCACATATTTCCGGAAGTATTTTCTTAGGGATACCAATAGCAGATAAAATCTCCTCATCCCATTTTCCGGTATGTATATTAAGCAGCATTGTTCTCGATGCAGTGGAATAGTCAGTCACATGGGCCTTACCGTGGGTCAGCTTCCATATCATCCAGGCATCCAGTGTTCCTGCGATAATATCTCCCTTTTCAGCCTTTTCCGCAGCACCTTCAACATTGTCCAATATCCATTTTATTTTTGTTGCACTGAAATATGCATCTATTACCAAACCGGTTTTTTCCCTTATCATGTCGCCGGCTTTTGCAGCAAGCTCATCGGCATAACGGGCAGTTCTTCTGTCCTGCCAGACAATTGCGTTATATACCGGCACCCCTGTATTTTTATCCCACAGCATAACGGTTTCACCCTGATTGTCAAGTCCAATACAGGCAATATGGTGAGCATCTGTACCGGCCTGCTTCAATGCAATATCAATAGCCTCCAATATCGAGTCCCATATTTCAATCGGGTCGTGCTCAACCCAGCCCGGATTTGGATAATATTGAGTATGCTCCTTATATCCACGGGCAGCAACATTCCAATTCTCATCAAGTAACAATGCAGTTGTACCTGTTGTACCTTGATCGAGACCAGAT
>Ga0209643_1001580_pt1 | contig 20236 bp, 30 predicted proteins | sample AutmiccBRH37_all_FD_187383 | JGI IMG/M metagenome (GOLD analysis project Ga0209643, IMG submission 187383) | Deep subsurface microbial communities from Mt. Terri, Switzerland - Autotrophic microbial communities BRH/37_all (SPAdes) (version 2) | ecosystem: Environmental > Aquatic > Deep... | reverse complement strand
CGCGCTGTAGACGGCGACGGGCGGCGCGTTGTGGGATCGCAGCATCCGCAGCCTCGCCAGCGCGGCCGGGCCGGCGCCCGCGACTGCGATCCGAAGCGTTTGCGTTTCCAAAATGATCGGCACCATGGTGGCCCCGCAGGCGCAGCGCGCCATTCATCACCAGCCGCGAGAGTAATTCTACGTCAAAATACTGGTAATATCTAAGTATTATACAGATTGGGATGTAATATGCAAAGCGCAAGGGCTCCGAGGCGCCCCGCACGCGCGAATCTGTCCCGGGAGATCTGGTATTAGAGCGTTTCGTAGTTCTTGAGGATACGGGTGATCGACACGGCGATGCGCTCGCCCTGAATCATGATCTCGCCGCGCGCGATCGGCCGGTTGTTCGCCAAAATGAGAACATCGTCCTCCTGCCCGGCCTCAAGCTCGATGACCGCGCCGCGGCCCATGCGCAAAAGCTGGTGCATCGGCATCGACGCCCGGCCCAGCACAACCGAAATTTCCACATCAACGGTATTAAAGTTCGTCACGCGCGGGCTCCCTGTCGGAACCGATCCTGCCCGATCAGCCTTACCGCGCCGTTAAGGGACGCCGCCATGGCACAAGCGCACGAGACGGGCCAGGCCCGCCGCGCTATACAGGGCGCCGGGGTTTCACGGTTACGGGGACGGGAGCAGCATGGATCGGCATAGCAAGGACGCGGTCATCGGCAAGGACGATCTCGATCGGTTCCTCCTGCGTGAATTCGGCGTTGGCTTTTACGCCGACAGCGGTCTGGCCATCGAGCACGTGTGGCATGGACGCGCGCTGGTGCGACAACACTACGCGGAACGGCTGACCCGCCCCGGCGGGACGATTTCGGGACCGGCAATGATGGCGCTGGCGGATTTTGCGTTTTTTGTCGCGCTGCTGGGTGCGATCGGCCCCGTCGCCCACGCGGTGACGACCAATCTCAATATCAACTTTCTACGCCGCCCCAAGCCATGCGACGTGCTGGCGGATGCGCGGGTGCTGCGGCAGGGGAAACGCCTGGCCGTGCTCGAAGCCACGATTTATTCGGAGGGCGACGACGAGCCTGTCGCACATGCGACCTCGACCTATTCGATCCCGCCGGGAACATGAGCCTTTTTGGTTCCGCGCGCCCGTCCGCCGCGCTAGAAAGGTGGAATGAGCGTTCCTGTGGAATGGGCTGTATCGCCCGGATTGACGCCCTATGACGAGGCCGTGCGTGCGATGGAGCAGCGCGCCGAGGAGATCGCGAGCGCGGGCGCGCGCGAGCTTGCATGGCTGGTCGAGCATCCCCCGGTCTATACCGCAGGGACCAGCGCCCGCGATGGCGACCTCGTGACGGCGGACCGGTTTCCCGTATTCAAGACCGGGCGTGGCGGCCAATACACGTATCACGGGCCGGGACAGCGTGTGATTTACCTGATGCTCGATTTACGCGCGCGCGGGCGCGATGTGCACCGGTTCGTCGAGACGGTCGAGGCCATGGCGATCGACACGCTGGCGGCCTTTCACCTCCTGGGCGAACGCCGCAAGGGGCGCGTCGGGGTGTGGGTCGCGGGACCGTCAGGCCGCGAGGAGAAGATCGCCGCGGTCGGCATCCGGCTGCGTCACTGGGTCAGCTTCCACGGCGCCAGCCTCAACGTCGCGCCCGATCTTTCACATTATGACGGGATCGTCCCGTGCGGCATCAAGGAGTTCGGGGTCACGAGCCTTGCAAAGCTCGGCATCCGGGCCCCGATGAGCGTGGTGGATGCCGCGTTGCGTGCGAGTTTCGAGCGGCATTTTGGCGCCACGATCGAGGGGACGCCGCCGATTGCGGGCGCCAAACCTAACGAGAAGGTCGCTCGGTAAAATCCGGCGGCACGGGCTCCGACGCGGGCGAGCGTTCGATGGCGCCAACCTGCGCGTGACGCGGACCGGCCCTGCACTGCGCGACGAACTCCTCAAGGATCGGACCTGCCGCGGCCGCGAGAATTTCGACGCTGCCGTCGGCGCGATTGCGCACCCATCCCGCGACACCGAGCGCGGTCGCGGTCCGCACCGCCCAGGCGCGGTAGCCCACCCCCTGCACTCGTCCCCGTACGACAAGCCGCGCCGCGATCATGGCCGCGCGTTGGCGCCCGGTGCCGCCGCGCGCGCAAACCGCTGCGTGTCCGTGAGCTCCCGGCGGCGCCGGTCCAGCCGGTCTTGGGCCTCGCTGTCGGCGCCCCACCGCTCGGCCTGCCAGATCTCGTCGAGATGGGCGAGATCGAACGCGGCGTCCGCGTCCAGCTCGCCGAGCACGACCGCAAAGCCGAGCACGATGGAGCCCGTCAGCGACGTCGCGAGATGAAGCGCCGTCAGGGAAAAATCGTCGAGCCCGCGCACCTGCTCCAGGCACGCGGCGAGTGTCTCGGGTGGCTGGGCCACCGGAACAATTCCGGTCACGACCGTGAGACGCAGGCCGAGGCGTGCGGCCGCCCACTCCACCATCGGGTCCCACTGTTGCGCCTGAAGTTCGGCAAGACCGGCGGGCTCGCCGGCGCGGTAGCAGAGAAGGTCGAATTCCGCGTGACGCGCGAGGTCGAGCGCGATGGCCTCGCGGTTGGCGCTCGTTCCGTCAAGCGCGGTATTGGCGAGGCGGGTCAAGGGAAGCGCCTGCGGATCGATCCACTCGCCCAGCGCATTCCACTCCACTGCGATCGCCTCCGCGAGTGCCCGGGCGGGGACGCACAAGCGTCCGCCGCGCGGCGTTCGCACCGGCTTGCCGTCCGTCACCAGCGAAAATCCGTCCACGCTCGGCGCCGCCGCGGCCTGAGCGAACGCCCGTTTAGGCAGCCGCGGGCCGCTCATTCACCGCGGCCGGGACCGGCATTCGCCTTGTCAGGCTTTGTAAGCTCGGGATGCTGCCGGCGGTAAGCATCGAGCTCCGTCTTGTTGACACTGTATTTGGACATGTCCTCGCCCCGCAGTCGCAGGCCTTCGTAGGTTTTGGGATCGATCAACGTCGGATCGCGCAATCTTAGCACAAGCCCGCTGGCGAACGCCGCCTGGCAAGCCTTTGGCGATGACGCGCGCGGCACAGCACGCGCGTTCGGCGCGGCGACCGTGAATTTCGGCTCCCCCAGCACCCCGCTCACAACATAGCTCTTCGCGGCCTTGCGGTTGGCGCTCTCCTTGGGCGCCGGGACGAAAAACGCATCGAGCGCGCCTGAAGCGAGATCGAGCGTTCCGGCCCCCGCGAGGACGGCCGATCCCGACTCGGCGAAAATCAACCTGCTGGTCGCGTAACCGTTCCCGAACACCAGCTGACCCTTCGCGCAGGAGAGATCAACCCGCTCGGCGCCTTCGCCCTGCGCGGCAAGGGCATCGCGCCACTCGGCGGGCAGCTTCGAGACATAACCCGACTCCAGAAAGCCGTTCGACAGCGCCGCAGCGCCGTTTCCATCCAGGCTGGCCAGCGCGGCCGCCGGCGTCGTCCCGCGCGCCCGCAGCTCAGCTGCGAAGTCGAAGCCGCCGCCGATCAGCGGCTTGTATCCGGCATGACGGATCACGGTGTCGACGGCGATGCCCGGCGCCGCAGCGCGCAGCTCGAATGTTGGAGTGTCGAGCGAAAAATCCGCGGCAAACTCAAAATCGGCGGGCGCCCCCTCGACGCGGGCGGAAATCGGATAGGCGGTCAGCACGCCGTCACCGAGCAGCACCCGCAAATCCACGTCCGACAGAGCGACGGCATGGTAGTTGAGCGCGTCGGCCTGATACGAGATATCGAATTTCACGTGTCGCAGCCAGTCGAGCGGCCAGGGCGCGTCGAGATCGCCGACCGACAGCAGGGGCGCCAGCGTAAATGCACCGATCCCGGTCTTTGCAAGATCGAGCTGTTCGGACGCGAAGACCCCTTCGAGCGATGCAAGGCCGTCGTCGTCAAACCGCGCGTGCGCTTCGCCGACCAGGTTTCCGCCGCCGACGGTTGAGGAAAATTCCTCCAAATCGATGACGTTGCCGGACATCTTGAGATTGGCCGTAAACGTGACGTCGGCACCCGGCTGCGTCAGCGGGACACCCAGCAACGCGGCGAAGTCCCGCAGGTCCGCCGCCTTCCCGTCGAGACGCAGGTCAAATCCGGGTCCGCGCCAGGGACTCCCCAGCCCGCCCGCGATCAGGACCGTCGTATTGCCCATCGCGGTCGCCAGCTCGACGCGGGTGCGCGCACCGCGGATCAGCGCCATCGGCTCTTCGACGGTTCCGTCGATCGCCACCAGCGAGCCCTTGAAATTGCCCAGCAGCTCGATCTTCAGCCCCTCGAGGACCGGGCGCAGCTCCGCACGCTCGATCGTGGTTTCGAACGGTCGGGCGCCGTCGGGTGCCTGATAGGCGATGTGAATGTCCTTGAGCCTGACCCGGTGAGGTCCCTCGAGCGCGACATGGGTGAGCACCCGATCCTGAAGCGTCAGCCGGCCCGGCCGGGGACGATTGGTCAGTCCCGAATAGTCAGTTTCAAGCAGGACGTCCGCACGTTCGATCGAGAGCTCCTCGACGACGAACCGGCCCGCAAACAGCGAGGAAACAGGGGCGCGGACTTCAACGCGCCCGGCCGTCACCATGTCGGGCCGCGATCCCCACGACGCATTGGCGAGCCGCACATCCTCGGCGACCAGCTTGACGCCCCCGGGCCATAATCTCAGGTGCACCGGGCCGTCGATCGAAACCGCACGCCCCAGCGTATCGCTCACCGCGCCGGACAACCACGGCGCCACGATCGGGTTCAGATTTAACGTGAGCAATGCCGCGCAAACGCCCAGCAGGACGATGAGCGTGAACGATGCCCAAAATCGAAACGTCCGCTTCATGGCCATGAGCGCTCTCCCCCTCCTCAGGCCACACGCACCGTCCGATATTAATACATGGCCAAACGGGTCCCCCCAAGGTCGAAGGGTTCGCGCGACGCTCAATCAAAGGGGTCTGTGTCGTTCCCGCCATCAAATCCGAGCAACGCAAAGGCGTCCCTCATGGCGCCGGTGAGGGGGACACGCACGGTGAGCGGCTTGGAAATGCCTTTGACAAGCTTGGCCGGAACGGTGATCGCCCGGGCATGAAGCATCAGTCCCTTGGGGAACACCCCGCCGATGTCGGAGGGCTCGCCGCCATATTTACGGTCTCCGACGATCGGCGCGTTGATCGAGGCGAGATGGGCGCGCAGCTGGTGCGTTCGGCCGGTCAGCGGGCGTAATCCGAGCCACGCGATCGGCCCGGCGTTGGCGATCAGCGCGTAATCGGTAATCGCGCGCTGCGCATCCTCGTCATAGGCGTCAGCGACGGCCATCGCCTCGCGCCCGCCACGCGCCGCCTGGATGCGCTTGGCGAGCGCCTTGTCGATCCGGCCATAAGGTTCTGCCGGAACAAAAGCCGTCAAGGCCCAGTAAAGTTTCGTGATTTCGCGGTGTCGAAACAGCTCGGCCAGCTCCGCTGCGGTGCCGACCGAGCGGGCGAGTAGCATGACGCCGCTGGTGTCACGATCCAGCCGATGCGCCAGACGCAGCTTTTCCCCTCGCACCGCCTCATAGGCTTCCAGCATCAGATCGAGGTGATGGGTGGTTCCGCTTCCACCCTGAACCGCCAGGCCCGCCGGCTTGTTGATGGCGACAAAGGCATCATTCTTATGAATCACAAGGGCTTCGAGGTCTTTGCTCAGCCTTTCGTCGCGCAAGCCGTCGGCCTTGCGCGCAGGCCGGACGGGTGCGGCCTCGTCGAGATGGAGCGGCGGCACCCGGATCTGCTGGCCGATCTCGAGCCGCGCGCTCGATTTGACGCGTCCCCCATCCACGCGCACCTGACCGGTACGCAGAAGCTTTTCAAGCTGGACATGAGAGATGACCGGAAAGTGCCTCTTGAACCACCGGTCGATCCGGATCCCGGCGTCGTCGGCTCCGACCTCGCGATGCTCGACGCCGCTCATGGCTGGCCCGCTTCGGCGGCAGCGCGCTCCGCACGCAGCTTGCTCCAATAGGCGAGACGCTTGGCGACCTCGCGCTCATAGCCGCGCTCGGTGGGCCGGTAAAGCGCCGCGCGGTCCATGTCGTCAGGAAAGTAGTTTTGCCCCGAGAATGCATCGGGCGCGTCGTGATCATAGGCGTAGCCGCGCCCGTAGCCCTCTTGCTTCATAAGGCGGGTGGGCGCGTTCAGAATGTGCTTGGGCGGCATCAGGGAGCCATGTTCTTGCGCGGCCTGACGCGCGGCGGATTGTGCGCGGTAGACGGCATTGGATTTGGGTGCGGTGGCAAGATAGATCACCGCCTGAACGATTGCGAGTTCACCCTCGGGGCTGCCGAGAAAGTCGTAGACGTCTTTTGCCGCGAGCGCCTGGATCACCGCCTGCGGATCGGCGAGCCCGATGTCCTCCACGGCAAAGCGCACCAGTCGGCGCACGATATAGAGGGGCTCCTCCCCGCCGATCAGCATCCGCGCCAGCCAATAGAGCGCCGCGTCGGCATCCGAGCCACGCAGTGATTTATGAAGCGCGCTAATGAGGTTGTAATGCTCCTCGCGCGACTTGTCGTACACCGGGGCGCGGCGCTGGACCGCCTGCGCGAGACCGGCGACATCGAGCGGCGCGGCGCTGCCCAGTGCAAACAGCTCCTCACTCAAACTGAGCAGGTAGCGCCCGTCGCCGTCGGCCATCGCGCACAACGCTTCGCGCGCATCCGCTTCGAGGGGCAGCGCCCGCCCTTCCGCAGCCTCTGCACGCGCGAGCAGAATTTCGAGCGCCGCGTCGTCAAGCCGCTTGAGAACAAAGACCTGCGCCCGCGAGAGGAGCGCCGCGTTAAGCTCGAAGGAGGGGTTTTCCGTCGTCGCGCCGACCAGCACCACGGTGCCGTCCTCGACGAAGGGCAGAAAACTGTCCTGCTGCGAGCGGTTGAACCGATGGATCTCGTCAACGAACAGCAAGGTGCCACGCCCCGATATGCGCCGCGCCCGCGCTTTTTCGAAAACCTTCTTGAGGTCGGCAACGCCGGAAAACACAGCCGACAGCGGCTCGAAATCGAGATTGGCGTCCGTTGCAAGCAGCCGCGCGATGGTCGTTTTGCCCGTGCCGGGAGGCCCCCACAGGATCATCGACGCGAGCCGCTTTTGCGCGATCATGCGTCCGATCGGCCGGTCCGGCCCGAGCAGGTGGTCCTGCCCGACCACATCGGCAAGCTTGGCCGGCCGCAGCCGATCCGCCAGCGGACGGGGCGCGGAGGCCTCAAGGCCCGCGGCGTGAAAGAGGTCGCTCATGGCACATTTATAGCACGCCCCGCCCTCGCGCTCGCAAATGCGAGACGGATGTGCAGGGTATGGTAAAGGTCTTGCGCTACTTGAATGGGGTCACTCCTGGAAATGGATCGCTGAATGCTGCGCAGAGTCTACAATTGGGTTATCGAACTGTCGGAAAAGAAGACGGCGCCCTACGCGCTTGGGGCGGTGTCATTCGCGGAAAGTTCGTTTTTCCCGATCCCGCCGGACGTCATGCTGGTGCCGATGTGCCTCGCACAGCCCCACAAGGCCTGGTTCTACGCACTCGTGACCACGATTACGTCGGTGGCCGGCGGACTGCTCGGCTATGCGATCGGCGCGCTACTGCTGGACACGGTCGGTCAATGGATCATCGGTGCGTACGGTTACGGCGACAAACTCGACACCTTCCAGGCCGCATTCGCGCAATATGGAGCCTGGATCATTCTGATCAAGGGATTCTTGCCGATCCCCTTCAAGCTCATCACGATCGCGTGCGGGATCGCCAAGTACAACCTTCTGCTGTTCGTCCTCCTTGCCACGATCACGCGTGGCGGGCGGTTTTTTCTCGTCGCGGGACTGTTGCGCTGGAAAGGCGAGCAGGCGCGCGAATTTATCGAGAGGCGGCTCGGCCTCGTCACATTGATCTTCGGCGCCACGGTCGTCGGCGGCGTGCTGCTGGTGCTCTACGCGTTCTAGGAACGCGCGCGCATTATCCCTTTGCAGCAATGCTCGCGGCGGTCTGGCCAAATAGAATCTTGCGGCCCTCTTCCGTAATGACCGGCTTGCTCGAAAACGGCTCGCCCTTCGCATAGGCTCGCACGGTCGCCGGGCGCGTGCGGATCGCGTCGAACCAGCGGCGCAGGTTGACAAAATCGTCGAGATTTTGCTCCTGCACTTTCCACGGCACGATCCAGGGATAGCACGCCATATCGGCAATCGAGTAGTCGTCGCCCGCAATGAACGCACGGCCTTCGAGGCGCTTGTTGAGCACACCGTAGAGGCGGTTGGTTTCGTTCACATAACGCGCGATCGCGTAGGGCAGCTTTTCAGGCGCGTAGCGGTTGAAATGATGGTTCTGGCCAAGCATCGGCCCAAGACCACCCATCTGCCAGAACAGCCATTCGAGCACCGTGTTTCGCCCGCGCAGGTCGGCGGGGATGAACGTACCCGTCTTGTCCGCGAGGTAAAGCAGGATCGCCCCGGACTCAAACACGCTGAGCGGCGCTCCCCCATCGGCGGGCGCGGTGTCTATAATGGCGGGCATCCGGTTATTGGGGGAGAAGGCGAGGAATTCAGGTTTGAACTGGTCCCCGGCGCTGATGTCGACGGGATAGATCGTATATTCGACCCCGGCTTCTTCAAGAAACATCGTGATTTTGTGGCCGTTGGGGGTGGGCCAGTAATAGAGATCGATCATGGGCGGGGTCCTTCAGTAGCGCTCGGCACAACAATACGCCGCCGCTGCGAGCGATCAATGAGCCGGCCGAACCTTCACCGCAAATTGATGGGCCGCGGCACGCCGGGATACTCGCCGCGCTAACTGCGAACCGTGAGATTGAATGCGCGCCCGCCGCGCCGCACCGTCATGTTCCACTCCTTGACCGGTGCCGCAAGAATGGTTTTGAGCGCAGCGACCGTGCCGGCGTCCTGTCCGTTGATCGAAACCACGATGTCGCCCGGGCGCAACCGCAATTGCGCGGCCGGCGTATCGCCAGCGACTTCCAGAATGATCACGCCCTGTATCCACCCCTCAAGTCCGAGCTCCTCGGCAAACGCCGGCGAGAGATTGGCAACCTTGGTGCCCGCCAGCGGGTGTTGCCCGTCCAGAACCTGGATATCGCGCGGCGGATTTTCGGGCGGACGGGTGAGCTTGACGGTCGCGTCGCGCAGCTTGCCCGCTCGCAGATAGGACACGCGAACTGCCTTTCCCAGGGGCTGGGTCGCCACGCGGTAGCGCAGGCCCTGCGGATCGTTGACCTCAAAGCCGTCGACGGACTGGATGACGTCCCCCGGCTTGATCCCCGCCGCATCGGCCGGACCGCCGGGAAAAACTTCCGAAACCAGCACACCGCCCGGGCGCTCAAGACCAAGCGCCTCGGCCATCTCGGCACTGACCGTCTGGCCCGTCACGCCGATCCACGGCCGCATCAGCGCGCCGCCGTTGACTGCGGTGTCGACCACCAGCTTGACCATGTTGGAGGGGATCGCGAAGCCGATGCCGACCGACCCGCCGCTGCGAGAATAGATTGCCGTGTTGATGCCGACGAGCTTGCCGTCCATCGTGATCAGCGCACCGCCGGAATTGCCGGGGTTGATCGCCGCATCGGTCTGAATGAAGAACTGGTAGTCGGAAATGCCCACCTGAGTACGTGCAAGAGCGGAAATGATGCCGCTCGTGACGGTCTGCCCGACCCCGAACGGATTTCCGATCGCGAGCACAATGTCGCCGACCTGCGCCGTGTCGCTGTCGCGAAACGGGAGCACGGGCAACGCCTTGCCCTTGGTGTCGAGCTTCAAGATGGCGAGATCTGTGCGCTCGTCCGCAAGAAGCACCTTGGCGCCGAATTCGCGCCGATCAGCCAGCGCGACCACCAACTCATCGGCTTCGGCGACCACATGAAAATTGGTCACGATAATGCCGTCGGCACGCACGATGACGCCCGAGCCCAGCGCATTTTGAACCTTCTCGCGTCCCCCGCCGCCCTCACCAAAAAAGCGCCGGAACAGAGGGTCCTCGAAAATCGGGGAGCGGCTCTCCACCACCCTGCGCGAATGGACGTTAACGACCGCGGGCGCGGCGCGGCTCACAACGGGTGCGAAACTCGGCGCCATGTCGGTGCGTGTTTGCGGGACAGGAACCATCGCAGCGTCTGTCGCACGGGCACGCCCGCCCGCGATCATAGCCAGATAGAGCCCGATCATTCCCAGGGCGACCCCAAAGAACGACAGAAAGCCGATGAGACTATGAACTTCGCTTGGACTTCCCATCACGCGGCCCCCCGGCACGTTCGCGTTGCCCCAGGGCTCGAATATGAGCGCGGGGCAGCCGATACCTAAGAGAACATCTTAGCGCGAAGCGGAGCGATATGCAGCCGGAGAGTTAACGAATCGGGCGTCTTTGACCACCTACTCGCTGTCGCCCTCATCGGCGTCTGCGCCCGGACCCGAATCGAGCCCCTTGGCCGCGATGTCGCGATCGACAAGTTCGATCACCGCCATCGGTGCGTTGTCGCCATACCGGAATCCCGCCTTGAGGACACGGGTATATCCGCCGCTACGCTCGGCATAGCGCGGGCCGATCACCTCGAACAGCTTCTTGACGCTGCTCTCGTCGCGCAGGCGCGACGCCGCCAGACGGCGCGCATGGAGATTGCCCCGCTTGCCGAGCGTCACGATCTTGTCGACGATCGGGGCAAGCTCCTTGGCTTTGGGGAGCGTCGTTGTGATCTGCTCATGCTTGATGAGCGAGGCCGCCATATTTGCGAACATGGCCGTCCGATGGCTCGACGTGCGATTGAGCTTGCGGCCTGAATTGCCGTGACGCATGGCTTAAGTCCTTATTTGTCGGGCGATGCCCGCCCCTCAATCGGTTAGTACTGGTCTTCGAACCGCTTGGCCAGCTCTTCGATATTCTCAGGCGGCCAGTTGTTTACTTCCATGCCCAGATGCAGGCCCATCTGCGCCAGGACTTCCTTGATCTCATTGAGCGACTTGCGGCCGAAATTCGGCGTCCGCAGCATTTCCGCCTCGGTCTTCTGGATCAGATCGCCGATATAGACGATGTTGTCGTTCTTCAGGCAGTTAGCCGAGCGAACCGAAAGCTCCAGCTCGTCGACTTTCTTGAGCAACGCCGGATTGAACTCGAGTTCAGGGCGCCCCTCGTCGGCGCGGCGCTCCTTCGGCTCCTCGAAATTGATGAAGATCTGCAGCTGGTCCTGAAGAATGCGCGCGGCATACGCGACCGCATTCTCCGGCGACAGAGCGCCGTTGGTCTCAAGCATCAATGTCAGCTTATCGTAGTCGAGATATTGACCTTCACGCGTATTTTCAACGCGGTAGGACACTTTCTTGACCGGGCTGTAAAGCGCGTCGACGGGGATCAGCCCGATCGGGGCATCATCGGGGCGGTTGCGGTCGGCGGGCACATAGCCCTTGCCGTTGTCGACGGTCAGCTCCATGCGGATTTCCGCGCCCTCGTCGAGCGTCATCAGCACGAGTTCGGGGTTGAGGATTTCGATATCAGCCACCGGCGAGATCTGGCCGGCGCGCACTTCGCCAGGACCGGTCGCCCGCAACGTCAGCCGCTTCGGCCCGACCGCGTGCATGCGCAGCGCCAGCGCCTTCACATTCAGCACGATGTCCGTCACGTCCTCGCGCACACCCGTGATCGAGGAGAATTCGTGCAGGACGCCATCGATCTGGATCGACGTCACAGCGGCACCCTGCAACGACGACAACAGCACCCGGCGCAGCGCGTTGCCGAGCGTCAAACCGAACCCGCGCTCAAGCGGCTCGGCGACCAGCGATGCAATGCGCGACGACATCGAGCCGGCTTCCACCTGAAGCTTGACGGGCTTGATCAACTCCTGCCAGTTTTTCTGAATCACGACATATTCCTTTTTATTGCCCGCACTCCGAACCACGTCCGCGCCCGGACCGGTTCAATGCTCTGCGGTTCAACAATGACGGCAGCACGAAGCCGCCCAGCCGGTCCTGCGTGGAGACCGGAAAATGCCTCAGACGCGCCGCCGCTTGGGGGGGCGCACGCCGTTATGGGGAATGGGGGTCACATCGCGGATGGTGGTGACCGTGAAACCGACGGTCTGCAGCGCGCGAAGCGCCGATTCGCGGCCCGAGCCAGGGCCGGTAACCTCGATCTCGAGGGTGCGCATGCCATGCTCCATCGCTTTGCGGCCTGCATCTTCGGCGGCCATCTGGGCCGCGTAAGGCGTCGACTTGCGTGACCCCTTGAAGCCCTTGGAGCCCGCGGACGACCACGAAATGGTATTGCCCTGCGCGTCCGTGATCGTAACGATCGTGTTGTTGAACGAGGCATTCACATGCGCGACGCCCGTCGCGATGTTTTTGCGCTCCTTCTTCTTTACACGCGCCTTGTCCTTCACCATCGTCCTGACCTCAAATTCTGCCGTATTTGCGCGGCGTCTGTCCCAAGCGCCTGCGCGCGATCCTGCGTCCTGCTATTTCTTCTTGCCGGCGATCGGTTTGGCCGGGCCCTTGCGGGTCCGCGCGTTGGTATGTGTACGCTGGCCGCGAACCGGCAGCCCGCGCCGATGACGCAGGCCGCGATAGCACCCCAGGTCCATCAGCCGCTTGATATTCATTGACGTCTCGCGGCGCAGGTCGCCCTCCACCATGTGCTCGCGGTCGATCGTTTCACGGATCTGGATCACCTCGGCGTCCGTCAAATCGTTGACGCGCCGCTGCCCCTCGATCCCAACCTTGGCGCAGATGCCTTCGGCCGTCTTGCGCCCGATCCCATGGATGTAGGTCAGCGCGATCATCACGCGCTTGTTGGTCGGAATATTGACACCCGCAATACGCGCCATGCGCGTGGTCTCCTCAAATCGTCAGGGCTGAATGGCCCAGGAAAAAAACCCAACAGGGCTAAACTCTTCGTCGCACCATCAGCGCCGAAAGAGACGAAGCCCCTAACGCCCCCAACCATCTGCCGGGAATTGGAAAGGCCGGGATTATAGTTGCCGTTTCGTCGCCGTCAACCGGCATTAACGGTCGCTTTGCCTATATGTTGTCCAGGATCGCCTGAATATCGACCCAAACCTCGTCAATCGTCTTCATGCCGTCGACGACCTTCAGCTTCCCGGTCTTCTCGTAATAGGGAATGAGAGGCGCGGTCTGGGCATGGTAAACCTCGATCCGCTTCTTCAGCGTCTCGACATTATCGTCTGCCCGCTTGTCCTTTTCGCCGGCTTCCTTCGCGCGTGTCTCGATCCGGTTGTAGAGCTCCTGCTCGTCGACCCGGATTTCGACCACCACATCGAGTGCGGTGCTCTTCTCGACCAGCATCTTGTCGAGCGATTCCGCCTGAGCGACCGTGCGCGGAAATCCGTCCAGGATAAAGCCGATCGCGCAATCGGGCGCCTCGATCCGTTCGGCGATCACGCCGACCACGATCTCGTCGGGGACCAGCTTGCCCGCGTCCATCAGCGGCTTGGCCTTCTTGCCCACCGTCGTCCCCATGGCCACCGCCGCGCGCAACATGTCGCCCGTCGAGAGTTGGGGCAGGTTGTAGTGCGCCGAGATGCGCACCGCCTGGGTTCCCTTCCCCGCACCCGGCGGTCCCAACAATATCAACTTCATCGACGGCTTCCCCTGAGCTTCGATTTCTTGATCAGACCCTCATACTGATGGGCCAAGAGGTGGCTTTGGATCTGCGCCACGGTATCCATGGTCACCGTCACGCAGATGAGCAAGGACGTACCACCAAACAAATAGGGCAAGCCCCATTCGGCAATCAGAAACTCAGGAAACAGGCAGACGGTCGTGATGTAAAGGGCTCCGACCACGGTCAGCCGCGTCAGCACGTAATCGATGTAATCCGCGGTCCGCTTTCCCGGCCGGATGCCCGGGATAAACCCGCCGTATTTCTTGAGATTTTCCGCCGTGTCCGTCGGATTGAAGACAATCGCTGTATAGAAGAACGAAAAGAAGATGATCCCGCCCGCGTAAAGCAGCATGTAGAGCGGACGCCCGTGCGCCAGACTGGCGACGATCCCATCGAGCCATTTGTTGCCGCTCGCGCCATTGAAGTTCGCGACCGTGACGGGGAGCAACAGAAGCGACGACGCGAAAATCGGCGGAATAACGCCGGCGACGTTCAGCTTGAGCGGCAGATGCGAGCTTTCCCCGCCGAACATCTTGTTGCCCACCTGGCGCTTGGGATACTGCACCAGCAAGCGCCGCTGCGCACGCTCCATGAACACGATGAACGTGATCACGGCGATGATCAGAACAAAAAGGCCCAGGATCACGAAGGTCGACAGGCCGCCATGCGCGCCAAGGTCGAGCGTTCCGGCAAATGCGCGTGGCAGCTCCGCGACGATGCCGGAAAAGATGATAAGCGAAATGCCGTTGCCGACCCCGCGCGCCGTGATCTGTTCGCCGAGCCACATCAAGAAGACGGTCCCGCCGACGAGCGTGATCACGGTCGAGGCGCGGAACATAAGCAGGTTGTCCATGATGACGACGGTGCCGCCCTGCGCGCCTTCGAGGCTCGCGGCAATCCCGTATGCCTGGACAATCGCCAGAAGAACGGTGCCGTAGCGGGTATATTGATTGATCTTCTTGCGGCCCTGCTCGCCTTCCTTTTTCAACGCCTCAAGGGAAGGCACTACCGACGTCATCAGCTGCATGATGATCGAGGCGGAGATGTAGGGCATGATGTTGAGCGCGAAGACGGCCATCCGCGCCACCGCGCCGCCCGCGAACAGGTTGAGCTGCCCGAGAATTCCCGTCTGCGCGTGGTTGAACGCTTCCGCATAAATCGCGATGTCGATGCCCGGGAGCGGAATATATGTGCCGAGCCGATAGACGATCAGCGCGCCCAGCGTGAAGAAGATACGCTGGCGCAGCTCCGTCGCCTTCGAGAAGGCGGAGAAGTTGAGATTTGCCGCAAGCTGTTCAGCTGCTGACGCCATGCTGTGCCTTCCACCGGCGGCAGGAAAACTCCCCTGCCCTCAAGAGGCGGGAAAAGCCCGCCGCTTCTTATGCTTTCGGGGTCGTCTTTTTGGGGGCGCGCTTGCGCTCCTTCGGTCCCGGTTGCGGCGTCGACTTGGGCGGGATCAGCGAAACCGACCCGCCGATCTTCTCGACTGCCTCACGCGCCGGTCCCGATACGCCCGTCACCAGAAACGCGACTTTTGCCTTCAGCTCGCCCTTGGCCAGGAGCCGGATGCCGTCGCGCTTGTGGCTCACGAGACCCGCCTTGACGAGGATCTCTTCCGTCACCGTGCCGCTGGCATCGAGACGCTTGGAATCGATCGCGGCCTGGACCCGCCCCAGATTGACCTCGGCGAACTCCGACGCACCCGGGTTATTGAAGCCGCGCTTGGGCGCGCGCATATGAAGCGGCATCTGGCCGCCCTCAAACCCGTTGATCGCAACGCCTGAGCGCGCAGTCTGACCCTTGCCGCCGCGCCCGCCGGTTTTGCCGACGCCCGAGCCGATGCCACGGCCGACGCGCACGCGACCCTTGCGGGCGCCTTCGTTGTCCCTGAGCTCGTTGAGCTTCATGTTATTTGCCCTCTTCGACGACGGTCACGAGATGCGCGACCTTCGCGATCATGCCGCGCACCGACGGCGTGTCTTCCAAAGTGCGCACGCGGTTCATCTTGTTCAAGCCCAACCCGATGAGCGTCGCGCGCTGGTCGGCCGGACGGCGGATCGGGCTGCCGGTCTGCTTCACGGTGATCATTTTTTTCGCTGCACTCATCTGTTCACGTCCACTGAATCAAAAGGTTATTCGGTCGCGTATTCCTGGGCCGTCTCACCGCGGCGCGCGATGATGTCCGCCACCTTCTTGCCACGGCGCGATGCGACGGAGCGCGGCGAAACCGTGTTCTTGAGCGCATCGAAAGTCGCGCGCACCATGTTGTAGGGATTGGAGGTCCCGAGCGACTTGGCCACAATATCATGAACGCCGAGCGTCTCGAACACCGCGCGCATCGGGCCGCCGGCGATGATGCCGGTACCCGCAGGCGCCATGCGCAGGACAACCTTGCCGGCGCCGTGGTGACCGCGCACATCGTGATGAAGCGTGCGCCCCTCACGCAGCGGCACACGGATCATCGCACGCTTGGCAGCCTCGGTTGCCTTGCGCACGGCCTCAGGCACTTCGCGCGCCTTGCCGTGACCGAATCCGACCCTGCCCTTCTGGTCGCCGACGACGACGAGCGCCGCAAACCCGAAGCGGCGGCCGCCCTTCACCACCTTCGCGACGCGATTGATCGCAACCAGGCGATCGACGAATTCGCTATCGCGCTCCTCGCGTCCGCCCCGTCCATCGCGTTCATCGTTACGTGCCACGTTGCTTGTCCTTATCGTCTCGAAAAACCATCAACCCGCTAGAAATTCAGCCCGCTTTCGCGCGCCGCGTCGGCCAGTGCCTTGACGCGGCCGTGAAACCGGTACCCGCCGCGATCGAAGACCACGTCCTTCACACCCTTCGCCACAGCCCGCTCGGCAACCGCCTTGCCAACCGCCTGCGCCGCGGACACATCCGCACCCTTGCCCAGGGCGAGGCCCTTGTCGAGCGAAGAGGCGGCAGCGAGCGTCTCGCCGCGCTCATCGTCGATGATCTGCGCGTAAATGTGCTTCGATGAGCGGAACACGCTCAAGCGCACCCGGCCCCGCGCGAGCTTCTTGATCCGGTAGCGCGTACGCTTCTCGCGCCGCTCAAAAAGCCTGTCCGACTTGTCCATCGCCTTAACCTCTCGTGTCGGCAAAAAACCCTATTTCTTCTTGCCTTCTTTGCGGAAGATCTTCTCTTCCGCGTATTTCACGCCCTTGCCCTTGTACGGCTCCGGCGGACGATAGCCGCGGATCTTCGCGGCCACATGCCCAACCAGTTGCCGATCGATCCCCGATACGGTGATCGCCGTCGGCTTTTCGCATTTGATGTCGATCCCGGCGGGGATCGGAAACACGACATCGTGGCTGTAGCCGAGCTGGAGCTGCAGGTTTTTGCCCTGCACCGCGGCGCGGTAACCGACGCCGTTGATCTCAAGCTGGCGCACGAAGCCCTGGCTTACGCCGGTGACCATATTGTTCACCATGGTGCGGCTCATGCCCCACATCGAACGCGCAACCTTGCTGTCGTCACGCGGCTGCACGGAGACGCCCTCGTCGCCAAGCGCCACCGTCACCTGATCGACCGCACGGAACGCCAACTCGCCCTTCGGCCCTTTGACCTTCACGTCCTGGCCGGTGACCGTCACAGTCACGCCCTTGGGGACGCCGATCGGCTTTTTGCCAATGCGCGACATTTTAGAATACCTCGCACAAAATCTCGCCGCCGACATTGTTGTCGCGCGCGAGGGTGTCCGACATCACGCCCTTGGGCGTGGAGAGGATCGAAATACCCAATCCGTTCTGCACCCGCCCGAGATTCTCGACGGACGAATAGACCCGCCGGCCCGGCGTCGAGATCCGCTTGATCTGCCGGATCACCGGCTTGCCTTCGTAGTATTTGAGCGAAATCTCGAATTCGGCCGCCTTGCCCGTGTGCTCGACAACGGTGTAGCCGCGGATGAAGCCTTCCTCCGCGAGCACATCGAGCACGCGAGCGCGCAGCTTGGAACCCGGCGTGACGCATGTCGACCGCCCGCGCATCTGCGCGTTGCGGATTCGGGTCAGCATATCGCCCAATGGATCTGTCATCGGCATTGCTTTAGATCCTCTTACCAGCTCGCTTTGACCATGCCCGGGATCTGCCCTGACGACGCCAATGCCCGCAATGCAATTCGCGACATGCGAACCTTGCGGTAATAGGCGCGCGGACGGCCGGTCAATTCGCAACGATTGTGAATACGTGTCGGGGAAGAATTACGCGGCAGCTCGGCGAGTTTAAGCTGTGCAGCGAACCGCTCCTCCGCCGGAAGCGTAAGGTTTTCCGTCGTCGCCTTGAGACGCGCGCGCTTCCCGGCGAAGCGCTTCGCAAGCCTCTCGCGTTTCCGGTTACGTTCGATGGCACTTTTCTTCGCCATTTTATCTTGTCCTCTTGGCGTCGACGAACCGATCGACACCGCTTTTCGTGGTCTACTTAATTGATGAACGGAAAATTCAGCCCTTTGAGGAGCGCCTTCGCCTCGGCATCAGTCCGCGCCGTGGTGCAGATCACAATGTCCATGCCCCAGATCTGATCGACTTTGTCGTAATTGATCTCGGGAAACACGATGTGCTCCTTGACGCCCATCGCGTAGTTCCCGCGCCCATCGAAGCTTTTGCCAGATAGCCCGCGAAAATCACGAACGCGCGGCAAGGCGATCGTCACTAGGCGATCAAGGAACTCGAACATCTGCGTACGGCGCAACGTCACCTTGCAGCCGATCGGCATGTTCTCACGCACCTTGAAGGCCGCGATCGAGGTCCGCGCCTTGGTGATCACCGGCTTTTGACCCGCAATCAATGCCAGATCCGCGGCCGCCGCCTGGACTTTCTTGGTGTCCGCCACAGCCTCGCCGACGCCCATGTTCAGGACGATCTTGTCGAGACGCGGAACCTCCATCGGGTTTTTGTAAGCGAATTGCTTCAAGAGCTCCGGACGAACATTCTCGTCGTAGAACCGCTTCAGGCGCGGTTCGGGATTTTTCACATCCTCAGGCATCGATCACTTCCCCTGACCGCTTTGCGAAACGCACCTTGCGGCCATCTTCCAATGTTTTAAAACCGACGCGCGTGGCTTTGCCGGAACTCGGATCGACGATGGCCAGATTGCTCAGGTCGATCGCCGATTCCTTCGAGATGATGCCGCCCTCGCTCGACGCGGTCTGCTTTTGATGACGGCGCACCATGTTGACGCCGCGCACCAATGCGCGCTTCTCGGTCGGGTTGACCGAAATCACCTCGCCCTCGCGGCCCTTGTCACGGCCGGCCAGCACAACAACCTTGTCGCCCTTGCGGATCTTTTGCATCTAGAGGACCTCCGGCGCGAGCGACACGATCTTCATATGGCTCTTGGCGCGAAGCTCGCGCGTGACGGGGCCAAAGATACGCGTGCCGATCGGCTCCAACTGATTATTGACGAGGACCGCCGCATTGCGGTCGAACCGGATCGCGCTGCCATCCGCGCGCCGCACTTCCTTGGCGGTGCGCACGACGACGGCTTTCAAGACATCGCCCTTCTTCACGCGTCCGCGCGGAATGGCGTCCTTGACCGAAACCACGATGATGTCGCCAACGCTCGCATACTTGCGGCGTGAGCCCCCGATCACCTTGATGCACATCACGCGCTTGGCGCCCGAGTTGTCTGCGACGTCGAGATTTGTCTGCTGCTGAATCATATTGTCCTCGTCCGTCCTTGCGAACCAGTCACCGCTCCAAAACCACTAGGCCTCGTCGCCGATGACCTCCCAACGCTTCAATTTCGATACCGGGCGACACTCGCGGATACGCACCGTATCGCCAGCCTTCGCCAGGTTCTGCGGGTCATGCGCGTGGTACTTCTTCGACCGACGGATCGTCTTCTTGAGAACAGGATGTAGAACCCGGCGCTCAACCAGCACCACGGCCGTGTCCTTGTTCTTGTCGCTCACCACGACGCCTTGAAGAATGCGTTTAGGCACGGGCGGAATCCTTCTGTTTCAATACCGTCAGGACCTGAGCAATCTCGCGCCGCACGAGCCGTACGCGGCCGGTGTTCTCCAGCTGCCCTGTGGCACGCTGGAAGCGCAGGTTGAACTGCTCTTTCTTGAGCTTCACGAGTTGATCGCTCAGCTGATCGGGCGTCAGATCTTTGATCTCGGCCAGCTTCATTTGCTCCGTCCCTTTTCTGCAGTCACGTCGCCAACGCGCGCGATGAAACGCGTGTGCATCGGCAACTTCGCGGCGCCAAGCTGAAGCGCCTCGCGGGCGATCGTCGCCGGGACACCTTCGAGCTCGAACATGATGCGGCCCGGTTTGATCCGGCACATCCAGAATTCCGGCGAACCCTTGCCCTTACCCATGCGCACTTCGGTCGGCTTTTTCGACACCGGCACATCCGGGAACACGCGAATCCACACGCGGCCCGCGCGTTTCATGTGGCGCGTGATCGCACGGCGCGCAGCTTCGATCTGCCGCGCGGTGATGCGCGCGGGCTCGATCGCCTTGAGACCATAGGCACCGAAGTTGAGCTCGGTGCCGCCCTTCGCGACGCCATGAATGCGTCCCTTGTGGGCCTTGCGATATTTAGTGCGTTTCGGCTGTAGCATGACTTACCTCATATTCCCCGCGCGTC
>Ga0209643_1001579_pt1 | contig 20252 bp, 17 predicted proteins | sample AutmiccBRH37_all_FD_187383 | JGI IMG/M metagenome (GOLD analysis project Ga0209643, IMG submission 187383) | Deep subsurface microbial communities from Mt. Terri, Switzerland - Autotrophic microbial communities BRH/37_all (SPAdes) (version 2) | ecosystem: Environmental > Aquatic > Deep... | reverse complement strand
AAAAAGGCGTACCTGCCGATAAAGTAACTATCTGTCACTATGACAATTACTTAGAAGAATCTTATCAAATTACCATTAGCGAAAACGGATTGAAAGGCCACGATGGTTCTGGAACAGAACCACGCCACACTGAGGATAATTTTGAACCGATAGATGCTGATGTAGATGGTATTATGGACTGTGCAGATTGTGCCCTTGGAAACAATGACCTAGCAGCCAGTATGAAAAAAATGTGGTATCAAGATCTTGATGGTGACAGCTACGGAAACCCTGATGTTTATATAAAAACTTGTTTAATCAGAGATGGCTATGTTGCTGACAATACTGATTGTGATGATACAGTGTATATTTTTACACCCGAAGGAACTTATACTTTTGGATATACAGACGGCATTACAACTTATAATCATACTTTTACCATAAACTTTTTTGATGGACTTAATTTTACAGGAACTGGGTACTATAATGTAGGTTTTTATCCATACGAAATAGCTGGTACAGTTATAGATGGTGTTTTAGAAGGTGATGTTATTGATCCTAATGTTACAGATAGAGAGTTTCATTTTAGTGGTTTAGTTGGTGATTGTGGAGGAATTTTATCATTAGATTCAACCGTTTATTCAGGTGGATATCAACTCCCTGATTTTTATTGGATTTTATTACCAAACTAAACACTCCAATATTTATTTATAAATTAACCAGTCATAGCAATATGGCTGGTTTTTTTATAATATAAATTTTATACCTTCTCCCACCCTGTCAATCCGGCAGAAATCACAAATTTCATCACATCGCTTGAGCTGATGTTCAATGGTTTTATATTGGCTTTTGGCACAATAAACAACTCTCCCGAAAAATTATAGGAATGCGGAAAATAAACCGCCACTTTATCAATTTCACCCAAAATTGCTAAATTTTCTTCGGTGATAAAACCTATTTTTTCGAGATCAGAAATTAAATTCACTTTCACCAAAACCGGTTGATTGAATTTTTTTTCTTTTCCCACAAAAGCCGAAAACAAATCGTTAAAAGCAGAATACACAAATTTCACCAAAGGAATTCTGCCAATCACATTTTGAAAGACCTGTTTTAAAGGCTGCGCAATAAAAGTTCTTCCAATAAAACCAATAAAAATTAAAAATATAAGCAATGTCAAAACGCCCAAACCGGGAATTTTGATCGCAAATAATTCAAAAATTAAATCTTGGGATAAATTATCCATAAACATAAAAACCGCGTAAATAATATAAGCTGTAATACTTAATGGCGCGATATACAATAAACCTTCCAGTAAATAATTGGCTAATTTTTTCATCATCATATTTTATAATTTGATTGGTATTTGGCAGTATTTGCACAATTCAAAGATAAGTTGAAAATTTGAATCATTTAAGTAAATTGCTCATTTCCATTTTAACTTTTAGGGCACACTTAAATTTTTTTATTTAGTAACTTTGCTGCCTGACTAATATTTCTGTGGAAAAAACAAACGAAAATTCGGTTAATTTAAACAAATACATCAGCAGCACCGGGATTTGCTCTCGACGAGAAGCTGAAAAATGGATTGTTGATGGTTTTGTAACCATTAACGATCAACCCACACAATTGGGAAACCGTGTTTTTGAAGGTGATGTGGTAAAAATAAAGGGCAAACCTATAAACATAAAACCTAAAACTTTGTACATCGCCTTTAACAAACCCGTTGGCATTGTTTGCACCACCGATTTAAAAGAACGCAAAAATATTGTCGATTTTATCAAGCATCCGCAACGACTTTTTCCAGTAGGACGGTTAGACAAACCCTCGCAAGGATTGATATTTTTAACCAACGACGGCGATATTGTCAATAAAATTTTGAGGGCCGGAAACAACCACGAAAAAGAATATATCGTAACGGTAAGGCAACCAATTACTTCGAAATTTATTGAGAAGATGGGTGGCGGACTTCCAATTTTGGATACTGTCACAAAAAAGTGCGAAGTAACTAAATTAAGTGATTACTCCTTTAAAATTGTGTTAACCCAAGGCTTAAACCGCCAAATAAGAAGAATGTGTGATTATTTAAATTATGATGTTACCAGCCTAAAACGCACCCGAATTATGAACGTGAATTTAGATGGTATAAAAGTTGGTGAATGGCGTGAATTATCGGAAAAAGAGATGCTTGAAATCAACAATATGATTTCAGATTCCTCAAAAACGCAAGAAGCTTCAGCAGATGTCCATAAAAAGAAATAGCAATATTTTTTACTATCACTTTCCTAAGGAAAGAGAGTTTGATTTGGTTCTACAAAGAACTTATACTTCCGTTCTCGGTCTTCGGTCTTCTGACACAATTTAAAATTATTGAAACCTTCAAACTTTCCAACTTTTAACTTTCAACTTTGATTCTAATCAGTATCTTTGCCGACTATGCAATTTGAATTAAAAACAACCGACCCGCAAAGCAAGGCCAGAGCTGGCGTAATCACTACCGATCACGGAGAAATTGAAACGCCAATTTTTATGCCTGTTGGAACCGTAGGTTCCGTAAAAGGCGTGCACCAAAGCGAATTAAAAGACGAAATAAACCCTGATATCATTTTAGGGAACACCTACCATTTATATTTACGTCCGCAAACAACCATTTTAGAGCAAGCCGGCGGTTTGCATAAATTTATGAATTGGGACCGCAATATTTTGACGGACAGCGGTGGATATCAGGTATATTCGCTATCAGAAAGCCGTAAAATTAAGGAAGAAGGCGTAAAATTTAAAAGCCATATTGATGGCTCTTACCACACTTTCACTCCTGAAAATGTGATGGATATCCAACGTACCATCGGTGCCGATATCATTATGGCATTTGATGAATGCACACCGTACCCTTGCGATTATAATTACGCAAAAAGGTCGATGCATATGACACATCGCTGGTTAAATCGTTGTGTCACACATCTGGAAAAAACACCATTTAAATACGGTTACACCCAAGCCTTTTTCCCAATTGTGCAAGGAAGCACGTATAAAGATTTAAGAAAGCAATCGGCCGAATTCATCGCATCTGTTGGTGCGGAAGGAAATGCGATTGGTGGACTTTCAGTGGGAGAGCCTGCGGATGAAATGTATGAAATGACCGAAGTTGTGACCGCAATTTTACCCGAAGACAAACCGCGTTATTTAATGGGCGTAGGCACGCCAGCCAACATTTTGGAAAATATCGCCTTGGGAATTGATATGTTTGATTGTGTGATGCCAACCAGAAATGCCCGAAACGGGATGTTATTTACGGCCAACGGCACCATCAACATCAAAAATAAAAAATGGGAAAATGATTTTTCTCCGATTGATGAAATGGACATCACTTTTGTGGATAAAATGTATTCAAAAGCCTATCTGCGCCATTTATTTATTTCAAAAGAATTGCTTGGAAAACAAATTGCTTCCATACACAATTTAGGTTTTTATTTATGGTTGGTTCGTGAAGCAAGAAAGCATATATTAGCCGGAGATTTTACGCCTTGGAAAAACAGGATGGTGAAACAGATGGATAACAGGATGTAGTAAATTGAGAAGACAGAAAATAAAAGAGGAAAAAGACCATAGAATTCAATTTCAAGATTAATTATAAGATTACCAAATTCAACGATTAAACAATCAACTTGAGAATACTGGACAAATACATATTAAAAAAATATTTAAGCTCATTTTTGTTGGTGATGATGTTATTGATCCCAATAGCAATAGCGATTGACGTGTCGGAAAAAGTAGATAAATTTTTACGCCACGCCGATTTATCATTGGCCGAAATTCTCAAAGACTATTATTTTAATTTTATCATCATTTATGGCAATACCTTTATGCCTTTGGCCTTGTTTATTGCCGTCATATTTTTTACCTCAAAACTTGCGGGAAATACCGAAGTCATTGCCATACACTCGGCCAAAATATCATTTACGCGTTTTTTAAAGCCTTATTTTATCGGTGCAACCATTGTGACTGTATTTGCTTTGATAATGAATCATTTTGCGGTACCGAACAGCAATAAAACATTTGAAGAATTTAACCGGAAATATTTAAAAAAAACACAACTAAACGAAAATTATTTAACCAATATTAATTTGCAATTAGGGCCAAATGATTATGTGTTTTTAAAAAGCTATACGGTTGACACCAAAGTTGGCTATAATTTTTCTTATGAAAAATTTGAAGGCACCGAACTAAAATATAAACTGTTTGCCGACAATATTCGTTGGCAGGAAAAAGACAGCACTTTTCAATTGATCAATTATAAAAAGAGATTTATTCTGAAAGAAAGAGACATTATTGAATCGGGCAGCAGATTAGACACTGCATTCAGTTTTTCCGATGAGGATTTAATTTATGTTGATTATATGGCCAAAGAGATGAATTCTGTTAAATTAAATGAATTTATCAACACCTCAAGAGAGAGAGGTGTCAGCAATTTAAATGTGTATTTAGTAGAGCTCCATAAAAGAACAAGCTTGCCGGTTTCTTCATATATATTGACATTTTTGGCAGTTTCCCTGGCCTCAAAAAAACGCCGGGGCGGTATGGGCGTAAATTTGGCGATTGGCATTTCGCTTATGTTCGTATATGTATTTTTACTGAAAATTGCGGAAGTATTGGGTGCCGGAGCCGAAAAAAATTCATTCTTTGTGGTTTGGTTGCCCAATATTGTATTTGGCACTTTAGCCATCTATTTATACCTTAAAAATGCCAAAAACTGAGCTAAAAAACTACCTTCATCTCCATTTCTTGGTTTTTATTTGGGGGTTTACGGCAATCTTAGGCGCACTGATAAGTATTGATGCCATTCCTTTGGTTTGGTATAGAATGCTCTTTGCCGTAATTTTTGTATTCATTTATTTTGTCATTAAAAAAAAGTCATTAAGCATAGGGCCAAAAGCATTGCTCAAATTTTTTATCGGCGGCGTCATTATCGCGGTGCATTGGATCTTTTTTTTCTCGTCAATTAAAGTTGCAAATGTTTCTGTTGCTCTAATTGCCTTGAGTACCGGCGCTTTGTTCACTTCATTTATTGAACCGCTATTTTTTAGGCGACGCATTAATTTTATTGAATTGCTGTTCGGATTGATCGTAATTGCCGGATTATATATCATTTTAAATGTTGAAGGAGATTATACTTTGGGAATTATTTATGCGCTGATCGCATCATTCCTGTCCGTCCTGTTTACGGTCCTAAACGGTTTATATGTAAGGAAATACACTGCTGAAGTGATTTCCTTTTATCAATTATTATTTGGTGTTGGATTTATCACGATTTACGTTTTGTTCACTACTGGATTCACCTTTGAGCAGTTTGCGTTAAAACCATCAGATTTTACTTATTTATTGATACTGAGCAGTATTTGCACCGCTTATGCGTTTATTGTTTCGGTAAAAATAATGAAGCATTTAACGCCTTTTACCGTCATACTCACCTTAAATCTAGAGCCCGTTTACGGAATTATTTTAGCCGTTCTTATATTTGGCGAAAAAGAAAAAATGAGTACGCAATTTTATGTTGGAGCCACCGTAATTTTATTGATTGTTGTGGTCAACGGAATTTTAAAAAATAAAAAAAAGACGCTAATATAACTTTCTAAAATTGATTAGTTGTTATATTTGTAGTTCAACCAAACTTTAAAATATGGAATATTTAGATTTTGAATTGCCAATTAAAGAATTAGAGGAACAATATGATAAATGTGTGTTAATTGGAAAAGAAAGCGATGTTGATATGACCGAAAGTTGTAAAAACATTGAAAAAAAATTACTGAAGACCAAAACTGAAATCTATAAAAACCTGACTGCCTGGCAAAGAGTGCAACTTTCCCGCCATCCTAGCAGGCCTTATACCTTAGACCATATTACAGCGCTTTCCGGAGAAAATTTTATGGAATTACACGGCGACCGTACATTTAAAGACGACAAAGCGATGGTGGGCGGATTGGGAAAAATAGGAGATCAATCATTTATGTTTATTGGCCAACAAAAAGGATACAACACCAAAACACGACAATACAGAAATTTCGGAATGTCCAATCCGGAAGGTTACAGAAAAGCATTGCGTTTGATGAAAATGGCCGAAAAATTCAGTATTCCTATAGTTACTTTTTTAGACACGCCAGGCGCTTATCCTGGATTGGAAGCGGAAGAACGCGGACAAGGAGAAGCCATTGCCCGCAATATTTTTGAAATGACCCGTTTAAAAACGCCTATTATTACCGTAGTAATTGGTGAAGGCGCATCGGGAGGCGCATTGGGAATTGGTGTTGGAGACCGGGTTTATATGATGGAAAATACCTGGTACAGCGTTATTTCTCCTGAATCTTGTTCATCTATTTTATGGAGAAGCTGGGAACACAAAGAAGAAGCCGCTGAAGCTTTAAAACTGACTGCGGAAGATATGAAAAAGCAAAAATTGATAGACGGAATCATTAAAGAACCGCTGGGCGGCGCTCATTTTGACAGAGAAACCGCTTTTAAGGAAGTTGAAAAAACCATTCTGAAAGCATTTGACGAATTAAAAAAACTTACGCCAACAGAACTCGTAAAAAAACGGATGGAAAAATACGCTGAAATGGGTGTTTTTAAAGGATAGTTATTTGCTATAAGTTATAGGTTATTGGTTATTTGAATTTAATATTTAACTTCTAACTTCTACTATTTAACTTTTAATATTAAATTAATATTAAACTTGCTATGTACATTCTTTCTTCAGAACAAACCGCAAAAGCCGACAAGGCAACCATTAAATTGGCCGGAATATCTTCTGTTGATTTAATGGAAACAGCAGCTACCAAGTGCTTTCAGTGGCTACACAACAAGTTGCAAGGAGAAAATATTAAAATTCACGTGTTTTGTGGCGTTGGAAATAATGGCGGTGATGGTTTGGTCATTGCACGACTTTTATACAAACATAACTATCAGATAAATTGCTATATTGTTAATTTTAGCGGAAAACGCAGTGAAGAATTTCTGGTTAATTACAACAGATTAAAAGAAATTGGTTTAAATCCTATTGAACTGAATATCGATAATGATTTTCCTGAAATTAATGCCACTGATATGCTGGTTGACGCTATTTTCGGAAACGGCCTTACCAGAAATCCAGAAGGATTTACCAAAAAATTAATGCAATATCTTAATAATAAAAAGGTTTTTACTTTGGCCATCGACATTCCGTCGGGATTGTTTGGAGACAAAACTGTTACAGACAGTGCTTCTGTCTTAAAATCGAGCCATATTCTCACTTTTCAAACACCAAAATTGGATTTTTTGTTGCCGGAAAATAAAGATTTCGTAAATACTTGGGAAGTTATTGATATTGGCTTAGATCAAAATTATATTGAAAGTTTAAGACCAAAAAACCATTATATCACACTCTCAGATATTATTCCTTTATACAAAACCCGCGACAAATGGGATCACAAAGGCACCTATGGCCATTCCCTGTTAATTGGCGGAAGTTTTGGAAAAATGGGCGCCATAACATTGGCTTCAAAAGCAGCATTGAAAATTGGGAGCGGATTGGTTTCTGCGTATATTCCAAAGTGTGGTTATGAAATATTACAAATATCGGTGCCCGAAGTGATGGCAGAAGTGGATACTGATGACGAATTGACCTATTTCAACTTTAAGACAACCCCAACTGTTATTGGCATAGGTCCGGGAATGGGAACCTCAGAAAAAACAGCGCAAGGTTTTGAAAATTTCATCAAAGACAATAAACTTCCTTTAGTGATTGATGCCGATGGCATTAATTTGCTTTCCAAAAATCAATTATTGCTCAACTATTTGCCAAAAAATACCATTTTAACACCGCATCCAAAAGAATTGGAACGACTGATTGGCGCTTGGAAAAACGATTATGAAAAACTTGATAAAACAGTTGAATTTTCAAAAAAGCACCAAGCAATTGTGGTCATAAAAGGTGCGCATACCGTAATTGTCAATAATGATCAACTATTTTTCAATTCCACAGGAAATCAAGCATTGGCGACTGGCGGAAGCGGCGATGTGTTGACTGGATTGATAACCGGATTGATTGCGCAGGGCTATAACCCATTAAATGCGGCAATTTTAGCCATTTATCTTCACGGAAGAACTGCCGATATTGCATTGCCTAAAACAGGTTATGAAACTTTTACCGCCACCACTATTTTTGAGTATTTGGCAGCAGCCATTTTGGAAATTTCAGACAAAAAAAAGACGTAAAAAAAGTCCGAAAACGGACTTTTATATATTTTAATACGCTAAGTGCTTATTTTACATTAATATTTATAAACCATCGCGTTTATATTCATTCCGGCACCCACCGACGCCATCAATATCACATCTCCTTTATGAAGACTGTGAGGTTTCAAGTTTCCGTGTTTGATTAAATCATACAAGGTGATCACAGTGGCCACAGAACTATTTCCCAACGTATGGATGCTCATTGGCATCACCGCTTCCGGAATTTCTGTTTTATACAATCGGTAAAATCGTTTAATGATGGCCTCATCCATTTTTTCATTGGCCTGGTGGATTAATATTTTCTTGACATCCAAAATATCCACGCCACTTTTGTCCAATGCCTCTTTCATAGCCGTAGGCACGAAGTTCAATCCGAATTCATAAATTTTTCTGCCATACATTTTTATATAACGTGTATGCTCATCATCGGTCTTATCATACGATTTCCCAAAAAACAGGTAAAAACATTCTTCAAAAGTATAGGTTTGTGCGGCATAACTTAAAATGCCTATTTGGTCATCGCTTTCTGCAGCCTCAACCACACACGCGCCTGCGCCATCAGAATAAATCATAGAATCCCTATCGTGATCATCTAAAACTCTTGAAAGTGTTTCAGTGCCAACAACCAAACATTTTTTCGCCATTCCAGATTTGATGTAAGCTTCCGCCTGAATCATTCCTTGAATCCATCCCGGACATCCGAAAAGAATATCGTAAGCCACACAATTCGGATTTTTAATTCCCAATCTGTGTTTTACCCTTGAAGCCAAACTTGGCAAAATATCGCTTTGGTTAGCGGCGCTTTTTACGTCTCCAAAATTATGCGCCAAAATAATATATTCTAAATCTTCCTGGTCAATTTTGGCATCTGCAATTGCTTTTTCGGCTGCAAAAAATGCCAAATCGGAGGAATTTAATTCCGGACTTGCGTAACGTCTTTCTTCGATGCCGGTAATTCCTTTAAATTTTTCTATTATAATTTCATTTTCATAGCCAAAAGGTGTCCCGTCTTCATTTAAAAATTGATTGGTTAAAAAATCAGAATTTCTTTTAACCACTGTAGGAATATAGCTTCCTGTTCCTGTAATTACTGAGTTTATTGCCATTGTTTTTTTTTAAAAGGTAAAGATAACAAGTTTTTTTATTGCTTGTCCATTTCCCCTATTTTAATTTGCATCACTGTTGCGATAGAAAGTGCGCGAGATTTTGCCGTATGGGCAATTTCACCCTCAAAATGTTCATCGATTGTTTGGTTGAAATGCAAAAGCCATTGCTTAAAATGTTCGACTTTAAAAGGTTTTGTCGGCTGTAAATCCAAATGAGGTTTCATCGCGTTTTTTTGATAGGTTCCAGAATAAAAAAGGATGTTATCCCAAAAATCGACCAATATATATAGATGCTCCTCAAGTAATTTCGGATCGGAAAAATCTTCAAAAAAATGATGCATTAAATCATCATTCATTAATTTTACGTAAAACTCTTTTACCAGCAAGTAAATATCCTCGCGGTTTCTTATATCATTCATCATCCAGTTTTATAAAAAAGTTTTATCGAAAGCGATTGGAAGCAAATCTAACACCGAATCGGTTTTTATAATTTCACCTTCTTCACCCATAAAATAAACTTCAATTTTGTCTTTTTGTTTTATTTCGTATTCCGACAAAGTTTGCCTGCAAGCGCCGCAAGGGGCCACAGGTTCTATAAGAATTTGGGAGGAAGAGCTTGCCGAAATGGCCAGCTTCAATATTTTTTTGGTTGGAAATTCGGAAGAAACCTTCCAGATTGCGACACGTTCGGCACATATTCCGGAAGGATATGCTGCATTTTCCTGATTGTTTCCGGTGATAATGGTACCATCATCCAAAAGCAGCGCAGCGCCAACTTTAAACTTAGAATAAGGCGCGTAGGCATTTTGTTTGGCTTCAATGGCTTTTTTCATCAAACCATTTACGATGGCTGGCAATTCTTCAATGGAATCAAAAGTGGTGATCTGGATTTTAAGTTCAATTTTCTTCATCAAAAATTTTTAGTTCAGGCTTTTTGTTAGTGCTTAATAGGAGTTTCCAAAATCAAAAGACAAGGAGAAACGAAGCGTATTTTCCAGTGGGTTTTTAATTTCTGAAGCATTGAATAAATAGGAAATATCGAGTTTAGAACTTTTAAATTTAAATCCGGTACCAACCGTAAAATATTTACGGGCACCTTTTAAATCACTTTCATTAAAAAATCCGGCTCTCAATGCAAAAGCATTGTCATACATATATTCTGCGCCCAAACCCCAGGTAAATTCTTTAAGTTCTTCGCTAAATCCGCCTGGGGCATCATTAAAAGATTTAAAAATACCATTAAAGAAATTCACATCTTCTTGTTCGTATGGCGGTCCACCATTCTCAGACTGAGAAACGCTTGGCGTTGGAACCAATAATTTATTAAATTCCAAATTGATGCTTACATTATTACTTCTGTCTAAAATAAAATCAAATCCACCCCCAAGTTTTAAATTTGTCGGGATATAGTTTTCTTGCCCGTCATTTGAGTATGAGACTTTTGGGCCAATGTTTGAAACATTAAAACCACCTCTCCACACACCATTAAAATTGCTGTAACTTTGTTCCTCAGATTCATAATAGCCGGAAACATCAACGGCAAAAGTATTTACCACTTCCAAAGGTGTATCACTTGATTTAATGCCTAAATCTGAGCGGATATAACGTAAAGTAACACCCATTGAATAAGTTTCGCTCAGTTTTAAAGCATAAGAACCGTCTAAAGAAAATTCATTTAAATTTTCGGTTCCAAGCTCAAGTCCATTGATATCGGTCAAATCAATTTTACCAAGACTAAAATACTTTAAACTCGCTGCATAAGCACTTCTGTCATCTATTTTGTTGGCAAATGAAAATCCGCCTAAAAAAACGTCGTTTGTCAATTCCCGCAACCAAGGCGTATAAACAATGCCCACCATAAATTGTGAATCCATAAATGCAAATTTTGAGGCATTCCAGTGTTGTGAATAGGCATCGGGGGAAGTTGCAACGCCAACATCGCCCATTCCGCCTGCACGGGCATCAGGTGCAATCAATAAAAAAGGAGCGGCAGTTGTGATTGGATTTGGATTTTCCTGTGCATCAATTTTTATAACAATCAAAAAAAACATTAATGTAAAACCTATTATTTTTTTCATTAATTATATATTTTTAAAGGAACAAATATCATATTTTTTATTGAAGTATCCTGATTTTTCAATCTTTTATAAATAACAGCTTTAAATATATTCGTTAATATTCCAAAACACTTTTTGTTTTATCAAAAAATATTTGAATTTACAAGCCAACAACTTCACAGAAAAAACGTTGGTTTAATCATATTATTGTAGGCTTCCAATACTTTTAAAACCACACAAATTGAGATCATATTTCATTAAATAATCCAGCCATCCGTAAACTGGGCTTTTTGCGATGTTTTTCAATTTTATATATATTTGATATTGAATTATTTATGTTATAAATGCTGGTCTGTTTTTCCCGTAAAATATCCTCAAATTAACGATAATGTGAATAGTTGTTTGTTTTTAAATGATGATGATTGCCATAAAAAATGTATAAATCTCAGCAAAATAAAGTGATTTCGGCCCAAAGAAATATGAAAATAATTACAATAAGCAAGGTACTTCATTCAAAAAATAGCTGTATCATTGAAATATATTATAACATTTAGCATACTAAAGATTGAAAACTGTCGTTAGTAAAAGCGTAGTGAATATTTATTATAATTATTTCTTGCAAAAAAATTAAATTAATGTAAATTGCGGAAAAATATAACCCTAACTAATTTGAAATGAACTTGAAAAATCTAAATAACATTTATAAGTTAATCTTATTAACTATTACTGTTGTTTTCTTTGTGAGTTGCCATAATAGAAATCCAAGAAATAACGTATCACTTACCGGTTGGAGTTCAAAAGACAAAAAAGCTGGTGGTTTTGCGGGAGACACAAAATATAAAGGGCAGGAAGCGCCTCCAGGAATGGTTTTGATTGAAGGTGGTTCTTTTACAATGGGACATGTACAGGATGATGTGCTGTTCGACTGGAATACAACACCCGTTCAGCAGCAAGTGCGTTCATTTTATATGGATGAAACTGAAGTGACCAACTCTGAATATATCTTTTATTTAGATTGGATGGAAAAAGTTTTTCCTCCAAGCGATCCAAATTACGAACATATTTATACTTCAGCAGTTCCCGACACATTGGTTTGGCGCGATGTTTTGGGATTCAATGAACAACTGACAGAAAATTATTTAAGACATCCCGGTTATGCAGATTATCCGGTCATTGGCGTTAGCTGGATACAGGCCACACAATATTGTAAATGGAGAACCGACAGGGTGAATGAAAAAATATTAATGGAAAAGGGTATTTTAAAACCACTTTTCCGTTTGGATTCATTAGAGGTTAAAGGCCAAAATAATTTTAATACAGATACCTATTTAAACAATCCATATACACTTTTTGACGGAGATTCTTCCATCTACAGAAAAGGATTGCCATCCAATAAGCAACTTAAAAAAGGAGAAGCTAAACCAGCGAGAGGTTCTTTTACAGGAAGGCAAGTTAAGGTTTCAGACGGGATATTAAGTTCAAGATTTAGGCTTCCTACAGAAGTTGAATGGGAATATGCGGCAAAAGCGGTTGTTGAAGACCGTGAATATAACAATACCCGCGGAAGAAAAAAATATGCCTGGAAAGGAAAATATACCCGTAATAAATCGAAAAAATATAAAGGCGACCAATTGGCCAACTTTAAACAAGGAAAAGGAGATTACAGCGGGGTTCCAGGATGGAGCAATGATGGTGCCGATATTACAATTCAAGTTAAATCCTACGACCCAAATGCTTTTGGTTTGTATGATATGTCTGGCAATGTTGCAGAATGGGTTGCGGATGTTTACCGACCAATTATTGATAATGAGGCCAATGATTTTAGCTATTTCAGGGGGAATATTTTTACAAAAAAAATGATTGATGCCGAAGGAAATGTTGTTATTGCGAATGATCTTTCTGTGCAATATGACACCTTAGACAATGGGAAAATAGTTCCGAAGGAATTGCCGGGAAGCGTTAAATTCCAGCCAATTACCAAGCGTGATGCCTATATGAGAAATAATTATGAGAAAGCATATAATGTAGACGTGAAAGATGGTGATCTGGCTTCAACAAAAATGTACAATAAAAATGAAGACGAATTAGAAACCAAGCCCCGTATGTACAATTCACCCATTAAACCTAGGGTTATTGGTGAAAGTGGTTTGTTGATGCAAGAATATGATGTTGAAAAGAGAACCACTTTAATAAGCGATATATCGCGTGTTTACAAAGGCGGTTCTTGGAAAGATATGGAATATTGGTTAGATCCTTCGCAACGAAGATATTTACCGGAATATATGGCAACCAATTATATCGGATTTAGATGCGCATCGGACAGAATTGGCCCTATGACCTATAAAAAAAGAAAACCGACAACCACAAAAATTAGGTATTAAAACTATTTTTAAAATAAACCCAAGCCTCACTGAAATTTCAGTGAGGCTTTTTTATAGTTAAATGATGAATATTGCACAATTATATCAGTTATACAGCCAAACTTATTTGGCGGATACCGATACTCGAAAAATAAGAAAAGGCAGTATGTTTTTTTGCCTGAAAGGCGATAATTTCAATGGAAATGAATTTGCAGAAGAAGCGCTAAAAACTGGCGCAAATTATGTGGTTATTGATGAAGAAAAACACCAAACGAACCCCAATATCATTCTGGTGGAAAATGTTTTAGAAACGCTTCAGATACTGGCAAATTTTCACAGAAAACATCTTTCCATTCCTGTTATTTCACTAACGGGAAGCAACGGAAAAACCACCACCAAAGAATTGATCAATGCTGTTTTGTCCAAAAAATATGTTACTGCCGCAACCACTGGCAATTTAAACAATCATATTGGCGTGCCGCTTACCCTTTTATCCATGACGACAAAAACAGAAATTGGCATTGTTGAAATGGGCGCAAATCATATAAAGGAAATTGCATTTTTATGCAGTATCGCTGAACCCAATTATGGCTTAATCACCAATTTTGGAAAAGCACATTTGGAAGGATTTGGAAGTTTTGAAGGCGTTGTTAAAGCCAAATCGGAATTGTATGATTTTTTAAGAGTGAATAACAAAACTGTTTTTATAAACACAGATGATCAACTGCAGGTAAAACAATCGGCAGGCATCAATGCCATTGAATTTAACAACACTGTCGTTAAATTTATGGATGCCAATCCCTTTGTAAAAGTGCAATTCAAAAACACAATGATTGAAAGCAACCTCATCGGAAAGTACAATTACAACAATATTGCGGTTGCCGTTGCCGTTGGCGATCATTTTAATGTTCCTGAAACCGACATTAAAATGGCCATTGAAAATTATATCCCGGCAAATAACCGTTCTCAACTCATTCAAAAAGGCAGCAATAAAATAATTTTAGATGCCTATAATGCAAATCCGACCAGTATGCAGGCGGCGCTTGAAAATTTTGCCCAATTAAAGGACGAAAATAAAGTAGTGTTTTTAGGCGATATGTTTGAGTTGGGAAAAGACAGCGTCGCAGAACATAAAAAGATAGCCGATTTGGTGGATTCCTATCACTTTTCGAATGTTTTTTTAATAGGAAAAGCATTTTCTGCAACCAATGCAAAAAATGCTTTTGTTTCCGAAAGTTTTGAATCTTTCAAAAATTCAATTAATTATTCAAACATTAACAATGCCACAATTCTTATAAAAGGATCTCGTGGTATGGCTCTAGAAAGATTGTTAGACCTTCTCTAATTTTATTTTTTCTCTGTGATATTCAATTAAACCATCAATTGGCCGTCTGATAATTTTACCAATTTCAACCATATAATATCTTGCAACATCATTAATGATATCTTGGGAAAAGAAGGCAATTGAACCCACAAAATGAATAGGGACTTGGGTTGACTCTATATAGGGCAATATTCTGTTGACAAAAAATTCCTTGATGCCCTTTTGCAGCACTTTATTAAAATAAGGCGTACGGTCGTTTTTAAAAATGAATTCGGCAAAATGCGCCAAATAAGCATTCGGATTTTGTTCTTTATAAATATTTCGTTTGATAACATCGGCATCCAAATCGAATTGCGATTCAAATAGTTTTGCAATCGATTTTGGCATTTTTTGGTAATAATAATCCCGTATTAATTTTTTGCCGAAATAATTGCCGCTGGCTTCATCCATTAAAATATAGCCCAATGATGGAACCCTGACATCCACCTTTTTTCCGTCAAAATAACAACTGTTTGATCCCGTTCCCAAAATACAAACAATGCCAGGTTTTGTGGTTACGGCATAAACGGCCGCAAAAGTATCTTCTTTAACAACAATTTCAGCATTTTTAAAAAATGATTCAAATATAGACTTCAAAAGCGATGTCAATCTCTTTGTTCCGCATCCGGCGCCATAAAAATAAACCTCAGTCACTTTATCTTTGTAACTGGTGATTTCCTCATTGGCCTGAATTCTGGCTTTTAGTAAATCGGCAGATAAGATCTCCGGATTTAATCCTTCGGTTCTTGTTTTAAATACCTGATTTCCTTCTTTATCCAGTAAAATCCAGTCAGCCTTTGTTGAACCTCCATCTGCTATTAGAATCATTTTTTTATTTTTTAAAACGGTTATTTCTTATTTAACGGAATGAATGTATTCAGCCAAATCAACCAGTTTTGTTGAGTAGCCAAATTCATTGTCATACCACGCCACTAATTTAAAGAAATTATCGTTCAAAGCAATACTTGCTTCAGCATCAAATACACTTGTTCTAGGTTCCGACACAAAATCTTGCGAAACTACCGCTTCATCAGTATACCCCAAAATGCCTTTTAATTCATTTTCCGAAGCATATTTTAATGCAGCTTTCACTTCTTCCATCGTCGCCGATTTTTCAGTTCTAACCGTTAAATCAACAACTGAAACATCAGCGGTTGGGATTCTGAAAGACATTCCTGTTAATTTTCCGTTCAATTCAGGGATTACTTTTCCTACAGCTTTAGCAGCGCCTGTTGATGAAGGAATGATATTGATTAAGGCACTTCTTCCGCCTCTCCAGTCTTTTTTTGACGGACCGTCAACGGTTAATTGTGTTGCGGTTGTTGCGTGAATGGTAGTCATTAACCCCTCAACAATTCCAAATTTATCTTGAATAACTTTGGCCAAAGGCGCCAAACAGTTGGTGGTGCAAGATGCGTTTGAAACGATGGTATTTGCAGCGGTAATTTTTTTATGGTTTACACCCATCACAAACATTGGTGCATCAGCAGATGGTGCTGAAATGGCCACTTTTTTAGCGCCTGCAGTAATGTGTTTTTGAGCGCCTTCCAAACTGGTAAATATTCCTGTACAGTCTAAAACTATCTCTGCTCCTACTTCACCCCATTTTAAATCTTCAGGATTGCGTTCGGCAGAAATTCTGATTTCTTTTCCGTTTACGACTAAATTTCCGTTTTTTACTGCAACATCACCATCAAATTTACCGTGAACTGAATCATATTTTAATAAATAAGCCAAATGCTCCACTTCTAACAAATCATTTATTCCTACCACTTCTACATTCGGTCTGGCTACTGCTACTCTAAAAGCAATTCTTCCAATTCTTCCAAACCCGTTAATTCCTATTTTAATTGTTGACATAATCTATAATTTTTAATTTTTGATACTCGTTTTTATATTGATGTTATATTGATGTTATTTCTGCCACTTTAAGCAGCTCTAAACTAATGTCGTTATTCATTTTAATGGCTTTGTCCAAATCGACTTTAGTTACTTGATTGTTTGTGACACCAACCATAATTCCAGTTGACCTGTCCAATAAAGCTTCTACAGCCGCAACACCCAGCCTGCTTGCCAAAACCCTGTCAAAACAACTAGGCGAACCGCCGCGTTGCATATGCCCCAGAACTGATACCCTGATATCGTAATAAGGGAAATTTTCGTTGATATAATCGGCCAATTCAAATACGCTCTTGCCTATTTTATCGCCTTCGGAAACCACTATAATACTGCTGGTTTTTCCTTTTTCCTTACTGCTTTTAAGAGACTCCACCAACCTGTCCAATCCCAAATCCTTTTCAGGAATCAAAATTTCCTCGGCACCGGCTCCAATTCCCGAGTTTAAAGCGATAAACCCTGCATCACGGCCCATCACTTCAATAAAAAACAATCGGTTATGGGAACTTGCGGTATCGCGAATTTTATCAATCGCTTCAACCACTGTGTTCAGCGCAGTATCATAACCGATTGTGTTGTCTGTTCCATAAATATCGTTATCAATAGTGCCGGGAATCCCAACAATCGGAAAATTAAACTCTTCAATAAATCGTATGCCTCCTGTAAAAGTTCCGTCTCCGCCAATGACAATTAAAGCACTAATCCCGGCTTCTTTTAAACTGTTATGTGCCTTTGCCCTTCCTTCTACCGTCCTAAACTCGTTAGATCGCGCAGATTTTAAAATAGTGCCTCCTTTGTTGATAATATTGCTTACGTGGCGTGCGGAAAGCATTTCAAAATCGCCTTCAATCAAACCTTGGTAACCTCTGTAAACGCCAACACACTCAATTCTGTAATAAGTGCAGGCTCTTACAACGGCCCTAATAGCGGCATTCATACCAGGTGCGTCTCCTCCCGACGTTAAAACTGCGATCTTTTTTATTGGTTCATTCATAGGTAAAAAAATATAATACAAAGTTACTTTTAAAAGCATTTTCCGCCTACGAAACCGCTTAATATTCACTAAAACGATTTCGTTGCATAAAACAAGATAAGGAGTTTATTTTAAACTCCTTATCTTGTTTTAATTGTTGTATGTTATTCGTAAAATTTTATAGTTGATTTTGTTTGTGAACTTTGCTTCCAAAACTGTTTAAGCCATAAAATAAAATGCACCTAATTGTCTTGAACTTTAAAAATATAAGAAGCCAAAGGATCAAGTCTAAATTTGATGGTGCCTTCGCCATTTTCAATTTTTAAATCAGCCTTTTGCGTTCCGTACAATTGGTCAATTAAATGATATTGCGCAGCTTTTAAATTCCACGCTGTTATAATTTCTTTTGGCAATTTCAACTCCAGCTCAAAGCTTTCTTTAGCGTCAAAATTCGAAATAATAATTAACTTTTCATCATTTGACCATCTTACAAAAGAAAATAAACGATGATTATAATTATTTAATTGCGCTCTGTTGTAACTATGAATTTCTTGATAATTACCCATTAAAGCATCACTTTTTAAAGTGAAATTCAGCAATCTCTTATAAAAATCACGAAGTTCTTTTTGTTCAACAGTTAATTGACCTCCGTCAAATTTCCCGTTATTCATCCATTTTTGATGATTTGGTACGCCTATATAATCAAAAATTGAGGTGCGTGTTGGTGTTCCGAAACCTGCATTTTCATTACCCGGCTCACCAACTTCCTGTCCGAAATAAACCATTGTAGGCGCCGTGCTTATGGTTGCAGAAACCACCATTGCCGGTTTCCCTTTTTCAGCTGAACCTGCAAAATCTGGACTTGCAATCCTCTGTTCGTCGTGATTCTCTAAAAAATGCAACATATTGTGTTCAATATCGGCCAAATCACTTTGAATTTTAGGCAAATTATCTGTTAATCCGTGACCTTGAACAATGTGTTTAATGGTATCATACAAGGCAACTTTATCATATAAATAATCCATTTTTCCAAGGCGAATATAATCTCGATATTGGTCAGGATTGTAAACTTCCGCCAAAATAAAAGCATCCGGGTTTTTCATTTTGATGGCGGAATTCATATAACTCCAAAATTCTACAGGAACCATTTCGGCCATATCATAACGGAATCCGTCAACGCCTTTATCAACCCAATATAAGGTGATATCCTTAAATTTCTTCCAAGAGTCGGGAACATCTTTGCCTTCCCAAAAAGCAAAATGCGTTTTATAGTCTTTGGTGGCATATTCTGCAGGCAATTCTTCAAAATCTTTGCTGCCATCAGGTTTAATTCCGTAGTTTATTTTAACGGTTTCGTACCAGTCATTTGCATCAGGTTGCACCAAACGCGATCCATTTCCTGTCCATTTTGCCGGTTTTTCATCAAATTTACCATCGGAAAGCGGATGATTTTCACCACTTAAAGGTTTGTAATTATTTTGCCATTTTGGCACCATAAAATCTTGTCCAGGAATGTAATAGAAATTATTATTTCTTTCATATTCCACATTTTTATTGTCGTTTGCACCAAAATCGCTCACGCCTTTCGGATTCGTAAGTCCGTGATATCCTCGCGCAATATGATTGGGCACTATGTCAATCAATACTTTCATTCCCAAACGATGTGTGCGGGCAATCAATGATTCAAATTCTTCCAAACGCTTGGCTGGGTCTACAGCCAAATCAGGATTAACATTGTAATAATCCTTAATGGCATAAGGAGAACCTGCCCTGCCTTTTACCACATCGGGATCATCATTGGAGATGCCGTACTTGGTGTAATCAGTGATTGTAGCGTGATGTAAAACACCGGTGTACCAAATATGCGTAACGCCCAGATCTTTGATTTCCTGAAGTGCCTTGTCCGTAAAATCATTAAACTTTCCTACGCCATTCTCTTCAATGGTTCCCCACGGCTTGTTTGTGGTGTTTGTATTTCCAAATAAACGGGTAAACACCTGATAAACGACTTTCTTTTGTTCTTTATTCTTCACCACTAATTCCTGCTCTTTATTTTTTGGACTGCAATTGATAAAAACTGCCAAAACAATTATTAATAGACTGTATAAAACTTTTTTCATCTTATTATTTTTTAATGATGCTTATGGCAAAACCTCCGCCCGGAGCCAATTTTACTTTTAAAGCTGATTGATTGTTAATTTCAATTTTTCTGATGTTGATGGCGGTCGGATTCATGTTCCAGTGTGCATCTTT
>Ga0209643_1001576_pt1 | contig 20285 bp, 20 predicted proteins | sample AutmiccBRH37_all_FD_187383 | JGI IMG/M metagenome (GOLD analysis project Ga0209643, IMG submission 187383) | Deep subsurface microbial communities from Mt. Terri, Switzerland - Autotrophic microbial communities BRH/37_all (SPAdes) (version 2) | ecosystem: Environmental > Aquatic > Deep... | reverse complement strand
CTCAGTTCAGCAGCATAAAAAATGACACCATCCATAATTAAATGATTGGTGTCAGAGATTTTTATTTTTTCCACTGTCTACTTGACAGGGGGCAGTTCACATACAAGGAAGGGTTTTTTGTTATGCACTACGGATGACGAGATGTGAAGAAAGTATGAAACTATAATGAACTATTGTGAAAATCTGTGACGTGATACATATACTTTGTTAAGCTTAATACATAGCAAAGGGTATTCATGATATACTTAAACAGAAATTGAAAGATTTTTCCAGAGGAAAGTACAATAAAAATTATACAGGAGGTATGAGACATGCTAAAGGAATATTTAGAGAAAGTAAAGAATGAAAAAAAGAAGGAAGAAAGGAAAGACACAGCTAAAAAAGTAGCTGCGGGGCTGACAGTAGGTACTGCTATTGGTGCAGCGGCTGGTGTTTTATTAGCGCCGAAATCCGGCAAAGAAACCAGGGAAGACATCACAAATAAAGCAAAAGAAGTAATAGAAGAAGGCAAGGTAGTGATAGAAGAAGGTAAGGAAGTAATTAATGAAAAAATTGAACAACTTAAAAACAAGAAAGAAGTTGCAGAAGAAAATTCCAACTAGGGTAGGTGCATTATGTACATTTCCATACAAGACTTAGGAATATTCTTGGTCTTAAGTATAGTAGCTGTTGCTGGAATATTCTTAATAATTACATTGAATAAAGTAAATAGAATACTATCTGAGGTAAAAAAGACAATAACCAATAATAATGAGAATATCCAAAAAACAATAGATAATTTCACTTCAACTTTTGAGAATATCAATGAAGTAACTAGTTCTTTACGAAAAAATAAGCAGATTTTCGATGAAAGCATACCTTCCACCATTAATAACATTCATTCAATATCAGCAACCTTAAAGAGTACTACTGACAAAGTAGACAGGTCATTAGATATAGTTAATATCAGCCTTATAGAAACAGCTAGTTCCGTAAAAGAAAATACTCAAGATATTATCTCCTATATCAAAATAATTAGTGATGCTGTCAGAGTACTCATACAAGTGCTATTCACCAAAAAATAGCAGCAAATAGCAAAAATACTATTAAAGAGTCTTGAGGTATAATAATCTCAGGATTTTTTTTGTAACTCGTTCAGCCAAAATATTTTGGGCAAAAGAGGAAATTCCAACTAATAAATAGAACAAAATTTTACTAGGCTTAATATTTTGCAAAAAAATTGAGGGGGTGCAACTCCTGGAATTAACAAAAAATGAAGAAAACATGCTGCTTGGAAAAGAAGGCAAAGGAACACAGCTTGCCATGGAAATCATAATAAAACTAGGAGAATTGTATGGGGCAGAAAGGTTAATTCCTATTTCCCAAGTGCACATTGATGGTTGTTTGTATGCTGCAGTCGGAGAGGCTGGTCTGCTATTTGCAGAAAAGCTACATAAATTAGAAGCAAAGGTGCGAGTACCAACTAGTTTAAACGCTACATCAAGAGATATTGATGACTGGATGGAGCATGGTGTTGACCCTAGCTTTGCGCAAATGAGCGCTAGATTGGAAGGATATTACCTTGGCATGGGGGCAATTCCAACATGGACATGTGCTCCATATCAGTCTGGGTTAGTTCCTAGGTTTGGCGAGCAAATAGCTTGGGCAGAATCAAATGCAATTGTTTATGTAAACTCCGTAATAGGAGCAAGAACCGAAAGGTATGGAGATTATACAGATATCTGCTGTGCCATAACAGGTAGAGTTCCTGAGTTTGGTCTTCATAGAACTGAAAACAGAGCAGGGCAGATACTTTTTGACTGCTCTAATCTAAAACTAAAACCTACTACAGATTATTTTGCAGTACTAGGTTATCTAGTAGGGGAAATTGCTAAGGATAAGATACCGGTAATTAAAGGTATTCCTCATTGGGTATCAGGGGATCACTTGAAAGCCTTTAGTGCAGCTATAGCTTCTTCTGGTGCTGTTGCCTTGTTTCATATGATCGGAATAACTCCTGAAGCTTTAAATGAACATACTGCTTTTCAAGGCAGGAAACCGGAAAAGACTTATGATTTGTCACAAAAGATGCTTCAGGAAGTAGAAGAGAAGTTATCCAGTATTGAGACGACTCAAGTCGATGGTGTATTAATAGGTTGTCCTCATGCTTCTGTGCCAGAAATACTAGAATTGGTTAAATTGATGAAGGGTAAAAAGGTAAAAGAGAATAAAGAGTTCTGGGTTTATACTAGTAGATCTGTGCACTATTTGCTTACCCTTAATGGAATAATCCCTGAGTTAGAGCAAAAGGGAGTAAGAATATTCAAGGATACCTGTTTTGTTAATACTGACCTTGGCAAATGGAATTTTAAAAATGTAATGACTAACTCAGCAAAATATGCACACTATATCACCGGCCGAACAGGGTTAAATGTTGTATTTGCTAGTTTAGATAAATGCTTAGAGACTGTTGTTGAATAATGGAGGGTTAAGCCATGCCAAACAGAATAATTGGTAAAGTAGTTATAGATGGAGATTGCCAAGGGGAGTTAGTTGTATCACAACAGGCATTCAGTTTTTTTGGTGGATTTGATTTTGAGACAGGTAAGATTGTAGATCCCAAAAGTGATGTCTTTGGTTTGTGCCTTAAGGATAAGATTTTTGCTTATCCAAGGGGCAAAGGATCTAGTAGCACAGCGGGAGTAATTTTGGAAGCATTAAGGCAAGGTGTGGCGCCAAAGGCTGTCATTAATATTGAAAGCGAGAAAATATTGGCTGTTGGTTCCATTGTTGCACAAGTTGCCTTTGGTTGGAAACTACCTGTCATAAGTATCAGTAAAGAGGATTTTGATATTATTTCCTCGGGAGGATATGTAAAAATTAACAATGGCTGTATTGAATATAGTGCTGGATAATATCTAGAGGAGTTATTATAATTAAAGCAATAAAAGGACCTATCCATATATTTAAATTGCTTATGAGGATGATAAAAATGAAAAAAGTATTATTTGGTATTTTTTTGTTAGGGATAATCATTACTTCTGTAATATATTATCAGCAAATTCAAGGAGTCAGCTATCTTACAGATAGTGATATATCAGCATCTGATTTTGCACAAATGCTACAGCAGGAACAAGAATTTTATGTATATTTTTATTCTCCTACTTGTACAGAATGTCAAGCTGCAGAGCCCAAAATCATCGAGGCTATTAAGGGCAAGCAGATTGAATTAGTGAAAATCAATATTCTTGAAAATGAAGACCTTTTTAATCAATATAAAAGACAGTTTGATCTTCCTGGAGTCCCTGTTATATTGCATTTTGAGAGTGGGGAGGCAACTGGGGGAGTGGCAGGTTCACCAGAAGATGCTGAAGTATACGAAGAGTTTTTTGAAGAAAGGTGATGGTAATGGTTCTTAAAAGCTTGAGGTATATTTTAGGTTTTATCTACCTATATGCTGGGGTCAGCAAAATATTTGAGCCAATGCTTTTTAAAGCAGTTATTGAGAACTATTTTGCCATTCCTAATACACTAGCCCTCATACTAGCTATCCTAGTTCCGTGGATACAAATACTTGCAGCATTATCTCTAATATTGAACTGGTATGTGTTATATAGTAGTGGAATCTTGTTTATAATGTCAGTTTCCTTTTTTGGATTAATGGTAGTTAATTATGGGCAGGTTTTGCCCTTTGGCTGTGGATGTTTTGGCTTCAAGGATGAGGAGTTAGTTGGTGTTTATCATGTTGCAAGAGATTCTTCAATAGCCTTACTGGCTACAATCGTCTTTCACCATAGCTATAGAAAAGGCAGAGAAGAAAAAAGGAAAAACCATATATCTATAGAATAGTAATAATACGTCAATATTAACTTTGTAGTGTAGCGCATACCTAATTTGAGGCTATCCAAAAGTTGTATCCGTTTATAGTTACTAGAAATTATAATAGTAATAATACGCAGTCGGAATATAGTTTGAATATTCTCATATTAATAAACAGAAGGGAAATAACGACTATGCTTTTACTATCAGAAAAGGATGTTTTAAATAGCGTCACATATAGTGACGTTGTACATGCAATTGAAGAGAGCTTTTTGATATATGAAAGAAAAGAATTTACTATGCCAGATAGAATGCATATTGATCATGGTCGAAATACATCATTGATAATGCCTTGTTCTGGTAAAAATTATTTTGGGACAAAACTTATTACTGTTTATCCTGATAATACAGGCACAAATATACCAGTAATAAATGCTGTTGTAGTATTAAATGATTTAAGCAACGGCACTCCAGTGGCATTAATTAATGGAATAGTTTTAACTGCGCTGCGGACTGGGGCAGTAGGTGGGGTAGGAGTGAAGCATCTCGCTCCCCAAAATGCATCCAGAGTTGGCATTATAGGTGCTGGGGTTCAAGCTTTCTATCAGATTATGTCTACATCAGTAGTCAGAAAACTATCAACTGTTTATATATTTGATATTAATCAAGAATCTAGCAAAAGCCTTCAGGAAAGAGTAAGAAATAATCTTCCAGATATTGACGTATATGTAGCGACTAGTGTGGAAGAGTTACTAGAGACTTCAGAAATAGTCATTACAACCACTACTTCTCTGAACCCTGTTTTACCTGAAGATAAAAGCTTGCTGGAGGGTAAACATTTTGTAGGCATTGGTTCATTTAAGCCAAATATGAGAGAGTTTCCTCAGGCTTTATATGAGTTAATTGATAAGGTTTATATTGATACTGAACATGCCAGAAAAGAATCTGGGGATGTACTATATCCGCTAGAACAACAGTGGATTTCACAAGAGCAAATCCAAACACTGGGAAGTTTTATGTTGTCTCCAGAAGAAGGCAAAGATATTGTGAGAAAGAAAACCACCTTCTTAAAATCTGTTGGCATGGCACTTTTTGATCTAATAGTCTCTCAGGTAGTATATGAGAAGGCAATAGAGAAAGGATTAGGACAAGAATTGGTTCTATGAAATTAAAGAATCAGGTTGTATAATAATATATAGGTATACTAAATGAAGCTAGATAAGGGGATGACATTATGGAGTTTTCCAGAATTATTAGTACTATTGATGCACATGCTGGAGGCGAACCATTACGAATAATTACTTCTGGGTATCCTCCCATTCCAGGAAAAACTATTTTGGAAAAAAGACAATCTTTAAGTGAAAGTTATGACCATTTACGTAAATTTCTAATGCTTGAGCCTAGAGGGCATAGTGGTATGTATGGATGTTTAGTTACTCCTCCCACTACTGAAGATGGTGATTTTGGAGTTTTATTTATGCATAATGAAGGATATAGCACCATGTGTGGGCATGGCATAATTGCAGTAACTAAGGTTGCAATAGAAACTGGAATGGTAGAAGCGCGCAATGAAGAAAAACTAACCATTAAGATAGACTCTCCAGCAGGTAGGATTACATCCTTTGCTCATATGAAAGGAAATAAAGTTGATAAGGTTAGTTTTCATAATGTACCATCCTTTGTATATGCTGAGAATATACTAGTACCTGTTGATGGTATAGGAGATGTAAGTGTAGACATTGCCTTTGGTGGAGCTTTCTATGTTTTTGTGGATGCTGAAAAGTTAGGGGTTAGGGTAGTCCCTGAAGACTCTGAAAGGCTTGTTAAGCTGGGGATGGAAATTAAATATAAAGTTATGGATCAAATGGCAATAGTTCATCCAATAGAGGCTGAACTTCATGGTATCTATGGAACAATTATTACTGATGAGGTAACAAATGATTCTTCAGGAAACCTGGTTTCCAAAAACGTTACAATTTTTGCCGATGCTCAGATAGATAGATCTCCTACAGGTACAGGCACATCTGCAAGGGTAGCTCTCTTACATAGAAAGGGTCTATTGCAGAAAGGAATGGTTTTAACTAATAAGAGTATTATTGATACAGTATTTGAAGGATGGATAACAGATTTTGCAAAGGTAGAAACTCTAGATGCAGTAATACCCGAAGTAAGTGGAACAGCACAAATTATGGGTTTTAACAAGTGGATTCTTGATCCCGATGATCCCCTACCAGAAGGTTTTAGGATTACAGGGAGTTAAGGATAGATCAAACAACAAAGAGGAGGTTGTGTTAGTGAGAATTAAAAAACAATGGGTACTGTTACTTGTTATTGCAATGCTGGCTTTTGCCGTTGTGGGATGTGCTCAAAATGGGGAAGAGCCACCAGTAGATGAACCAGATCCAGTTGTCGAAGAACAAGAATTTGAAGGAGAAGTTCTAATAGGAATTATGGTTCCAACAACAGGTGGTGAGGCTACTTATGGTCAGGATATGGCCGATGCTATTAAAATTGCTGCAGATGAAATAAATGCAGCAGGAGGAATACTTGGTAAGGAGATTAAGCTTACAATAGGGGATGACGGCTGTGATCCACAGATGTCAGTTGCAGCTGCAAGTAAGCTAGTATCTGAGGAGGTTGTTGCTGTTGTAGGTGGATACTGCTCAGGGCCAACCCTTCCTACACTAAAGATCTATGGAGATGCAAAAATACCAATGGTTGTACCAGCAGCTAACTCTACAATTATAGCAGAGGAAAACCCTGGCTGGGCATTCCAGATAAATGGTACTGGTTTTCACCAGGCTGCCAAAGCGGTAGAGTGGTTTGAGCACCTAGGAGCAGAAACAATTTCACTAGTTCATATGGGAGACGGTTTCTCAGCTGACCTGGCAGATTTGACAAAACAAGCATGGGAAGAAAAGGGTAAAACGGTAGCTACTTATGATGTTATTAACAGAGGAGAGCAGGATTTCTCAGCTCTTGTTACAAAGATCAGATCTGAAAATCCAGATGGTGTTTATTGGACAGCATACCATGCAGAAGGTGCTCCTCTAATTAGACAGCTACGTCAAGGCGGGTACCAGGGAGATATTATAGTAAGTGATGGTTCTAGTTCAGTTCAATTATTAGAGCTCGCTGGCCAAGCATCCGAAGGTGTTTTTTGCACAGCACCTCCAGTTGTTGACTTTTTGCCAGAAGCACAAGGTTTTATTGATGAATATGTTGGTAGATATAACACACAACCTGGTCCATATGCAGGACTTTCTTATGATGGAATGCGTCTATTAGCAGATGCAATTGAGAAAGCAGGAAGCTTTGATCCTGATGCTATACGTGAGGCTTTAGATGCAACAGATCAGTTTCCAACCCTTGCAGGTCCAGTTAGCTTTACACCTGAGAAGACATTAGTTACAAGTAACTTTGTTATCTTAGAGGCTGAAGGTGGCAAATGGATATTAGGAGAATAATAGTGAATATCTAATTAGTGCAGGTCAAGTATCTACTTGACCTGCACCTTCTACTTCAACTAGAGAAAGGGTGAGGGTATGTCTTTTCAGGAAATATTTCTTCAGCAGCTATTTAATGGCCTCCTTTTAGGTTCTTTTTATGGTCTTGTAGCGCTTGGTTATTCAATGGTTTATGGAATTATAAAATTATTAAACTTCGCCCATGCTGATATATACATGGTTGGAGCTTTTGTAGGCTTGACAATTTTAACTTTTTTAGGGACTACTGTAATTGGTAATGCTTGGCTTGGCATTATGGTTGCTATGATTATTACGATGATAATTGTAGGATTATTAGGTGTTTTTATACAAAGGGTTGCCTACAGACCCATGCTTACAGCTCCTAGACTTTCAATTTTAATTACTGCTTTGGCAGTTTCTATGATTTTATATAACTCAACTATGCTTATCACAGGGGGTCAATATAAGCCATTTACCACAGGTCTTGGATACGAAGGTTTTTCTTTGGGAAGTGTTTATGTTACTCAGACCCAGGTGGTTTTAATAATATCAGCCTTTGTGCTTATGTACATCCTTCATATGTTTATTACTAAGACAATGTATGGAAAGGCAATGAGGGCAATTTCCCTTGATCATGATTGTTGTCGCCTGATGGGCATAAACGTTCATAAAATGATTGCCTTGACGTTTTTTATAGGTTCTTCCTTAGCTGCTGCAGCTGGAATTATGGCTGGAGTATACTATGGAAACATCCACTTTTTTATGGGCTTTATAATAGGGATTAAAGCCTTTACAGCGGCGGTAATAGGGGGAATTGGCATTATCCCTGGAGCCATGCTAGGAGGTATATTATTGGGGTTGTTAGAGGCTTTTGGAACTCAAATTCCATTTATCGGTTCTGAATGGAAGGATGTATTTTCCTTTGGCATCCTAATCTTAATTTTGATATTTAAGCCTACAGGTTTATTGGGCAAAAAAGAAAGCGAAAGGATGTAGATACTATGATGGACAAAGAACCTGGCTTACAACCCGCTCAGCAACCTGATTCCAAAAATAAAAATCCATTCAGTGGTATAGTAGATGCTGTTTATGATTTATTAGATAAACCTATGATACGTTATGGTGTAATAATTCTACTAGTTGCCGTGGTGCTTTTTCTACCCCAGACGGCTTCCAAATATACTCAAGAAGTATTAACAAATGCTTGGTTTTATATAGTGGTATGCCTTGGACTAAATATTATTGTTGGATTTGCGGGACTTCTTAGCTTGGGCTATGCAGCTTTTTTCGCCGTTGGAGCCTATACAACTGGTATTTTAAGTTCCCAATTTGGTTTCAATTTTTGGATGACCCTACCCTTTAGTGCAATGGCAGCTATTGTTGCAGGATTGATTATTGGTGGTCCTACGTTAAGACTTAGAAGTGATTATCTAGCAATAGTTACACTAGGATTTGGGGAAATCACAAGACTTGTTGCTAGAAACCTTGAGATAACAGGTGGTGCTAGTGGTCTTATAGGTATTGAGAGACCTGTTCTCTTTGGTATTACATTAAATCAGATTACTCATTTCTATTATATGTTTTTTATTTTGGCAGTAATAGCAATATTTATTTCATACAGGCTATATCATTCAAGACTTGGTAGGTCTTGGCAATATATAAGGGAAGATGAAGATGCTGCAGAGGCTATGGGTATAAATGTTGTAGCAGTTAGATTATATGCTTTTATTATTGGTTCTGTTTTTGGCGCCATAGCAGGGTCCTTTATGGCGGTAAAAATGACGGCAATATCACCTGAATCATTTATGTTTATTCATTCTGTAATGATTCTCCTAGCTGTTGTTCTTGGTGGAATGGGTAAAATTCCGGGTGTTGTTTTAGGTGCTCTGATTGTGACTATTTTTCCTGAAGTGTTTAGAGGAATCGGTCAATATAGAATGTTGATTTTTGCGGTTATTTTGCTCGTGATTATGATCTACCGTCCCCAGGGAATCTGGCCGGATCGGCGAACTTGAAAGGGGTGATGAGTTATGGCATTATTAGAAGTTAATGATATTACACTACGTTTCGGTGGCTTAATTGCAATCAACAATATGTCCTTTAAAATAGAAGAAGGTACAATTAAGAGTCTAATAGGTCCAAATGGGGCAGGAAAAACCTCGGCTTTTAATTGTTTAACTGGCTTTTATAAGCCTAATGAAGGAGATATTCTTTTTGAAGGTCAAAGCTTAATGAACAAAAAGCCTCATAAAATAACTCATTTAGGCATGGCACGAACCTTCCAAAACTTACGATTATTTAAAAATCTTACTGTTATGGAAAATGTCATGTCTGGAATGCATTGTCGAGGGAATGCAGGAGTTGTTGGAGCCATTTTTAAAACCCCTAACCAAAGACAGGAAGAGAAGAGAATTAGGGAAGTGTCGGAAGAATGTCTAGATTTTGTTGGAATTCTTGATAAGAAAGATAGACTGGCAAGAAATTTACCTTATGGTGATCAGAGAAGAATTGAATGGGCTAGAGCACTAGCTACACAACCAAAGCTCTTATTACTGGATGAGCCAGCAGCTGGGTTAAATCATGATGAAAAAGAACAATTAATTGAATTAATTAGAAGAATACGTGATAAGAGAAAAATAACTGTATTTTTGATTGAGCATGATATGGGTCTCGTTATGAAGATATCGGAGAAAGTCTTTGTTCTTGACTATGGTATAAAGATAGCTGAAGGTACAGCACAGGAAGTGCAAAACAACCCTAGAGTAATTGAAGCATATTTAGGAAAAGAAGAGGAGGAAGATGCAGTATGAGTGAAATAATTCTTTCTCTGAAAAATCTTGAAACACGCTACGGGCAGATTTATGCTCTTAAGGGGATAAATCTGGAAGTACGTAAAGGTGAAATAGTTACTCTTTTGGGAGCTAATGGTGCAGGTAAGAGTACTACTCTTAAAACTATATCTAGTTTAATACCTGCATGTTCAGGGTCTGTAGAATTTATGGGGGTAGACATAACTAAGGTTGAACCGCATAAGGTTGTTGAAATGGGTGTAATTCATGTTCCTGAGGGTCGGAGGATATTTAAGGAGTTAACAGTACGTGAAAACCTTGAGTTAGGATCCTTTACACTAAAGGATGATAGTGAAAGAAAAATGAGGATTGAAAACGTTTTTGAATTATTTCCTGTTCTTAAAGAAAGGCATAAGCAAATGGGAGGGTTTTTATCAGGTGGAGAGCAGCAGATGCTTGCTATAGGCAGGGCATTGATGGTAAACCCAAAGGTGCTTCTTCTTGATGAACCATCCATGGGACTTGCACCAATTATAGTTCAGGGTATTATGAATATAATCAAGCAAATAAATGAACAAGGCACTACGATTTTACTAGTAGAGCAAAATGCAAAGGTAGCTTTAAAACTAGCTCACAGGGGATATGTATTAGAGACAGGAAGCATAGTCATGGAAGGTGATGCTTCAGTATTAAGTAAAGATGAGAGTATAGTTAAGGCTTATCTAGGTCATTAAAGACGGGGGTTGAGATGGGTGACATCTGGAATTATCTTTGACATTATGAAATATGCAATACATGATGGGCCGGGAATACGTACGACTGTTTTTTTAAAGGGATGTCCGTTAAATTGCTGGTGGTGTCATAACCCAGAGAGCCAATCTATTAAATCCGAAATTATGTTGTGGGATAATAAATGTATAGGCTGCAAGGACTGCGAAAAAGCATGTCCTAGTGGCCTTTTATCTAGAGCAACGTGTACTATGTGCGGGAATTGTATAGATGTATGTCCTGCTGGTGCAAGGGAGTTAGTAGGAAAAAGAGTTGCAGCTCAAGAAGTCCTAGAGAAAATAGAACAGGACATGGTGTTTTATGATGAATCACGAGGGGGAGTTACATTTTCTGGTGGCGAACCTTTAATGCAAGCTGATTTTTTAAGAGAAGTATTGGATCTTTGTAAACAAAAAGAGATTCACACATGTCTTGATACAACAGGCTATGTTGATACAAAAACTTTATTAGAAATTAGCAAAAAAATAGATTTGTTTCTATATGATCTAAAATTAATGGATGATGAAAAGCACAAGAAATATACAGGGGTTTCTAATAGTATAATTATAGAAAATCTTATGGAATTAAGTAAAGTTCATGACAATATAAATATAAGATTTCCTCTTATTCCAGGAATTAATGATGACAAAGAAAATATATTAGCAATGGGAGAATTTATAAATTCTTTAAGGGGTATCAAAAGGTTAAATATCCTTCCATATCATAGAATTGGAAATGATAAATATAATCGGCTGCAAAAAGAATGTATGTTATCCACAATTCATACTCCATCAGCAGAGTTAATTGATACTGTTATGGAACCGTTGAAGGAGTTTGGTTTGCAAATCAAAATTGGGGGTTGATAACATGAATCAAAGAGTGTTTAAATTACATCAACAGAGCCTTGATGCTGTTCCCTGCATATCTACGGAAAGGGCGGAGCTGATTACCAACTTTTATAAAAATGATGTGAGTATCTCCGTGCCTGTTCGTCGAGCACTCTCTTTTAAATACATTCTCGAAAATAAAGAAATATGTATTAATCAGGGAGAACTAATTGTAGGAGAGAGAGGACCTGCTCCTAAAGCTACATATACGTATCCTGAAATATGTTCCCATTCACAGGAAGATTTAGATATTCTAAATTCAAGGGATAAAATACCCTTTCGAGTAAGTGATAAAGAAAAGTCAATATATAAAGATACCATCGAACCCTTTTGGAAGGGCAGAACAATGCGCGAAATTCTGTTTAGTGAAATGACTGAACAGTGGAAGGATGCTTATGAGGCTGGCATTTTTACAGAGTTTATGGAGCAAAGGGCTCCAGGGCATACTGTCCTTGATGATAAGATTTATCATAAGGGCTTTTTAGATTTCATAAAAGATATTGACGAAAGTAGTAAAAGCATAGATTATCTGAATGATCCTAAAGCTTATACAAAACGTGAAGAGCTAAAAGCAATGAAGATATGTGCTAAAGCTATAATTGCTTTTGCAAAACGCTATAGTCAGAAAGCCAGGGAGTTGGCAAAAAATGAAATTAATCCACAAAGAAAACTAGAACTAGAACAAATAGCTGAAGTTTGTGATTATGTTCCTGCTAATGCACCTAGAAATTTTTGGGAAGCCCTACAAGCATATTGGTTTGTACATCTGGGAGTTATCGTAGAGCTAAATACTTGGGATGCATTTTGTCCTGGTAGGCTTGACCAACATCTATTTCCATTTTATAAAAAACAAATAAAAGATGGCTCAATTACCAGAGAACAGGCAGAAGAACTCCTGCAATGCTTTTGGATTAAATTTAATAATCAGCCTGCACCTCCAAAGGTAGGTGTAACTGCTGAAGAGAGTGGGACCTATACAGATTTTTCTAACATAAACTCAGGAGGATTAAAACCTGATGGCTCAGATGGAGTAAATGAAGTAACATATATTGTGTTAGATGTAATTGATAAAATGAGGCTATTGCAGCCTAGTACAAATATTCAAGTCAGTAAGAAAAGTCCGGATCTATTTTTAAAGAGGTCTCTGCAAATTGTTAGAAATGGTTGGGGTCAGCCGTCCATATTTAATGCCGATATGATTGTAAAAGAGTTGATTAATCAGGGTAAAACAATAAAAGATGCAAGAAATGGCGGCGCAAGCGGTTGTGTGGAAACAGGTGCATTTGGTAAGGAGGCATATATTCTAACTGGTTATTTTAATCTTGTGAAGGTATTTGAAATAACCCTTAACAACGGTCTTGACCCACGTACCGGGAAGATAATAGGGTTGCAAACTGGTAACCCGGATGATTTTGCAACATTCGAGGATTTGTTTGAAGCTTATCAAAAACAGCTTAATCACTTTATTGATATAAAGATCAGAGGTAATAATGTTATAGAAAGACTATATGCCAACTATTTACCAGCACCCTTTTTGTCAATCCTCATTGATGACTGTATTAAAAAGGCTAGAGATTATAATAATGGTGGGCCGAGATATAATACTAACTACATTCAGGGTGTAGGACTTGGTAGCTTAACTGATACAATGACTGCAGTAAAATATCATGTCTATGATAAGAAAACTTTTACCTTAAAGGAAATACTATCAGTATTAAATAATAACTTTGAAGGTAATGAAAAGGTACGACAAGTTTTAATAAATAAAACTCCAAAGTATGGCAATGATAATGATTATGCTGATGAAGTAATGAATTCAATTTTCCAATCATACTATGCAGAGGTTAACGGAAGACCTAATACAAAGGGTGGAGTATATAGAATAAATTTACTGCCCACAACATGCCACGTTTACTTTGGATCAGTTATAGGAGCAACTTCAGATGGTAGGAAAGCCTATGAACCATTATCAGAAGGCATGTCACCTGTACAGGGTGCCGATAGAAATGGACCGACTGCTGTTATTAAGTCAGCAAGTAAAATTGATCAGGTACTTACTGGTGGAACTCTTCTAAATCAAAAATTTACACCTAATGTGTTACAAGGGGAAGAAGGTATTACTAACCTGTTACATTTAGTAAGGTCCTATTTTAAATTAGATGGACACCATATCCAGTTTAATGTAGTTGACAAGAAAACACTTCTTAAAGCACAAGAAGAGCCTGAAAAATATAAAGATTTGATTGTACGGGTAGCTGGCTATAGTGATTACTTCTGTGATCTAAGCAAGGCTCTACAGGATGAAATAATAAACAGAACAGAGCATTCTGCTTTTTAGTGAACTCGTATTTTAGAAAATATGCTTTGTTCAAGCAATAGAAGCCGCTTTTTTAAGCGACTTCTATATTTTATCGGTAGAAAGATAATTGCTATGCTATCTACCGGTATTACTAGTATTATTATTTTCCTATCAAGATATTATGACAATTATTAGCTTCCCTGTAAAAGTTTTGGAGGAAGTAATGCTTTCGATTTGATTAAAATAAATCCAAGTACGATTGAAACTATAACAAGTCCGCTTGCTCCTAAAAATAAGGGGAGTTTACCTATTTCTGTTACAAGTCCAAAAGTAGGTGGACCCATAGCTACACCAAAAAAACGTGTGGAACCATATAGACAGGTTATTATTCCTCTCTCTGATGTTTCAGCTGCACTTGTTATTAGTGTATTAATGGCAGGCAGAACTGAACCTGTGCCTATACCCATTACTACTAATGCAACAAATAGAAAATAGATGTTTGTAACAAAGGCTATTATTGCCATGGAAACTCCGAGAACTGTTAGACCACCTAAGGTTACATATTTTAGTACATTACCTATTTGCTTTTGCAGTATCAGACCGGATAAATATGCTGTAACTGCCATAGATGCGACGGGTATGGCAATAAGAAGTCCTGCTGCTATTCCACGAATTTGATACTGCTGTTCAAGAATATCTGAAATGTAACTTAATACACCAAATAGAATAAATAGTACTACTGAGCCGGCCAGAAAACATGCTAAAAGTGACATTCCCTTATCTTTAAATATTGTCTTAAGTTCCTTTAAGTATTGGGATTTCGATACCTTTTGTTTTTGGCTTTTCTCAGGTTCCTTTACCATGAACCATACTGCAAAGGCTATTGGTATTGCAAGAAAACCGTAGGCAAAAAATGGTGCAAACCATATTAAGAGTCCTAGAGCAGCCCCTGTAATTGGGCTTACTACTTTACCTAGGCCATTTGCAGCTTCTAATATTCCTAAAGCCTTTGCCCTTTCATTGCTTTGAAAAATATCCCCTGTTAAAGCCATTGCTAACTGATATGTTCCACCTGCACCAATGCCTTGTATCACCCTACCAACCATAATAATTATGTATGGCTGTGCCATAAGTAGTGCAGATGCTCCAGCTATTAGGCCACCGGCCCCATAAATTATTAAGGCAGGAGCGATAATAACCTTTCTACCCAACTGATCGGAAAAATAGCCTGCAATTGGAATAACAATCCCTGCTGGTACTGAAAAAGCGGTAATGATAAGTCCTACTTGAAACAATGTCAAATTCATTTCAGCTCTCATGGCTGGCAATAAGGGGATTAGCATGGAGTTTCCTAAAACCATGATGAAGGGTACAGCACATAAAACCGTAAAAGGTAATATCATTTTCTTTTTCATGCTATTTTGACCTCCACTTTAATTGACTAGATTATATTAGCTTTTAAATATTACTATTCCTATCAAGTTAGCTTTTTTTCACCATAATTCTTCACTTAGCTTTTCCTCTGAAGAAACTTCATATACGGAGAAAACCTGGTAATTCTAACTTAGATAATTTGAACATATATTCTAGAATAGAGTTGTCTAATAAGACAATTGGGAGGGAAAAAATGTTTTTGGTTAAAGATAAAGTAGTGGTAGGTATGGCTTTAATAAGAATTTTGTCTTGTATGATAGAGTTAAGTGCCGCTCTTATAATGCTAAAATTTAACAGAGTAGAGACAGCTTTAAAAATTAATGCAGTATTAGCATTTGTAGGGCCGATTATTTTAATGAGTGTAATGGCCTTGGGATTGTTTGGTATGGCTGGAAAGATGCCATCCTCAAAGATGTTTATTATTACACTAGGTGTTTTGCTAATATTTTATGGAGCTAACAAGGGGTAATGTTTAATGAATGTAAGTCTTATAATTAAAAAAGAAGAAGTAATACCAATCAAATTATCTGGAAAGACCGTGATCGTAATAGATGTGTTAAGAGCAACTTCTACCATGGTTACTGCTTTGGAACATGGTTGCAAAGAAATAGTAGCTGTCTCAACACCGGAAGAAGCACTCATTTTAAAGAAACAGCTAGGAACAAAAGCTGTTCTTGGTGGAGAACGAAACAAACAAAAGCTATCTGGTTTTGATTTTGGTAACTCACCTAGAGAATATATCCCCGAAAAGATACTGAATAAAGTACTTATCTTTACTACAACCAATGGGACTGCCTTAATCAATTTATGTATTCATGCCAAGGATACCATTATTTGTTCTTTTTTGAATGCTAGGTCCGTAATTAGTTACCTCAATGATAAAAATGAGGTTGTATTAGCCTGTGCAGGTACAAAAGGAGCACTCTCGCTAGAGGATTACTTACTTGCGGGATATATAGCTCTTCTTATTTCCAAAGCATGTCCTAGGTCTTCGTTATCTGAAGAATGTCAAAAAGCTATAAGCTTATATATGCTGTTAGAAAAAAACATTGAGGGTATTTTGGAAAAAACACCCCATGGGCAGGAATTAGTTGCACTAGGTCTTCATAAAGACATAAAGTATTGCTTACAAAAAGACAATATTTCATTAGTTCCCAAGGTGGTAACAAGGGCTTATTATTCAAGAATACAATATTAATTAAGGTTTCTATAAATAACATATTACCTAAATCTTATTTAGGATAAACAGGATTCTTTATTCAGGTGGAGTTTCCCACAGGATTAGTTCAACTAGAGTTCAGGGAAAAGCACCTGAACTAAGTTTCACTGAATGACTCCATCTGAATATTATAGAGCGAAACTTGCTAACTTGTTTGGCGTACCTGAGCTAATCTTTTAGGGAAAACCGTTATCTAGGGGCTTAGCGGTAGTTAGCCATCGGATAAATGTGGTTTTTTTTTGAAGTTTTCCTGTTTTAAAAGGAATGTCTTTTACAATTCAAGAAAAGGAAGCAAGAGAAAAACATATACATGGTTATAAATTTTGTGGACTAAAAAGGTCCATAAATTACTATATATAAAAGATTGAGGGGAGATGAGAATTAATGTTTTGTAATCAGTGTGAACAAACTGCTAAAGGAACAGGCTGTACTGTATCTGGAGTATGTGGAAAAAAACCGCAAGTTGCAGCACTTCAAGACTTGCTACTCCATTCTATTAGGGAACTGTCCATTTGGGCTAATGAAGGAAGAAAGCTTGGGGTGGTGGATCAAGAGGTTAACCGTTTTACATGTGAAGGCCTATTTAGTACATTAACTAATGTGAATTTTGATGAAGAACGTTTTAAGAAGTATATTTTTAAGTGTGGAGATCTTACAGAAAAGTTATCAGTAAAGGTTAAAGAAGCTGGTGGTGGCAAGGATCTTGATAGACCTATTGGGAAGAGAGTGGCTACCGACTTAGCATCTTTAATAATGGAAGGCGAGCGAGTAGGGTTACCAATTGATCATGAAGCACAGGAAGATATTAAATCTTTACAGATGACACTCCTTTTTGGTTGTAAAGGTGTCGCTGCCTATACAAACCATGCTTACATACTAGGGCAAGAAGATGACAGAGTATACGCATTTTTACATGAAGCCTTGGCTTCTATATCAAACAAAAGCCTTGGGTTAAATGATTGGGTAGGCTTAGTACTTAGATGTGGAGAAGCAAACCTCATAGCAATGGAAATTTTGGATAGAGCTAATACAGGCAAATATGGTAGTCCTGTGCCTACAGAAGTTCCTCTTGGCCATAAAGAGGGTAAATGTATTCTTGTTTCAGGACATGATCTGAGGGATTTGGAAGAACTATTAATACAAACAGAGAATAGAGAAATTTACGTTTATACCCATGGTGAAATGCTACCAACTCATGGATATCCCAAATTGAAAAAATATAGTCATTTTTATGGCCATTATGGTACTGCTTGGCAGAATCAGAAGAAAGAGTTTGCTGATTTTCCTGGTGCCATTCTCATGACAACCAACTGCATAATGAAGCCTGTTGAAAGTTACAAGGACAATATTTTCACAGCAGGAACAGTTGGTTTTCCAGGGGTACAATACATAAATGATGAAAACTTTGCACCAGTCATAGAAAAGGCATTGTCAATGGAGGGTTTCACTTCTGATGAGAATAAGGGCACAGTTATGGTGGGCTTTGCCCGAGATGCAGTATTAGGTGTGGCAGATAAAGTTGTTGAAGCTGTGAAATCTGGTGCCCTGAAGCATATCTTTTTAGTTGGTGGTTGTGATGGTGCAAAACCAGGTCGCAGTTACTATACTGAATTTGTGGAGAAGACTCCTGCGGATACTATTGTGCTAACACTAGCCTGTGGGAAATTCCGTTTCTTTGATAAGAAGTTAGGCGACATAGGGGGAATCCCACGCTTGCTAGATATGGGCCAATGTAATGACGCATACTCTGCCATAAAGGTAGCAGTTGCCTTATCTGAAGTTTTTGAGTGTGATGTAAATGATCTTCCGTTGTCTCTAGTGTTATCCTGGTATGAGCAAAAGGCAGTAGCAATTTTACTGACATTACTTCATCTGAACATTAAAAACATCAGGTTAGGACCCAGCTTACCAGCATTTATAACTCCTAATGTTTTAGATGTTTTGGTCAAAAACTTTAATATTAAACCAATTTCAACACCAGATGAAGATTTAGATGCAATATTAAAGTAATAAATATATAGAACACGCCTTCCTAGATAATTATATAATAAAAAGACAGCAATTAGAGTCACTTTATCATAATATGGAGGCGTGTTTTATAAACCAAATTTCAAAAGAGAGGGTTTTCCACATGAAACTAAAGGGAAACTGTCAAACAACGGCTATGGGGATATTACCCCATGAAGAGATAGAAGGTGCTCTTGAGTTATCCCTATCGATGGATATCCCTTTTTGGCCTCAATTACCCAAGACAAGCTTTTATGAAGATATGTATGCTCAAATATCGGAAAGGTTTCCAGGAATTATTCTTGATCAAAAGAACAAAAGCATAAGCTTTTCTTTAAGTAAGTTCTATAATGAGATAGATCAGTTGTTGGAAAACTGGGATAATGAAAAGTATTTTCAGATGTCAGAAGAGTATTCAGCCTATTTTCATAGATTTTTGGAGCAGGATCTGTCAGCTTATGGATATATAAGAGGGCAAACAATAGGGCCTATAAGCTATGGGTTAAAAATCATGGATGAAGATAAAAAGCCAATGATTTACCATCAGGAAGTTCGGGAAGTAATATTTGATTTTATTGCAAAAAAAATACAGGCTCAGTATAATCAAATGAAGCATATCCACCCGCGCCCTTTTGTATGGGTTGATGAGCCAGGTCTTCAAATGATTTTTATGGCCATGACTGGTTATGCAAGTAATAACGCATTAAATGACTATAAAGAGTTTTTAACCAAATTTGAGGGGCCAAAGGGAGTTCACTTGTGTGGTAATCCAGATTGGTCATTTTTACTACAATTGGACCTAAATATTTTATCCATTGATACACTAGCTTGGGGGCATATTTTTACTCGTTATAAGAATGAAATAAAAAGCTTTTTGGATAAAGGCGGAATAATTTCTTGGGGTATAACACCAACCTTAAAAGAAGAATATGATCTGGAAGATTTTAATAGTATTGTTAATAAACTTGAAAGCATGTGGAATTACTTAGAGCAGTCAGGAGTGTCTCGTAAACAAATCTTATCCCAGGCTTGGTTAGCACCAGCCCGTTGTTGTCTTATAAATAATGATGGTGTAAAGACTGTGGAAAATTCCTATAGGCTTCTAAACCAGGTTGCAGACCATTTTAAAGAACAGGTTTAGTGAAATTATCTGTTTTTTTAAAAGTTTTAGGTTGATAAGTTCTGAATGTATAATATAATTATAAGTAAGAGAAGATTTTGTTTTAAACATTACCAATTAGTTTTCGTCTCTCGTATAAGCTCCGTAATATGGATGGAGCGTTTCGACCAGGCAACCTTAAAATTGTCCTAGGCTATGAGAGGTGATGAGTTTTTTTGCTCATCCCTCATAGCCTAGGATTTTTTATACTATCAGAAACTATAAGTTCAAACAAGGTAGATAGTATTCACAAAGACTAAGGCTTCCACCTGCGTCAAGGACTTGGCGCACTATAGTACTGGTATTTCTATGCATTGCAAAAGACACAATACTAGAACTACTGGCGGCTTTGCACTGGTATTTCTACGCATTGCAAAAGACACAATGCTAGAACTACTGGCGGCTTTGCACTGGTATTTCTACGCATTGCAAAAGACACAATGCTAGAACTACTGGCG
>Ga0209643_1001574_pt1 | contig 20311 bp, 19 predicted proteins | sample AutmiccBRH37_all_FD_187383 | JGI IMG/M metagenome (GOLD analysis project Ga0209643, IMG submission 187383) | Deep subsurface microbial communities from Mt. Terri, Switzerland - Autotrophic microbial communities BRH/37_all (SPAdes) (version 2) | ecosystem: Environmental > Aquatic > Deep... | reverse complement strand
CGCCTTTGATCAGGCGGCGCGCTTCGCTGGACGAGCTTGTCAGGCCGGCGTCGCAGAAAAGATTGGCTGCAGCAATACCGGCCTGGAGCTGATCTTTCGCCACTGTCACCGTAGGAAGACCTTCCGCATTCGCTCCTTCCTCGAAGGTACGCCGCGCGGTTTCAGCCGCCTCGCCGGCGGCAGCGCGGCCATGAAGAAGCGCGGTCGCCTCGGTCGCGAGAATTTTCTTGGCCTCGTTGCGCTCGGCGCCCTGGAGTTCGGCCAGCCGCGCGATCTCCTCAAGCGGAAGCTCGGTAAACAGCTTGAGGAAACGGGTCACGTCGTCGTCTTCGCTGTTGCGCCAGTATTGCCAGTAATCATACGGCGAAAGCAGCTCCGCCTTCAGCCACACGGCGCCGGCCGCCGTCTTGCCCATCTTGGCACCCGAGCTCGTGGTCAGCAGCGGTGACGTAACGCCAAACAGCTCGGCCTGCGCGACGCGCCGCCCGAGTTCGATGCCCATCACGATGTTGCCCCACTGGTCGGAGCCACCCATCTGCATCCTGCATCCGTAGCGCTTGTACAGCTCCGCAAAGTCGTAAGCCTGCAGGATCATGTAGTTGAATTCGAGGAACGAGAGCGGCTGCTCGCGCTCAAGGCGCATGCGAACGCTGTCCTGCGTCAACATTCTGTTAACGGAGAAATGCCGGCCGACCTCGCGCAGGAAGGGCACATATTTGAGATCGTCGAGCCATTCCGCATTGTCGACCATAGTTGCGCCGGCCGGGCCGGCATCGAACGACAGGAATTGGGAGAAGACCGAGGAGAGCGATGCCTTGTTGCGCTCGATCTGAGCATCGTCGAGGAGCTGGCGCGATTCGTCGCGCCCTGACGGGTCGCCGATCTTCGTGGTGCCGCCGCCCACCACGACGAGGGGCCGGTGGCCGGTGCGCTGCAGCCAGCGCAGCATCATGATCTGGACGAGGCTTCCCGCGTGAAGGCTGGCTGCGGTACAATCAAAGCCGATATACGCGCAGAGCGGCCCGCTCATGAGCTGCGCATCCAGGCCAGCCGCGTCGGTCGACTGATGGATAAATCCGCGCTCGGTCAGGACGTTCAGAAAATCGGAGCGAAAGCGTGTCAAACTCAGGCCTCACAAGGGTGTCAGGTTGGGCGTGATAGCACGGCGACCTAGGGGGAGGAAGAACTAGATGGCGGATGGCGGGACGTACCGGGTGCTCGGACTGATGAGCGGAACCTCGGCCGACGGCATCGACGCCGCGATTCTGGAGACGGACGGGGTCGATCACGTTGTTCCGGGCGCGGCGCTCAGCACGCCCTATCCCGGCGACGTGCAGACGCGGCTGCGCGCGGCCATGACGCTCGCGCAGAGCTGGCAGGCGGGCACGCCGATGCCCTCGCTCCTGACGGAGGCGTCTCGCCTGATTACGCAGGCACATGCCGCCGCGATCGAGGCGTTTATCGTCCGCGAAGGGGCGGGTGCCGGTCACATCGATCTTGTCGGTTTTCACGGGCAGACCGTTCTCCACCGCCCGGCCGAGCAACGCACCGTGCAGCTCGGCGACGGGGAACTTCTTGCCGCGCTCGTCGATCTCGACGTCGTGGGGGATTTTCGCAGCGCCGACGTGGCCGCCGGTGGACAGGGCGCGCCGCTCGTGCCGCTCTATCATCTCGCGCGCGCAAAGGGCCTTGAGCGCCCGCTCGCCGTGCTCAACATCGGGGGCGTGTCCAATGTCACCTATATCGGTCGTGACGACAGCGTACTCGCGTTCGACACCGGCCCGGGGAATGGCCCGCTCGATGATTGGGCGCTGCGGCATCTCAACACGCGCATGGACGAAGGAGGCGCGCTTGCACGCGCCGGCACGGTCAACGCGACCGCACTCGCACTGCTGCTGTCCAATCCCTATTTTGCCAAACATCCTCCCAAATCGCTCGACCGGCTGGATTTCGACCTTTCGCCGGTTCTAGGCCTCAATGCGGCTGACGGCGCCGCGACGCTTGCAGCTTTCACGGCGCGGGCCATCGGAGCGGCGCTCCCGCATCTTCCCGAAGCTCCGGTCCGTTGGCTCGTCGCCGGCGGCGGACGGCATAATCCTGTTCTGATGGAAGGTCTGCGCGGGGTGCTTGGCGTGCCGGTTGATCCGGTCGAAGCGGTGGGATGGCGCGGGGATACACTTGAGGCCGAGGCCTTTTGTTATCTTGCCGTGCGCAGTGTCCGCGGTCTCCCGCTGACCGTGCCGACGACGACAGGGGTTGCTGCGCCGATGACCGGGGGTGTTCTCTTTCGCAAGCCGTCGGCGTTGCTGAGCTAGTCCGCCGGACGCGGGGCGTCCAGCGCCTTTCGCTTCTCGATATAGGCTTCGACAGCGGCCACCAGTTCGTCGAGCTTGTTGTCGTAGAAGTGATTGGCGCCCTCGACGCGTCCATGATCGATCACGATCCCCTTTTGGGCCGAGAGGCGATCCACCAGCTTTTGCGTGTCGGCTTCCGAGACCACCTGATCGGCTGTCCCGTTCAGGATCAGGCCCGACGAGGGGCAGGGCGCGAGGAACGTGAAATCATACATATTGGCGGGCGGCGAGACCGAGATGAACCCGTTCAGCTCGGGGCGACGCATCAGGAGCTGCATCCCGATCCACGCGCCGAATGAAAACCCGGCGACCCAGCACGCGTCTGCATTCGGATTGACCATCTGCAGCCAGTCGAGCGCGGCCGCCGCATCGGCAAGCTCCCCGATCCCGGCATCGAAGGTGCCCTGGCTGCGGCCCACTCCGCGGAAATTGAAGCGCAGGACCGAAAAGCCCTTTCGCTGGAACGACGCAAAGAGCTGGTGCACCACGCGATTGTTCATCGTCCCGCCGAACTGCGGGTGGGGGTGCAGGATCAATGCGATCGACGGATTGGCCGATTTGCCGTGCTGATAGCGGCCCTCTAGGCGGCCGGCTGGCCCGGTGAATAGAACCTCAGGCATGTGCGAGCGTCTTCCCTGGCGATAAATACGTGCTGTCGCCGGCGTTAAGTCGACATTTCCACTCGGATATCCCAGTCCTCGGAAAATCGAAAAATGTCTTATCTATCAATGTCGTTCTGCCGAATTCCCGCGCGAAGCGCTTTATTCTTGATTAGATTAGTCGGACAATCTATATGACCTTTACGATGTTTGGCGCGGCATGGCGCACACAAAGCGCCGTGTCATAACACAAGCCGACCGAAAGATGAGACGAAAATCCTTATTTTCGGGTCGGGTTTTTCAAAAGCCGCTGCGAAAGGACGACGAGCCGTGAAACTGAGCACCAAGGGCCGCTACGCCGTCATGGCGATGGTCGATCTTGCGGCCAAGAGCGCTGGAGCGCCCGTCCCGCTCGCGGACATTGCATCGCGCCAGGAGATTTCGCTCTCCTACCTTGAGCAGCTTTTTGCGCGTCTGCGGCGCGAGGGGCTGGTCAAAAGCGTGCGGGGGCCGGGTGGCGGCTATCTCTTGAGCCGTCCTGCCGCGGACCTGCGGATCTCCGATATTATCATCGCGGCCGACGAGCCGCTGAAGGCGACGCGGTGCCGGCAAGGCTCCGCGCAGGGCTGCACGTCTCACGGGCGTTGCCTGACCCATGATTTGTGGGAAGAGCTTGGCCGCCAGATTCATCTTTATCTGTCCTCGGTGTCGCTGGCCGACGTGGTGGCCAAACGGGTGCTGGGTACAAATGGGTTCATGTCGGCCGGCCAGGCGGGCGGCAGCCCGTTCGAAGCCGCCAGCCAGACCGCGGCCGAGTAGCGAGAGTAGAGCCATTGGGCGTGATGACGGCATATCTCGATTGGAACGCGACAGCGCCGGTGCTGCCGGCGGCGCGCGATGCAGCGCTGGCGGCGCTCGCGCTGGGCGGAAACCCGAGCGCGATCCACAGTTCGGGCCGTGCCGCCCGCAAGGTGCTGGAGGATTCGCGCGCGTTGCTCGCCGGGGCGCTCGATGCCAAGCCATCGCAGGTCGTCTTTACCAGCGGCGCGACGGAGGCCAACAACCTCGCCATTCAGGGGTTGGCGGGACAAGCGGGTTTTATCCTCGTTTCCGCGATCGAACATCCCTCCGTTCTCGAGGCGGTCCGTCACTCCGGTCTTCCGTTTGAGCTCGTGCCGGTGACGCGCGAGGGTGTTGTCGACATTACAGTGCTCGCAGAGCGGCTTGCCGCCCTCGCATCTCATGTAGAGGGCCGTGTTCTGATTGCCGTGATGGCGGCCAACAACGAGACCGGCGTCATTCAGCCGGTGGCGCGGATCGTCGAGCTGGCCGGCAAAGCGGGTGCCGCCGTTCACTGCGACGCAGTTCAGGCGTTCGGCAAAACTCCGCTGTCGTTTGCAGCGCTCGGCGTCGATACCCTCAGCGTGTCCGCGCACAAAATCGGCGGACCTTCCGGTGTCGGGGCGCTGCTGGTCGCGGACAACGTACCGCTGGCCGCGTGCATCCACGGCGGCGGGCAGGAACGCCGGCGCCGCGCCGGCACCGAAAATCTTGCCGGTGTAGCGGGATTTGCAGCCGCCGCACGCGGCGTCGACGCGATGGTCGCCGAAATGCGGCGCGTGACGAACTTGCGCGATGAGCTGGAGAGCACGCTCGCGCGCCTTGTTCCCGGCAGTGTTGTGTTCGGTCAGGCGGCCCCGCGCCTCGCGAACACCACGCTGCTCGGCAACCCTGATTTGCGCGCGGATGTGCAACTTGTTGCGCTCGATCTCGCCGGAATTGCCGTGAGCGCGGGCGCTGCATGTTCGAGCGGCAAGGTCGAGGCGTCGCATGTGCTGGACGCCATGGGCGCCGGTGATCTTGCAAGCCGCGCGATCCGCATTTCGCTGGGATGGACGACAAAAAAGGACGAGATCGACGCGTTTGTCGACGCTTATCTGAATCTTGTGGCAGCGCGCGCCGCGCCGGTGCGCGCGCCGCAGCCACGCATTGCAGTTGGAGCTTAAGCCATGGTCGCAAATCCCGACACGATCGAACAGGTCACGGGCCAGAAATACAAGTATGGCTTCGTCAGCGATATCGAGAGCGAGTACGCGCCCAAAGGACTGAACGAGGATATTGTCCGCTTCATTTCCACCAAGAAGAATGAGCCGGAATGGATGCTCGAATGGCGCCTTGAGGCCTATCGACGCTGGCTCCAGATGGAGGAGCCGACCTGGGCGCGCGTCCATTATCCCAAGATCGATTTTCAGGACGCGTATTATTACGCCGCGCCCAAGGGAAATTCGGATAAGCCCAAGAGCCTGGAGGAGGTCGATCCGGAGCTGTTGCGCACGTATGAGAAACTCGGCATTCCGCTGTCCGAGCAGAAAATGCTCGCCGGCGTCGCGGTCGATGCCGTGTTCGACAGCGTCTCGGTCGCGACGACGTTCAAGGCGAAGCTTGAAGAGGCCGGCGTCATCTTCTGCCCGATCTCGGAGGCCCTGCAAAAGCATCCCGATCTCGTGCGCAAATATCTCGGCACGGTGGTTCCCGTTACCGATAATTTCTACGCGACCTTGAATTCGGCCGTCTTTTCGGACGGATCGTTCGTCTATATCCCCAAGGGCGTGCGCTGCCCGATGGAGCTTTCAACGTATTTTCGCATCAATGCGTCGAACACCGGCCAGTTCGAGCGCACGCTCATCATCGCCGACGAGGGCTCCTATGTGAGCTATCTCGAGGGGTGCACCGCGCCGATGCGCGACGAGCATCAGCTTCATGCGGCCGTCGTCGAGCTGGTGGCGCTCAAAGACGCCGAAATCAAATATTCGACGGTGCAGAACTGGTATCCGGGCGACGAAAACGGCAAGGGCGGAATCTACAACTTCGTGACCAAACGCGGCGATTGCCGGGGCGCGAACTCCAAGATTTCCTGGACGCAGGTCGAAACCGGCTCGGCGATCACCTGGAAATATCCCAGCTGCATCCTGCGCGGCGACAACTCGGTCGGTGAATTCTATTCGATTGCGATCACCAACCATTTCCAGCAGGCCGACACCGGCACCAAGATGATCCATCTGGGGCGCAACACCAAAAGCCGGATCATCGCCAAGGGCATTTCGGCGGGGCAGGCTCAAAGCACCTATCGCGGTCTCGTGAGCATTCACCCCCGGGCGGAAGGCGCGCGCAATTATACGCAATGCGACTCGCTGCTGATCGGTTCTGCGTGCGGCGCGCATACCGTGCCCTATATCGAATCGCGCAATCCGACCGCGACGGTCGAGCACGAAGCGACGACATCGAAGATCAGCGACGACCAGCTCTTCTATTGCCGCTCGCGCGGTATTGAGACGGAGGAGGCCGTGACCCTCATCGTCAACGGCTTCTGCCGTGAGGTGCTGCAGCAATTGCCGATGGAATTCGCCGTCGAGGCGCAGAAGCTGGTTGGGATTTCTCTTGAAGGAAGCGTGGGGTAAGGACGTTCAATGCTTGAAATCAAAAATCTTCACGCCAGCGTGCAAGGCAAGGAAATCCTCAAGGGTCTGACCCTCACGGTCGGCGCGGGTCAGGTCCACGCGATCATGGGCCCGAACGGCTCGGGCAAATCCACGCTGTCCTATGTGCTCGCAGGCCGCGAGGGCTACGACGTGACGCAGGGCCAGATCCTGTTCAAGGGTGAGGATATCACCGCGCTGCTTCCCGAAGAGCGCGCGGCGAAGGGCATGTTTCTCGCGTTTCAGTATCCGTTGGAAATCCCCGGCGTGTCGACGATGACGTTTTTGCGCACCGCGATCAACGCCCAGCGCAAGACGCGCGGCGAGACCCCGCTCGATGCGGTGCAGTTTCTCAAACTCGTGCGCGCCTCGGCGAAGAAGCTCAACATTTCCGAAGATATGCTCAAGCGCGCGCTGAATGTCGGGTTTTCGGGCGGCGAGAAAAAGCGCAACGAGATTCTGCAACTGGCGCTCCTGAAGCCAGCGTTCGCCATTCTCGACGAGACGGACTCCGGCCTCGATATCGACGCGTTGAAGCTGGTTGCGGAGGGCGTGAATGCCGAGCGCGCGCCGGATCGCTCGTTTCTCGTCATCACCCATTATCAGCGGCTGCTGGGCTACATCGTGCCGGACGCGGTGCATGTCCTTGCCGGTGGACGGATCGTCCGGTCGGGCGACAAGTCATTGGCGTTGCTGCTCGAAGAGCAAGGGTATGACGCGGTGATCGAGCAGGCGGCGTGAGGAGCGAATCGTGAAGACACCTGAAGCCCGTAACGCCGCCGAGCAAGACCTGCGCGCCGCGCTGTCGCAGGTGCGGCCGCGCGCGCCCTGGCTCGGCGACTTGCAGGCTGCCGGGCGCGATGCGTTCGAGGCGCGCGGGCTGCCGACACGCCGCAACGAAGCGTGGAAGTATTCCGACTTGTCCCGCGCGCTGGAACCCGTCCCCGCGCCGGGAGGCGAGCGCGGTTTCGCATTCTCTCTTCCGGGCGCTGAGGTTATCACCGTGACCGACGGGATTGTCTCGGGTCAGAAGAGTGGGATTTGGCAGGCGCTCAGCAGCGCGTTGGCTGAACCGTCCGATATCGTGAAGGAGAAGCTCGGCCGGATCAATCCGCAGGCGGATCATCCGATGCTGGGACTCAATACGGCCCTGATGGAAGATGGCGCCGTCATTCGCATCCCAGCCGGGACGACGCGCGAGCGCGCGATCCACCTGCGGTTTGTGTGGACGGGCGCGGATGCCGCCCTTCATGGCCACCACCTTCGGGTTCTTGTCGTGCTGGAGGAGGGGGCGCAGGCGCGCATTCTCGAAACGCACGAGGGGCCCGGTGCTTCGGGACTTGCGACCATCGTCACCGAAATTGATCTTGCGCCGCGCGCGGAGCTTCACCTCACGCGCATGGAGGCTCTGGGAGCGGGTGCGCGGCAGTCCGCCGTGCTCACCGCGCGGATCGGCCGGGAGGCGCGCCTCGACGGGTTTCATCTCTCGCGCGGCGCGGCCTTCTCGCGCTTTGAGGTTTTGGCCTCGTTGGCGGGTGCCGGCGCGGGACTCGCTTTCGACGGTGCATATCTCGTGGGCGAAGCGCGGCACAACGACACGACGACCGTGATCGAGCACGCCGTCCCGCATACGACGAGCCGACAGATGTTTCGCGGGGTCCTCGCCGGCACCGCGCGCGGCGTGTTCCAGGGGCGGGTGGTCGTGAAGCCCGGCGCCCAGCAGACCGATGCCCAGCAGCAGAGCCGCGCGGTCCTGCTCTCGCGCCGCGCCGAGATCGACGTGAAACCCGAGCTCGAAATTTTTGCCGACGATGTCAAATGCAGCCACGGCGCGACGGCGGGCGAACTCGATCCGGCTGCTCTGTTCTTCATGCGCGCGCGCGGAATTCCCGAAAAGGAGGCGCGCGCCCTGCTGGTCGAGGGCTTTCTCGAACAGGGCATGGAGGCACTGAGCGATCCTGAGTTGCGCGCGATCGCGCAAGCCTTTGTGCGCGACTGGCTCGATGCTCATGCTGTGGAGGTGACGCATGCCGACCAGCGCTAATTCCGGTTTCGATGTCACGCGGGTACGTGCGGACTTTCCGATCCTGTCGCGCACGGTCCGCGGCCGCCCGCTCGTCTATCTCGACAATGCCGCGTCCGCGCAGAAGCCTCAGGCGGTGATCGACGCGATCTCGCAAACCTACGCGAACGCTTACGCAAACGTTCATCGCGGCGTACACATGCTTTCGGCCGAGGCGACGATGGCGTTCGAGAAATCGCGCGAGACCGTGCGGCGCTTCCTGAATGCGAAACGTGCCGAGGAAATCGTCTTCACGAAAGGCGGGAGCGAGGCCATCAATCTCGTCGCGTCCAGCCTTGGCGCGCAGTTGAGGGAGGGTGATGAGATCATCCTCTCCGAGATGGAGCACCACTCCAATATCGTGCCGTGGCATTTTCTGCGCGAGCGGCACGGCGTGGTGCTGCGCTGGGTCGGTGTCGACGACGCGGGCGTGCTCGACCTTTCGGCGCTGCGCGGCATGATCGGCTCGCGCACTCGGCTTGTCGCCATCACGCAGATGTCGAATGTTCTCGGCACCGTTCCCGACCTGGCCCAGATCGTCGCGCTCGCGCACGGCGCGGGTGCGAAAGTGCTGGTCGACGGCTGTCAGGGTGCCGTTCATCTTGGCGTCGACGTGCAGGCACTCGACTGCGATTTTTATGTGGCGACGGGCCACAAGCTCTATGGCCCGACCGGAATCGGCGTGCTGTATGGCAAGTACGATCTGCTCAAGACGTTGCGGCCCTATCAGGGGGGCGGGGAGATGATCCAGATCGTGACCAGGGACACGGTCACGTACGCTGATCCGCCGCATCGCTTCGAAGCCGGGACGCCGCCGATCGTCCAGGCGATCGGGCTCGGGGCCGCGCTCGACTACATGTCGTCGCTGGACCGCGCCGCAGTTCACGCCCATGAGGAGAGCCTGCTTGCCCATGCGACGGAAGAGCTGGCGCGCCTCAACCGGCTGCGGATTTTCGGTGATGCACCGGGCAAGGGCGCGATCGTTGCGTTCGAAATCGCCGGGGCGCACGCTCATGACGTTTCGACCATTCTCGATCGCAGCGGCGTTGCGGTGCGCGGCGGCCATCATTGCGCACAGCCCTTGATGGCGCGCTTCGACGTGGCGTCGACGGTGCGCGCGTCCTTCGCACTCTATAACACGCATGACGAGGTCGAGGCGCTGGTGCGCGGCGTTCACGACGTGATGGAGTTTTTCAAATGATCGATTCCGATCTGCGCGATCTGTATCAGGAGGTCATCCTGGATCACGGGCGGAACCCGCGTCACTTCGGTACGCTTCCCGATGCCAACCACGATGCGCGGGGACACAATCCGCTGTGCGGCGATCAGGTGCACGTCCAGCTGAAGCTTGACGATGAGGAGCGGATTACCGATATCGCATTCGAGGGCAAGGGGTGCGCAATCTCGATGGCGTCGGCCTCGATGATGACGGAGCTGGTGCTCGGCAAGACGGTGCCGCAGGCGCATGCGCTGATGGAGGCGTTCGTGCACCTCACGAAAGGCGAAGAGTTCGAGCATGAGTGCGTGGTTGAAGACGATCTCGACCGGCTCCAGGTGATGTCGGGTGTCAGCCAGTTTCCGATGCGCGTGAAATGCGCAACGCTGGCCTGGCATACTCTCGATGCCGCCTGCAAGGGCGAGGATGAGGTTGTGAGCGAATGAGTGACGACAAGGCCACATTGGTTGTTCAGGAACCGGTCCTCGCGGACGAAGCTGTCCCGGCGCTCGACGCGCTCAGTGACGATATCATCGACGCGTTGAAGACGGTCTACGATCCCGAGATCCCGGTGAATATTTTCGATCTCGGCCTGATCTACAAGGTCGACGTGAAAGACAACCGCGATGTCGAGGTGGACATGACGCTGACCGCGCCGGGCTGCCCGGTCGCCGGCGAGATGCCGGGATGGGTGGAACGGGCGGTCGCGGATGTCGACGGCGTCGGTGACGTGAAGGTGAATCTGGTTTTTGAGCCGCCTTGGGATTCATCGAAAATGTCAGACGAGGCGAAGCTCGAACTTGGGATGTTGTGATGAGCGCGATGAAGCGGGAGCGGCCGAAGGCCGTGCGGTTGACGGACGCGGCGGCGGACCGGGTCAAGGCGATCATGGCGGCGTCGTCAACGCCTTATTTCGGGCTGCGCGTGGGCGTCAAGAACGGCGGCTGTGCGGGAATGAGCTACACGCTGGATTACGCCGAGGCCGCGGCACCTCATGACGAGGTCGTCGAGGACAAGGGTGTGAGAATCCTGATCGATCCCAAGGCCATCTTGTTCCTGCTGGGGAGCGAGATCGACTTTACGAGCGACAAGCTCTCCTCGACCTTCGTGTTCAACAATCCAAATCAGGTCGACAGTTGCGGCTGCGGCGAGTCGGTCAGCCTCAAGGAAGCCGATCCGCACGCACTCTCAGATCACTGAGGATGGCATTGCGGGCACTCAATTGAGTGCAGTGTTTGCCGGAACCATGGGCATTTCTGCCGAGAGCAACGCGGCGCCATCGGCGTCCTCTTCGCTGCGCACGCAATTGCGGCCGGCGTGCTTGGCCGCGTAGAGAGCCATATCCGCGCGCTCGATGAACTGACTGATCTCCTCGCCGGCGCGATACTGCGCGGCGCCGAGCGAAAGGGTGATCGTTCCCAGCGTGGCGCCGGTCGAACGCTTGACGACTTTCTTGGTTTGAACGGAATTGCGGATCTGGTCGGCGAGTTTGACGCCGGCCGAGACGAGTGTCGCCGGCAGAATGACCGCAAATTCCTCGCCGCCGTAGCGCGCGGCGGTGTCGCGTCCCTTGGTGTTTTCCGTCAGGCAGCGCGCCACGAGCCGGAGCACCTGGTCGCCGGTCTGGTGGCCCCACGTATCGTTGAACTTCTTGAAGAAATCGATGTCGCCCATCAGGAGCGTCAGCGGTGAGCCTTCCTTGTCGGCCTCGGCCACGGCGTCGCGAATGCGTTCGTCGAAGCACTTGCGATTGGCGATGCCGGTCAGGGGATCGGTCAAAACCTGCTTGCGGATCGTGTCAATATCCTCGCGCAGCGCGCGAACTTCGGACGTCGATTCCTGAAGCCGTAATTCCAGTCCCTTGCTGCGCGTTTCCATCTGGCGCGTCGCGAGAATCAATTTCTCCACGATGGCGTGGACCGTTGCGGCATTGGTGTCGGCGCCCAAGGCGCCGGCGGCGCCGCGCAGGGTGTTGCCGAACACCGATGTTGCCTCTCCCGCGGTTTCAAGGCTCTGGGCGAGGCGCTCAAGCTCGGCACCGAAGCGCTCACCGATCGCATTGAAGGCCTGGTCGGTTTGCGCCGCGTTGATGAATTTCTGGCGCCAGTCTTCGGCAAGCGTGTCGGTGTAGGGTGCTCCGCTCTCGATCCAGCTGTCGACGGCACGCTTGAGCGCTGCGGCGTGACCGGACGAATACGCGAACCAAAGCTCGTAGTTTCCGGGCGTCGGGTCGACCCCATGCTGGCTCATCAACGCGATCGTCTTCTCGCAGATCAACCTTGTATGCTCATGGGCTTGGACGCTTTGTGACACGCAATCACTCTCCGGACGGGCAGAAACCGTTGGGCAAGGGCGCTTGGCGCACGGTTGATCCCCCCAACGACAACGCGGCTTCGTAAGGGCACGACTATGGCGTCAATTGGTAAGGGAAAGGTTTGCGGGCGAAATCTAGCGGAGAAGGGCGCCTGCGGCGCTTCGTCCCGCGACCGCGACGGGCTCAGGAGGTGGCGTCTGAAGCGTCTTCGCCTTGAGGTCTGCTCGTGCGAATCTCGATCTTCATGAACGCCGGCACGTGGTCTCCCAGGCCCAGGACCGGGGCTTCTTCCCTGGGCTGGCCCTTTGATCCGCCGCGCCTCGAGCGCGGTTCCCGCGTCGGGGGCGCCGGATCGCGTGCTACGTGCGCTTCAGCCGGTGGGGGCGGCGCGGGTGCCGGGACGTCGGCGGCCGAGGCGGCCTCCGGGCTTATTTCGTCCTTGGGCTCGCTGCGCGCAGGGCGGGGTTTGCGCCCGCGCAAGGGCCGTTCGGAGGGGACAGGTTCCTCATCCGCGCGTGCCGCGATGCCTTCGATCTCGTGGACCGGGATCGGCTTCGTCAACATGTGCTCGATCGCGGCCAGCGCCTTACGATCATGCGAGGTCACGAGTGTGAAGGCATGCCCGGAGCGTCCGGCACGGCCTGTGCGCCCGATGCGGTGGACATAATCTTCCGCGTGGATCGGGACGTCAAAATTAAAGACATGGCTGACGGCCGGGATATCGAGGCCGCGCGCCGCGACATCGCTCGCCACGAGCAGAGTGATCTCGCCCTTACGGAAAGAGTCGAGGGTCTGCATCCGCGCGCGCTGGTCCATGTCGCCATGCAACGCGCCGGCATTGAAGCCCTGTTTGATGAGCCAGCTATTGAGGAGCGCGACGTCGCGCTTGCGATTGCAGAAAATGATTCCGTTTTGAACGGTCTGCGACTCGATAAGGGTCCGCAGCGCGTCGCGCTTGTCGTCCTTGCCGACCTGGCAGACCGCCTGTGCGACGGTCTCGGCCGTCGACGACTGTTTTGCAACTTCGACTCGCACCGGATTTTGCAGGAACGTGTCGACCAGCCGCTGAATTTCAGGCGGCATCGTTGCGGAAAAGAAGAGGGTTTGACGCGTAAACGGAATGAGCTTGCAGATCCGCTCGACGTCGGGAATGAATCCCATATCGAGCATCCGGTCCGCCTCGTCGATGACGAGCGTTTCCACGCCCGTCAAAAGCAGCTTGCCGCGCTCGAAATGGTCGAGCAGGCGGCCGGGCGTCGCAATCAGCACGTCGACACCGCGGCTGAGCTTGGCGTCCTGATCGGAAAACGACATGCCGCCGATCAGAAGGGCGACCGAGAGGCGGGTTTGAGCGCCATAGGTGTCGAAAGCCTCCGCGACCTGTGCGGCGAGTTCGCGCGTCGGTTCCAGAATGAGCGACCGCGGCATGCGCGCGCGCGCGCGTCCCCGCGAAAGGCGGTCGATCATCGGCAGGCAGAACGATGCGGTCTTGCCCGTTCCGGTCTGGGCAATTCCCAGAACGTCGCGGTGAGCAAGAACGTGCGGAATGGCCTGCGCTTGAATGGGGGTGGGCTGTGTGTAGCCGGCGGCGTTTACCGCCGCGAGGACCTGTGGGGAAAGACCCAGGTCGTCAAAAGTTACTGTCACGTGTCGATATCTCTTGCGTTGGAGTTTCGCGCCACGCGGCCCCCGTGGGCCGCGCACCCTGCCAGGCCGAGCCTGGCAGAAATCTGGCGCGTTCCACCGCGCCGACATGCTTCCCGCGCCTCCGAAACCGGCGAAACGGGAGGCTCCATATCAGATCGTTCGGTCTGACTGGAACGTGAGTGGAACATAGGGATTCATCTCAGCTTGTCAATTAGCTGTGCAGTCGCCCACCGCCGGGAGCGCCGTTTGGGGCGGGTTTTGCACGCAAGTGTGGCGATTTGGCCCCGGCCGATGGGTGGCGATGCCGCCGACCTGCCGGGATCCGGCGAACGCTAGGGTGCCTGTGGCGCCGCCAGTTCGGTCAGCCTCATTCGCGCGGCGTGGTAGAACACCAGTTCCGTGACGCGGGTGCCGGCTGCGCGCTCGAAGGATTGCCGGGCGCCGGCGACGTCGCCCGTGGCGAGATGCTCCTCCCCGACGAAATAGGCCGCCTCGCACAGTTTGCGGCGGGCGTCCCGTGAGGCCTCGCGGTCGAACGGCCAGTCGATCGGGAGAATATCGTCAAGCCGCTTCGCGCCGTCGAGCACCTCCTCGATCGGGGCTGGCCATGCCGGGGTCGTGCCAACGGGCGGGGGATCGACCTTGCCGGGGGCAAGCCGGGCTTGCGTGAGGCGGCGCCACAGGGCGGCATAACTGCTGGCGTCCGGAGCCGCGCCGGCCTGCGCGAAGACCGCGTCAGCCTGTGACCACAGGCCCTTGAGATAAAGAATGCGGCCCTTCGCTTCGAGCGACCTCGCCTGATCGCCGTTGCGCGCGAGCGAGACGTCGACGTCGCGCAAGGCGTCGTCATAATGTCCGGCCATCTCGTAGATGAGCGCGCGCTGCAGGTAGAAATCGGCGATCGGCTCGTAGCTTTCCGCGATCTGGATCGCGGTCGAGACATCGTCGGCGGCGCGGCCGAACTCCCCGGCATAGGTCAGGACCGACGCGCGCTCCAGATAGAGGCGCGGATCCTGCGGGACGCGCTCGATCATGTGCGAGATTTCAACCGCGGCGTCCGCATAGGCGCGCTTGTCGCGAAACACCCGCGCACGAACCTGGTGAACCTCATGCAGGTCCGGGTCGAGGCCGAGCGCAGCGGAGAAATCGCGCATCGCCACGTCGGGCCAGTCGAACGCCAGGAACGCGTAACCGCGCGAGAGGTGATAGCCGGCGGCGTCGGCGGGCGGAGACGCCGCGCTGTTCAGCAGCAGACTGCACGCCCACACACGCGAGGTTGCGTCTTTGCTGTGCAGGCAGCGATCGATCTGGCGGAGATTGCGGGGAGCGGCTTTCTGGCTCCCGGGGACATCCTGATCCGCAGCGTGAGCGCAAACCGCGGAGGCAGTCGCTACGAGCATGGCCACGACGGCGTGCCGCAATCCCTTGCACAAATTCAAGCTTCGCTGTGTGAGACCCATGGCGCCCCGGCCGTTCGAACCCGCGCACAAAGCCTATCATATTTCGCGCACAGATGCGCGCTGGGACCGGGCCGCCGGCGGTTTCCACCCGTTCATGGTGAATTCACGTGAACCACATAGGCTAGTGCGACGTTAATGCGTCTGTGTTGAGTTGGGTGGCGGTGCTTTGCGTTTAAGCGAGTGAATGAAATGGGACTCTTGCGTTTTATCCGCCGGTCCTTGTTCTGGGTTCTTCTCGGCGTGCTCGCGTGGGACCTTTATTCTTACGGGCCGGAAAAATCGGTCGCGGTGAATGCCGGTACAACGCTTGCCGCGCGCATTCGCGAGGCGAGCAAAAGCATTACCCCGCTGGTGGCGGCGGCCGTCGCCGAACTTCACAGATACTTCGAGAGCCGCGAGGATGTGGCGTCAGCCAACATGTTTCCGTTCATGTTCAGGCCTCCCGCCAAGCCTGCCCAGCTCGATGAAGATGCCATGTGGGCGATCCAGCTCGCCAGCCGGCGCACCAAAATTTCCACCGACTACCTTCTGACCACCGCCTATATGGAAGCAAATTTCGACGCGCGCGCGCGTTCCACGACATCGAGCGCCGCCGGCATGTACCAGTTCATCGATTCAACCTGGCTCCAGCTCATGGCGCAGCACGGCCATGACTACGGCTGGGCAGGCTTTGCGAGTGCGATCGCCTGTACGCCGTCGGGCCGCTGCAAATACAAGGGTCCCGACGGGCTCACCAAGGTGATGGACCTGCGCTATGACAGCATGACCGCGACTTTTCTGTCCGCGGAACTCGCGCGCAGCAACAAGAGCGACCTGACAAAGGCGCTGGGGCGCAATGTCAAAGACAGCGAGCTCTATCTCGCGCATTTTCTCGGGGTCTCGGGCGCGATCACGCTGATCAAGGCCAGGGACCGTGGCGAGACGCGGAGCGCCGCCGCCTTGTTCCCGCAGGCCGCGGCCGCCAATCGCAGCTTGTTTTATCGCGGGGCGCGTCACCCTTACACCTGCGCGGAGTTCTACGATGCGATGGAGGCACGCTGGGAGCGCGGCCGGCGCGCGGTGGCGAATCTTTCGATACAATCTGCGCCGGGCGATCAGCAGGCGGAGGAAGTGCCCGCCACATGACCGCGTGTTTTAATCAAACTGGCGCCTGACATTTAAGAGGGCCGCGAGACTTGGCGCCTAGACTGCGCGGGGTTCACCCCACGAGGCCCGCGCACATGCTCTCAAACGTACGCCACTGGACGAAATCACACCCTCAGGTCTACGACACGTTGAAGGCGGTCAAGCGGATGGTGTCGCCGCGCACCGATCCCGTGTATTGCGCGCTTGACGCGTTCTCACGCGCGATGGACCGCAACGTCAAGTTTATCCAGATCGGCGCCAATGACGGATTGCGCAACGATCCGGTACGCGAATTCGTCGTCCGCGATCACTGGCAGGGCGTGCTCGTCGAGCCCTTGCCACACGTGTTCGAGCTTTTGGTGCGGAACTACGCGCCGAACCGGTTCTCCGGGCTTCAGTTTGTGAACGCCGCCGTCTCGCATGTCGACGGCGAATCCCTCGCGTTCTGGACCTTTCGCAAGGATGTGCTTGCGAACTACGACGAGGAAACGCAGCTGGAGTATCTGCGCAAGGCCTCCTTCGAGCGCAGCCACGTCGAGCGCTTTCTGACCGCCGCGCCCTTCGGTGTCGAGGCGCTGGAGGAAATTCGGGTGCCTTGCGTGAGCGTGCAAGGCCTAGTGGAGCGGTATTTCACGCCCCCCGCCTACAATCTTCTTGTCATCGACGCGGAGGGTCACGAAGACACCATCCTGTCGAGTATCGACTTTTCCCGCGCATCGCCGCACGCGATCTTCTTTGAATCGCATCACCTGGGAGAGAAGCGGCGGGGTGTGACGGAGCGCCTGAAGGCCGCCGATTACACCGTCCACCAGCTCATTGGAGATACCTTCGCAGTGCGCCGGGATCTGGAGTTCCCGGACAATCTGTGGGGATAAGTTGTGATCTTGTTAAGGATGCATCCGTTAGCCTCGGCAGGCCGGCACTTGTGCCGTGTCGAGGCAGGCTGGAGGGATCCAGGTGGACGATCCGCGCGGACATTCGAATTGGCTCTTCCCGACGCCTGCACGCGTGGCGGCGGTTTACCTCGCGTTCAGCGCGACGTGGATCCTCTGCAGCGACCGCGTCGCGCAGGCCTATTTCTCCGACGAGTCGCTCGCGTTCGTGCAGAGCATCAAGGGCCTGTTCTTCATCTCATTGTCCGCCGGCCTGATCTTCCTGCTGCTGTCGATCGCGCACCGCGCATATGCGGCCACTCTGGCCTCCGAGCGCGCCGCGAACGCGCAGCTCGACAGCATCGACGCCGATCTCAAGTCGGCGCTCGAGCTTCGCGGGGCGATCCTCGAAATGCTGCCGGTGATGATCACGATCCTTGATCATCAGGGGACGATCCGGGACGTCAATCGCGCGTGGCGCGCGTTCAGTATCGATATCGGCACGCCGCGTCCGGGATTCTCGGTGGGCCTCAACTATATGGAGGCGGTTTCGCCCGTCGCGCTCGGCGGAGAAGCGGATCGCCGACTGGTTGAGGACGCGCTCAACGCCATCCTCGCCGGAAAAAGCGAGTCCTTCAGTCTTGATTTTCCGGTGACGAACGAAAAAGGCCGTACGCGTTGGTTCGAGGTGCGTTTGCAGGCGATCTCGGTCGGCGCCGCGCGCGGCGCAATCGCCGTCCACGGTGAGATCACGGACCGCAAGATGCGTGAGGCCTCGATCGTGCTGAGCGATGCGCGGTTCAATGCGCTCGCCTGGAGCGCGCCCTACGGCGTGGTTGTCGCGCGCAACGACACCGTGCTCTTTGCAAACCGCGTCGCCCGGAAAATTCTCTCGATGGCCCCGGAAGGCAGCGATTTCGACCGCCTGTCAGAGTATTTCTCGCACGCGCCCGACGGCACGCCGGTGACGGTCCCGCGCGGCGCGGAGTCGCGCTCGGTGCGCCTGCGCGTCGATGCTGAAAAAATTCCCTGGGCGGACGGTCATGCCGAGCTTCTCTTTGTCCGGGAAGCCGCGCGCATTGTCGCTGGAAGCGACGGCCCGCGCATGACCCTCGCGGTTCCCTAGGCGACGATCGCGTCGGCGGGTTGAAATGGCAGCCCGAGCGCCTCTGCAACGGCCTCGTAAGTGACTTTCCCGCGATAGACGTTCAGGCCGTGCGCAAGGTGCGGATTGTCGGCCATCGCGCGCTTGTAGCCCTTGTCGGCCAGCGCGAGCACGAATGGCAGGGTGGCGTTGTTGAGCGCAAATGTCGACGTGCGCGCGACCGCGCCCGGCATGTTCGCCACGCAATAGTGAACGACATCGTGGACGCGGTAGGTCGGGTTGGCGTGAGTGGTCGGGTGAGCGGTCTCGACGCAGCCGCCCTGGTCGATCGCGACGTCGACGATCACAGCCCCCTTCTTCATCTGGCGCACCATGGCTTCGGTCACGAGGCGCGGCGCGGCCGCGCCGGGCACCAGCACGGCTCCCACGACGAGATCGGCCCCCAGCACGTGCTCCTCGATGGCATCGACGGTGGCGAAGATGGTGTTGAGCGCGGCGCCAAATTGCAGATCGAGTTCATTGAGACGCGGCAGGCTCTTGTCGATGACGGTGACATGGGCTTCGAGTCCCATCGCCATCCGCGCCGCATTGGTGCCGACAACCCCGCCGCCGATGATGACGACCTTGGCCGCCGCGACGCCCGGCACGCCGCCCAGCAGCATGCCGCGCCCGCCTTGCTCCATTTCAAGGCAATGCGCGCCCGCCTGAATCGACATCCGCCCGGCGACCTCGCTCATCGGCGCAAGCAGCGGCAGGCCGCCGCGCGAGTCGGTCACGGTCTCGTAGGCGATGCCGATGCATCCCGTTTCGACCAGTCCCCGTGCCTGTGCGGGGTCCGCAGCGAGATGGAGATACGTGAAGAGAATCTGTCCGGAGCGCAGGCGTGCGATTTCTTCGGCCTGCGGCTCCTTGACCTTGACGACCATATCGCTGGCCGCGAACACGTCGTCGGCCGTCGGCACGATCTTGGCGCCGGCTTTCACGAACATGTCGTCGTCAAGGCCGATGGCTGCGCCCGATTGGGTTTCAATCAGGACCTCATGGCCGTGATGGGTCAGCTCCCGCACGCTCGCGGGCGTGAGGCCGACACGGTATTCATGGGTCTTGATTTCCTTGGGCACGCCAATGCGCATGATGTCCTCATAAATGGTACGGTTTGTTGAGCTTCGTGCGGCGGCCCTGCGCCGTCAATCGGAATAAACGGGCGAGGGGAGACGATGGCGGAGGATGCGCAGGCGCAGCTCAGGGCACTGATCGCAGCGGCGCGGCGCATTGTGCCGTTTACCGGTGCGGGAATCTCGACCGAGTCAGGAATTCCCGATTTTCGAAGTCCCGGCGGCGTGTGGACGAAGATGAAGCCGATCACGCTTCAGGAATTTGTCGCGAGCGAGGAAATGCGGCGCGAATCCTGGCGGCGGCGGTTTCAGTCCGAGGACGGCCTGACGGGCGCCAAGCCAAACGCCGGGCATCTGGCAGTGCGCGATCTCGTGGCGTCCGGGCGCGCGCGGTGTGTCATCACCCAAAATATCGACAATCTTCACCAGGACTCTGGAATTGCTGGCGAAAGCGTCATCGAAATCCACGGAAATGCGACCTACGCCAAATGCCTTGAATGTGCCGAGCGTCACGAACTGGCGCCATTGAGCGGCCCGTTTATCGAGCACGGAGTTCTTCCGGCGTGCCGGGCGTGCGGCGGTCTGGTCAAGGTTGCCACCATCTCCTTCGGTCAGGCGATGCCGGAGGATCTGATGGCGCGCGCAAAGATGGAAACGCTCGCCGGCGACCTGTTCATCGTTCTCGGCTCGTCGCTGACGGTGTATCCGGCGGCCTCGTTGCCATTGTTGGCCAAGCGCAACGGGGCCCGGCTCGTGATCATCAACCGCGATCCGACCGAGCAGGACGAGATCGCCGATCTCGTGATCCACGACAGCATCGGCAAGGTGATGGCGGCCGCGCTGGCGTGACGGCAAGTGAATATCCCCGCCCCGGCACCTGCAAATTCAACGTCTTGCCGCAATCTTGTCTCCGGGGGCGCAAACGCGGGGTACACTTGTTCCCGTCCGGTCCCATGAGGGAGGCGA
>Ga0209643_1001572_pt1 | contig 20314 bp, 14 predicted proteins | sample AutmiccBRH37_all_FD_187383 | JGI IMG/M metagenome (GOLD analysis project Ga0209643, IMG submission 187383) | Deep subsurface microbial communities from Mt. Terri, Switzerland - Autotrophic microbial communities BRH/37_all (SPAdes) (version 2) | ecosystem: Environmental > Aquatic > Deep... | reverse complement strand
GCTCGGCATTCCGTAGGCTCGGTCGTTAAGAGACAGTAGCAGCCTCCGGTACATTCCGCACGGACTTAAATCACTCCCCCTCACTGCATGTCGCTGTGGGGTCGCTTGAGGGTCGCTTTTAAGGCAGCCTGTCACCATTCTGGATTCTGGCTTCTGGATTCTGGATTCCCAAGCGCCCGTCAGGGCGTTTTTTTACCGGCTTCCCTCCCAAAACGACCGGAATGGTCATGGTGTAATTTCTCCCTCAAAGACCTCAATTCGGTTCTTACCGTTCTTCTTTGCCTTGTAAAGCGCCATACTCCTTATACTGTCCTGGTGGTCACTACCCCGGCCAATGAAACCAGAAGGGCAAAGTAAAGGTAATAGGATACAGTTGCATCCAGGTCCTGGAAAATAGTTGTTTTTCTTGTTTGTTGATAGTTAAAATTATTCTAATTATCTGTATTGGTTATTTACTTGTATCGCAGTTATTGTATAATTGAGTAGTGAATTTCGGAAATAAGCATAAGTAGGGGGGAGAATGTGAAGTTTCCCCGTTGTGTTTGGGTGGTCGAGGTAGGACCTCGGGACGGATTGCAGAATGAACCTTTTTTTCTGAACACCGAATTAAAGGCAGCCTTAATTAATCATTTGATAAAGTCAGGGTTTAGCAGAATGCGGGGCCACATGAGCGGTTTCTGGAAAAACCTACAGGGGAGTCTTTAATGGCTGATTTCTTTAAAGGGCAGATGGACTACATAGTTTTCTGCAGCGGGCTGGCCCCAATAATTTTGGCGGCGTTCGGCTTTGCCCTGAGAAAATATGGAGACCGTGTCCTTTCGTGGGATTTGCTGATACTGTTCGGATTGACCCAGGGAATTTATGAATGGCTGAAACTATTGGCCTTTAGCCTTGGAGGCGGTCCTTTCTTCGAAGCGGTTCGGGCAGGTGTTGCAGTAATTTCATTTATGTTACTGCTGGAGTTTGGGCGTGTAGGAGTTATTCTGGCAAAGGGCCGGGGGCCGGGGTGGTGGATACATCTTCCCTTCCTGACCATAGCTGCCCTGGGAGGGCTGGCCGGCCCTGCGGGAGTGGATGTTTTCTCACGATACGGACTGGGGCTGGCAGGTGGACTCCTGTCAGCCCATGCATTTTTTGCTTCATCAAATAAGCAGGTTCACAACCTAAGGCGCCTGCTCAGAATGGGGGGACTGGCCGTTGGTCTGTATACCTCGACGGTGGTTGTGTCTGTCTCCGGCAATTCTTTTTTCCCAGCTTCGGTTATAAATCAGGATTTTTTCTTTCAAAAAACTAATCTTCCCGTAGATTTTGTTCAGGGGTTTCTGACCATTGGGGCAGCTTTTTTAATCTGGTCTTATTTGCTGTATTTACGTACGCAGTCCACAAGCCTTCGTGATCTGCGCTCCGGAATAAAAAACGCCTCACTGCTTACAGTTGTTATTATAACAATACTGGGTCTTGGGTGGGTGGCAACTCAGTACTGGGGTGACAGGGCCTTCAGGGAAATAAGGGAAAACAGCAACGCACACATAGGATTATTATCCGCACTTCTGGTGGGGGAACTAAAGGTTGCCGATCAATCTGTCATGGCCATGGCGGATTCCCCCTGGATAGCTCCGGCTCTGGTTTCCGGGGATAGCGGGGATATCGACAGGGCCAATACGGTGCTGGACAGATATAAACATGCGATGGAAGCATCGGTGTGTTACCTCATGGATCCAAGTGGGAATGTCATTGCTTCTTCCAACAGAAGTACCTCCGAAAGTTTTGTTGGCAAAAACTACCAGCCAAGCCCCTTTTTCAGGCAGGCCATTCAGGGAGATGCCGGCCGCTATTTTGAGAAGGGATTGACCTCCGGCGAGAGAGGTTATTACAGTAGTTTTCCGGTAAGGGACAGGCAGCAGCAAATATTAGGCGTTGCTGTGGTAAAAAGAAACATCGGCCGCATGGAGGCTGATTTTAAACGATATGCCTATAGCTTTTTTGTAGATCCTAACGGAATGATTTTTCTGTCCAGCCGGTCGGATATGCTTCTCCAGAGCCTGTGGCCCCTTGAAAAGGAAGCGCCGGAATCATTGCTGGCGTCCCGGCAGTTCGGTTCTGGTCCCTTCGGAACGGTCTTTCATGAGAAATTTGAAGATGGCGCCGGCATAGTTTTTAAAGGGCAGCACTATATTCTTAACCTCCGGGTTATTGACCCAAAGGGATGGTCCATTGTTCTTCTTGGTTCTACCGCGCAGGTTTGGCTGAATCGTTTGTTTTCCATCGGCATCACCATGGTTTTGTGTATTCTGACTGTGGTGTATTTTGTGGCCCTTGAGGCTGGCAGGGATTCGGCGGCCCGGATAAAGACAGCGGAGAGAAGATACCGCAGCCTGGTGGAGGGTTCCCCCAGTTGCGTAATGTTATTTGACCTGGAGAGCCGTTTTCTCACCATCAACCGGTCAGGCTTAACGGCCATGGACTGGAAGGAATCAGAAGTGATTGGCAGAAGATACAGCGAGGTATGGCCGGAAGAGTCCCGCCCTGTGGTGGAAGAGGCCGTCAGTAAGGTTCTGGGCGGATCCCGGTGCTATTTCGAGGCTAACTGCCTTCGCCCGGATGGTTCCCCGGTGTTCTGGAGTGTTACCCTTTACCCGATTTATAATGAAGATGGGGTCTTTAGTAATTTTGTGAGCATAGCTACCAATATCACCGGGAGAAAGTTCCGGGAGGAACAGATGCGTCTGCAGGCCGCAGCCCTTGAGTCCGCCGCCAACGCCATTGTAATCACCGATGTGAAGGGACAAATCACCTGGACCAACCCCGCCTTCAGCAAACTGACCGGCTACACTGCCGGGGAATCTCTGGGGATGGATATGTCCATTCTTAAATCGGGCAAGCATGAACCTGAGTTTTACAAGGATCTCTGGGAGACCATCTTGTCCGGCAAGGTATGGCAAGGAGAGATGGAGAATATACACAGGGATAATAGCCTTTATACTGAAGAGCAGACCATTACTCCTGTACGGGACGGGGTGGGTAGCATTACTCATTTCGTAGCCATCAAACAGGATATCACTAAAAGAAAGCAGCAGGAGCAGCAGTTGAGCTACCTGTCCACCCATGATCCCCTTACAGGCCTTCCCAACCGCCGGCTGCTGGAAGATGCCCTTAAGCGGGCAGTGGCCCGGTCCCGCAGGGGAGTTGTCAATACTCTTATGTTTATGGACCTGGATAATTTTAAATTGGTAAACGATACCCTGGGACATGCCTCCGGGGATCAGGTGCTGTTCAGCCTCACCCGGGTCATTCAGAAACACCTGCGCACCGGGGACCTTCTGGTGCGTTTCGGAGGGGATGAGTTTGCCGTACTGCTGGAGGGAATAGAAATTGAAGAGGCCATAGTGGTGGCCGAGCGAATGCGCCGGGAAGTGGAGGAATACCGTTTTGTTGTGGGTGAACACGGCTTCCATCTAAGTCTCAGTATCGGGCTGGCGTTTGTGGACGGGCAAGAATCCCCCGGGGTTGTTTTGTCCCAGGCGGATACCGCCATGTACATGGCCAAGGAACAGGGCCGCAACAGGGTGGTGGTGTATCGTCAGGAGGATGGTGTGGTAGCAAGGCTAACCGAGGCCAACCAGTGGGTTACCCGTATCAAGGACGCCATCAGGGAAAACCGTTTTTTACTCTACTATCAGCCTATGGTAAGGGTCAGCAATGACCATGTGGGCCACTATGAAGTCCTTGTGCGGATGAGGGGCGAGGATGGGGAAATCATAGCCCCCGGGCAGTTCATTCCGGTGGCCGAGCGGTACGGTTTAATGCCTCAGTTGGATCGCTGGGTATTCCAGCAGGTAATTAATAATTTGCAAGAAAATTCAAGAATACGGCTGTTCATGAACCTTTCCGGATGCAGCCTGGCGGACGAAGGGCTGTTGTCCTTTATAGAGGAACGCCTGATCGAAAGCGAGGTTGATCCTGGCCGACTGGGCTTTGAAATTACTGAAACCGCAGTGGTTCAGGATCTGACGGCGGCTGAGCGGTGGGTGAGACGCCTGAAGGCGCTGGGTTGCAGCTTTGCCCTGGATGACTTTGGGTCCGGATTTAATTCTTTTATTTATCTTCACAATCTGCCGGTGGATCAGATAAAGATAGACGGCTCTTACATCCGGACCTTGGAAAACGATCCCGCCCGCTGCGCCATGGTGCAGGCCATGCATGCCCTGGCCCTTTCCCTGGGGATGGAAACTGTGGCCGAATTTGTGGAGAATGAGGCAATATTTGACATTATAAAGAAAATTGGCATTACATACGGACAGGGCTATCACCTGGACAGACCCAATCCGGAACTATCCTTAAAAGGCAGAATACAGGAGACAGGTACCAGGAGGAGGGGTGATATAAAGTCGTAGATGTTCCAGGGGCTGACTGTTTTTAGCCGGTGCATTCCGGCTTTTTGTGTATTTTCTTAAATTTGTACAAACCTTCCGGCATATTGTAGAAGTAGTAGGAGGGATTTGTATGAAGCAAAAGGATGAAATAGGCCTTCTGGAGGAATCCATTGAGAAGATTACCGTTGTGGCAAAAGAATTCAGCCTGGATTTTTATAAGATGTACTTTGAAATATGTCCCGCCGATATTATTTATACCTTTGGGGCCTATGGAATGCCCACCAGATTCTCTCACTGGACTTTCGGCAAGGCTTACCAAAAGATGAAAACCCAGTACGACTACAATCTCAGTAGGATTTACGAGATGGTTATTAACAGTGACCCCTGTTATGCCTTTCTGCTGGAGGGCAACTCCATGATCCAAAATAAGCTCATTGTGGCCCATGTGCTGGCCCACTGTGATTTTTTCAAAAACAATGCCTGCTTCCGGCATACTTCCAGGGATATGGTGGAGACTATGGCCAGCGCGGCAAATCGCTTCCGGGAATACGAATTCAAGTATGGAAAGCAAAAGGTGGAGTCCTTTTTGGACTCGGTGATAGCAATACAGGAACAGGTGGACCCCTACCGTGGGATTAAGGGGCCCGGGGCCGGGTCCGCCGGAGAAGGCGCCTGCCACGGCGGCTGCGGAGGCACTTGCGGCTGCGGGGAAAAGAAAGATTCAGCCGGTGGAAAAAAAAGGGAAACCCAGTATGATGACCTCTGGGATCTGGAGAAAGGTAACTCTTCAAACTGTCAGGCCGAGGAAAAGCCGAAGAGATTTCCGGTACAGCCGGAGAAGGATCTGCTTCTCTTTTTAATGAATCACTCCAGGGAACTGGAGGATTGGCAAAGAGACATAATATCGGTGGCGCGGGAAGAAATGCTTTATTTCTGGCCTCAGATGGAGACCAAGATAATGAATGAGGGATGGGCCTCCTACTGGCACCTTAGGATAATGAGGGAGTTGGACATGGATGAGGAGGAAATTCTGGAATTTGCCAAAATGCACTCCGGGGTGGTTCAGGCCTCAAAGATGCGCATTAACCCTTACCTTTTGGGACTTAAAATATTTGAGGACATAGAGAAAAGGTGGGATAATCCCACAGAGGAGGAAAAGAAAAAATATAATCGCTGCGGCGGGGAGGGCAGACAGAAAATATTCGAGGTGAGAGAAAGCGAGAGCGACGTTTCTTTTTTAAGAAATTATTTAACCAGGGAAATTATAGAGGAGATGGATTTATTTCTCTATAAAAAGATTGGTTATGATTGGAAAGTCACCGACAAGGAATGGGAGGTTGTAAGGGATAATATTGTGGCCGCAATGACCTACTGCGGTTTTCCCTATCTGGTTATTGAGGATGGGGATTTTAACAAACGGGGAGAGCTGTACGTAAAGCACCGGTATGAAGGTGTTGAGATGGATGTTTTCTACCTGGAGCGCACACTTCCTCACGTATTTAAGCTCTGGGGCCGGCCGGTTCATCTGGAGACTGTGCTGGATAGTAAGAAGGTGCTTTTTTCCTATAATGGGGATAAAAGCAGCAAGAAATTCCTTTAACAGGTTAACATTCAAAGGGGGATAAAAATTGAACTGGAATGAACTCAGACAAAAGGCAAAGGTGCAGTTGGAGGGTTTTTGCCGGGTCTGCCCGATCTGTGACGGCAGAGCCTGTGCCGGAGAGGTTCCCGGAATGGGTGGGACCGGCACCGGGTCGTCCTTCAGGGCCAATTTACAGTCCCTGGAAAAATACAGGGTAAATCTCAGAACACTGCATGATGCATCCGATCCTGATACCGGAATGGAAATTTTCGGCCGCCGGATTTCTTTTCCCATACTGGCTGCGCCTTTAACCGGGGCGTCATACAATATGGGGGGCAAAATGACCGAGAGGGAATTTATAGGGGCTGTCATCAAGGGCAGCCGCCTGGCGGGAACCGTTGGCATGTGCGGCGACGGAGGGGACCCGGGATTTTTTGACTCCGGCCTGGAGGCCATTGCTGAGGAAGAGGGCTGCGGCATAGCCGTAATCAAACCCCGGGACAACAAGGCCATAATGGAGAGGGCAGCCAGAGCTGAAAAGGCCGGTGCGCTCGCCGTGGGTGTTGATGTGGACGGAGCGGGACTGGTTATCATGGCTTCACACGGGCAGCCGGTGGGTCCCAAGAGCCAGGCCCAGCTCAGTGATCTGGTATCCTCCGTCGGACTTCCGTTTATCGTAAAGGGCGTTATGACCGGGGACGAGGCTGTTATCGCAGCCCGGGCAGGAGCTGCGGCCATAGTGGTGTCAAACCACGGCGGGAGAATACTGGACCATACACCGGGGGCGGCCGATGTACTGCCCCGGATTGCCGCTGAGGTGAAGGGGTCCGTTGTAATTCTGGCGGACGGCGGGGTTCGATCGGGGCTGGATGTGTTAAAGCTGCTGGCGCTGGGGGCCGATGCCGTTCTGGTGGGCCGCCCCGTGGTCATGGGCGCCTTTGGGGCAGGGCCGGAAGGTGTTAAGCTGGTGCTGCAAAAAATGGCCTCAGAACTGAAACAGGCCATGATACTGACGGGCTGCTCAAAAATTCAGGATATAAGCTCCAGGGTCATTTGTAAATAAAGTTGAAGAAATGGCAGCTATCCGGCGGACTGGAAGCCCGGGGCCACAGGGATATAAAGGCTGTACACACCGCCGGGCTAATAGATTTGCCATGATCATAGCCGGTGAAAATCTAAAAAACAACCTCTTTTTGCAAAAAGGGGTTGTTTTTTCATATCTGAAAGAGGTTAATTGTAAAGGCTTATCGAACATTGCTGATAAATATTAAGTTTTTTAGGGGAGTGTTCCCATGCTTGGTGGAGAGCTTCAAGGCCTTGCCCGGACTGGGCTGAAAGAAGAAAACACAATTTTTGCTCTGGACATAGGTACCAGGTCGGTTATTGGAATTGTAGTGGGTGTTGAGGGCACAAGGCTGAAGATTCTTGCCCAGAGCGTCACTGAACATGAGAGCCGGGCGGTCTTTGACGGCCAGATACATGATATTTTCAAAGTTACCCAGGCGGTTAAAAAGGTCAAGACAGATCTGGAGCAGAAGTTGGGATTAAAACTGGACAAAGTGGCCATAGCCGCTGCCGGACGGTCCCTTAAAACCCGCTTTGCCCATGTGGAACAGGAAATAGGGGAAGACATTGAAATAGATAACATGATTTGCCGCGGCCTGGAGATAGATGCGGTAAAGGAGGCCCACCTAAAGCTCCGGGAGGAGACTTGCGATTCCCAGGAAGAGGAGTTTTTCTGTGTTGGCTACAGCGTGGTGAATTACTATCTTAACAACTTCACCATAACCAACCTGATCAATCATTTTGGTAAAAAAATAGGCGTGGACGTGCTGGCCACCTTCCTGCCAAATTCCGTGGTAAACAGCCTTTATGCCGTTCTGGGCAGGTTAAACCTGGAGCCCGTCAGCCTTACCCTGGAGCCCATAGCCGCCTCCAGCGCCATTATTCCGGAAACATACAGGCTATTAAACATTGCTCTTCTGGATATAGGTGCGGGCACCTCTGATATTGCCATTACCAGGGACGGGTCCATAGTGGCTTACGGGATGGTTCCCATGGCCGGCGATGAGGTTACCGAAGCCATTTCCCAGGGATATCTGGTGGACTTTAACACGGCTGAATTTATCAAAAGAGAAATATGGAAGGGCCAGGACATCACCTTCCAGGATATCATGGGTATCGAGACCACAATTAGCTGTGCCGGGGCATTGGAAATGTTGGGTTCTATACTGGAGAGCCTGACTGACAGGATAACCGATGAGGTTTTAAAGCTTAACGGGAATAAGTCCCCCAAATCGGTCTTCTGTGTGGGAGGGGGCGGTCAGGTGCCCACCTTTACCGAAAGGATAGCCGCTAAACTTGGCCTTTCCCCTGAAAGGGTGGGCTTGCGGGGAAGGAAATTTATTCCCGACCTTCTGGCTGATGAATCTGAAATAAGCGGCCCTGAAGGGGTTACCGTGGTGGGTATAGCCAAGGTGGCACTGGAAAACGCAGGGCACAATTTTATTACCATTAATATAAACAACAAGGACTACAGGCTGTTCCACTCCAGGGAACTGACGGTATTCGACGCCCTGGGGCTGATAGAGTACAATCTGGGCGATCTGGTGGCCAAGAACGGCAAAGATCTACGCTTTCTGCTGAACGGAGAGAGGAAGGTTATTTTCGGGGGGCTTTGCAAGCCTGCCGAGGTTTATATAAACGACGATCCAGCCACGCTTAAGACCGCCCTTTGCGAAGGAAACCGGATAATCATTGAGAGGACTGTCAGGGGTGAGGATGCCAGGGCCTTCCTCCGGGACTTTACCGGGGATTACCCGTCCATCACGCTTTATATTGACGGACGGCCCGAGGTTTTTGAGGCCCAGTGTTTTATTAACGGGAGGAAGGTTTCTTTGGATCAGGAAATTACTGACGGAGACAGGGTTGAAATAAGGGCCTTAAATAATATATCCGCACTGGCGGAATTTAGTGGTATTGACTTGCCTTTCCACGACGTTTTTGTGAACGGCCAGAAGGTTTTGGGGGATCAACGGCTTAACGGCGGGGACAGGGTGGAGTTTCGCAGGAATAACGCCTCATTTCCCGGGGCGCCCTTTCCGGGGGCTCCATCCCGCACAGCCGGGAACAGGATCCAGGTAAACGTAAACAAAAAAAATATAGTGCTTGATGACAAGTCCTCATATATTTTTGTGGATATATTCAATCACATTGACCTCAGCGGGGCAGTTTCCGGAGGTAAGATAAAGCTCTTACTGAACGGCCGGGAGGCCAAATACACCGATCCGATAAACGACGGAGATGTTATTGAGGTGGGCTGGTAGTTACAGCCAAAAAATAAATTCAAATAGCGGATGGCCCAAACAGCAGCCGCCCCGGAGGGTGAATGCAGGTGGTAAAAAAAGCTTACAGCTTACAGCTTAAAAGATGGCGTATATTTCCAGCAGTATCGCCGTCACCGCCGCCGCCATCACCGGCCCGCAGGGTATTCCCCTGAAAAAGACGGTGCCCAGTATTGTTCCCACCGTCATTCCGAAGATTATCTCAGGCATTGCTTTCATAAGTTTCAGGCCCTCATTGTTGAGGTGCGTGGCCAGGGCGCCCCCCACCAGAGCAATGAGTCCTGGGATGGTGGAAAAGCTATATTTGACTTCTTTCAGACTTACCTCTCCCTTGGCCACCGGCATCAAAATATAAACCATCAGAATGAGGAGTCCGAACTTTAGTCCTTTTTTCTCCAGTAACGGAAGGACGAACTCTTCCATGCCTGAAAATTTTATGGCCATAAGTATGCAACTGGCCATGGCTACCAGGTTCGACCTTCCCGCTATGGCCATGATCAGCAGCGCCAGGAGAACCAGCGTTGATGTATCCATATAATCACCCGGATTAATTGGTTTCCGTTATTATTAATCTATTGGACGGGTATCCGCAGTATTCCATTAAATGGTTTTAAAGGCGTGATTCCATGGCCACAGATTTTGAGGATATTCACCTCATTATGCAGGGTGTGCATACCCCGGGAGAGGGCCGGAAATAGCTTGCCCGGTATTTGCGTATAACACCACCGGACGGATAAACCTGTCCGGTTTAACTTTGCCGGTAATCTTTATATAAAATAGTGAAATTTTATTCTGATATTGAGGGAGAATAAACAAAAAGTCGGGGGAATATGAATGGACAAGACTGTTGCCATGGTTGACGGGCGTGAGGTGCGGCTGAGCAATTTGGATAAGGTTTTTTGGCCTGAGGGTTTCACCAAGGCGCACCTGGTAAAGTATTATATGGATATGGCTCCTGTAATAATACCGCACCTGCGCAACAGGCCCCTGGTGATGAAAAGGTATCCGGACGGTGTGAATGGTCAATCTTTTTATCAGAAGGAATGCCCGGAATATGCCCCGGACTGGATTGAAACGTACCCCATATGGCATTCTGAGAAGGTGATAAACTATATTGTTTGCAACGATGCGGCCACCCTGGCCTGGCTGGCCAACCAGGCCTGCGTTGAAATTCACGCCTGGCTGTCGGTGTTGGACAATGTGGATTATCCCGATACGGCGGTGATAGATCTGGATCCTGCTGACGGGGTGATGTTCAGTGATGTTATGGATATAGCGCTGCTTTGCAGGAGAGCCTTGGAAGAATTCGGACTGGCACCCTTTGTGAAAACCTCGGGGGCCGGCGGGCTCCACCTGTTCATTCCGATCATCAGTGAGTACCCCTTTCCTGTAGTGACCTTTGCCATGCAGCATATAGCCGGGCTTATTGCCGGGGTTTATCCCCGGAAGGCTACTATTGAGAGGGTGGTGGCCCGAAGGAAGGGCAAGGTGTATCTGGATTATCTGCAGAACGGCAGGGGCAGGACCATGGCCTTTCAATATAGCCTCAGGCCCCTTCCCGGCGCCCCGGTGTCCACTCCCCTGGTCTGGGAAGAGGTTGAAAAAATGCAGGTGGAACCCCCGGCTTTCAATATTCAGACTATTTTCAAGCGCCTTGACAAATACGGGGATTTGCTGGAGGATATGTCCAGGTGCAGGCGTTCCCTTTCCGGTCTTCTGGAGGCAGCCGGTTATAAAAAACCGAAGGATACCGTCATAAGGCCGCTGGGAAAGGATCAGCCGGCCCAGGCCACCTTAAATATTAAATAAATTTTGAGCCAGTGCAGGAAAACCGCCGACAGTCCCCGAATGTCCATTTGGTAATATGGAAGATGTTACCGGGAAGTGGTTTTAGTGGAAGAAAGGGAATGTTTTCTGGGCTGGCAGATGTTGATACCGGGACAATCCAAAAGGCTGTGGCATCTTTTTGAACGCTTTGGGTCACCGGTGGAGGCATGGAAATCCACGGAAAAACAATTGGTGGCAGTGGGGGGCTTTACGGCAGACGGGGCCAGGGAGCTGATCCTGCGCCGCAGGGGAATAAATATCGAGGCCGAGCTGGCGCTCCTGGAAAAAAAAGGTGTAAAATTTGTCCATCATGGGGAACCAGGTTACCCTGAGGCGTTGGAGAATATTTTTGACCCTCCCCCGGGGCTTTTCATCAGGGGAACAATTTTTTACAACGGCAGCCCCGCAGTGGCCATAGTAGGATCAAGGAAGGCCACCAGCTACGGCCTGACGGTGGCCGAAAAGCTGGCGGGCGATCTGGCCCGGGCCGGGATAACAGTGGTTAGCGGTATGGCCCAGGGGATTGACACCGCAGCTCACAAAGGGGTGCTTTCCGCCGGGGGGCGTACAGTGGCTGTGCTGGGATGCGGGGTGGACGTACCCTACCCCAGGGAAAATTCGCGGGTAAGGGAGGAAATTGCGATTTCGGGAGCCTTGGTCAGCGAATTTCCCCTTATGACTATACCTCAGCCCTGGCACTTTCCGGTCAGGAACAGGATCATCAGCGGCCTTTCCGGAGGGGTGGTAATCGTTGAGGCAGCGGAAAGGAGCGGCGCCCTTATAACAGCAGATTTTGCCCTGGATCAGGGGCGTGAGGTGCTGGCCGTTCCGGGTAATGTCACCTCCTATCTGAGCCGGGGTTCCAACCGGTTGATCAGGCAGGGGGCCTGCCCGGTGCAAGACGCCGGCGACATTCTGGAGGAATTAGGGCTGGACCGGCTTTTCAGGGTGGAGGAGCCGGCAGTTCCCAGGGTAAAGCTAAGTCCTGAAGAGGATGTTGTTAAAAAGCTGCTTTCGGTGGAGCCGGTTACTCTGGACCAACTGGTGGACAGTTCAGGCCTGCCTGCGCAGAAAGTGCTGGTGGCGTTGACCTTTCTGGAAATGAAGGGTCTGGTCAGGCAACTGCCCGGTAAATTATATATAACAAATAAATAATGTTTTATAATTGACTTTTTTGTCCTATATTTAAATTTGTCCTATATTTAAAAAGGAATCTTTCGGATAATAATACCGGTTACAGCCATAGAAAATTGAGGTGTCACGATTGGAAAAAACTCTGGTCATCGTTGAATCACCAGCTAAAGCTAAAAGTATTGGCAAATTTCTCGGCAGTAAATTTTTTGTAAAAGCCTCCATGGGTCATTTGAGGGATCTGCCCAAAAGTCAGTTCGGGGTTGATCCGGATAAGGGCTTTGAGCCAAAGTATATAGCCATTAGAGGTAAAGGTGACATAATCAAGGATCTTAGGGCGGCTGTAAAAAAAGCCGGCCGGGTCTTTCTGGCCTCCGACCCTGACCGGGAGGGGGAGGCTATAGCCTGGCACCTGCAGCACCTGCTGGGTCTTGATCCGGACGAAAAATGCCGGATAGAGTTCAATGAAATTACCAAGAATGCCATCCAGAGCGCTGTTAAAAATCCCCGCTCCATAGACAGGAACCGGGTTAACGCACAGCAGGCCAGGCGTATTATGGATCGGCTGGTGGGTTATAACTTAAGTCCCCTTCTTTGGAAAAAGGTTAAAAAGGGCCTCAGCGCAGGGCGTGTTCAGTCGGTGGCGGTACGCCTCATCTGTGATCGGGAAGAGGAAATACAAGCCTTTGTTCCCGAAGAGTACTGGACTTTGATGGCAAAGCTCACCCAAAAGGGACGGGAACCTTTTGACGCCAGGCTGCACAGGATTGAAGACAAAAAAGCGGATATTCCCAATGAGGAAAGCATAAATGAAATAATAAGCAACCTTAAGGGAAAGATCTACCAGGTGGCCAAGGTGGTTCGCAGGGAGAAACTGCGTCAGCCGCCGGCGCCTTTTATCACCAGCACCCTTCAGCAGGAGGCTTACCGAAAGCTTAATTTCACCGCCAGGAAAACCATGTCAGTGGCCCAGCAGCTTTACGAGGGTATTGATCTGGGCAAGGACGGCCCCTCCGGCCTGGTGACCTATATAAGGACTGATTCCACCAGGGTGTCCGATACAGCCCGTGAGGAGGCTTTGGAATATATCCGGGGCCGGTTTGGGAGTGAATTTGAGGGCGGCAAAACAAAGCAGGCTCCCGTCAAGGGAAGGATACAGGACGCCCACGAGGCCATCCGTCCCACCTACGTGTCAAAGGATCCGGACTCAGTAAAGCCTTTTCTGGCTAACGACCAGTATAAGCTTTACAGGCTGATATGGGAGAGATTCATGGCCAGCCAGATGAGCCCGGCGGTAATTGACACCACCAGTGTGGATATAAAGGCGGGTATTTATACTTTCCGGGCCACCGGGTCAATAATAAAGTTCCCCGGGCACATGAAAGTTTACACCGAGTCCAGGGACGAGGGGCAGGAGGATGACGAACACAGGGTTTTGCCGGAGCTGCAGGAGGGAGACAGGCTGGAGAAGAAGTCTCTTTCGCCTAATCAGCACTTTACCCAGCCACCTCCCCGTTATAGCGACGCCACATTGATCAGAGCCCTGGAGGAAAAGGGGATAGGCAGGCCCAGCACCTATGCTCCCATCGTGGAGACCATTCAAAAGCGTGGTTACGTGGTAAAGGAAAAGAAGCAGTTTTTCCCCACCGAGCTGGGCCTTGTGGTGGTTAGCCTGCTGAAGGATTATTTTAAGGATATAATAGATGTGGAGTTCACCGCCGCCATGGAAGACAGGTTGGATAACGTGGAGGACGGGGAACTGGAATGGGCCGGGGTATTAAAAGAGTTCTACGCTCCTTTTAAGGAAACCCTGTCCAAGGCTGAAAAAGAGATAGGACATGTGGAGCTGGCAGACGAGGTCACCGAAGAACTTTGCCCCAACTGCTCCAAAAATCTTGTGGTTAAAATGGGACGTTATGGTAAGTTTCTTGCCTGCCCCGGCTTTCCGGAGTGCCGTTACACCAGGCCCCTGTTGGAGCCTACCGGGGTAATGTGCCCGGAGTGCCCGGGCGAGCTGGTTTTGAGGAGAAGCAAAAAGGGGCGCACCTTCTACGGGTGCAGTCAGTATCCACAGTGCCAGTTTTCTGTCTGGGACCGCCCCAGCCCGGAAAAATGCCCTGTTTGCGGCGGGTTGACGGTGGTCAAAACATACGGAAAGAAAGAATCCCTGAAATGCGTTTCCCCCAACTGCCCAACCCGGGATAAAACCGAGACTGAACCGGTCAAGAAAAGCGTTAAAAAGTCAAAAAAGGCAGCGTCTCCCGCAGCAACCGCCGGCAGTAAAAGAAAAAACAGAGAAGCAGCCGCGGTAGTGAAAGGAGACAATTTAGGGCAGAAAAAAACCGGTGGTAAAATAGCCTCCGGGAGATGAGTATAATCACAGCGGGAAAAGGTAATTGGTGATTGTGTCTTAATAACAACGTATTGTGGGGAATTAAGTTGGAATACGTGACAGTTATAGGAGCCGGGCTGGCCGGGTCGGAAGCGGCCTGTCAATTAGCCCGCATGGGTGTTAGGGTAAAACTGTACGAGATGAGGCCTGAAAAAAGCACCCCGGCCCATAAAACAGGAGGTTTTGCCGAGCTTGTCTGTAGCAATTCCCTGCGGTCGGCATCTCTGGAAAACGCCGTGGGCCTTTTAAAGGAAGAAATGCGCAGGATGAATTCCCTGATTATTGATTGCGCTGACCGTCACAGGGTTCCCGCCGGGGGCGCCCTGGCGGTGGACAGGGATCTTTTTTCCTCGGCAGTTACCGCGGCGCTGGAAAGTAATCCACTGGTGGAGATATCCAGGCGGGAAGTTAAATCAATCCCCAATGAGGGCATTGTAATACTGGCCACCGGCCCTCTTACATCGAAGTCAATGGAAGAGTCCATAAAGGATCTTACCGGGCAGGAGTATCTTTATTTTTATGATGCGGTGGCTCCCATAGTCACCCTGGATTCCATAGATATGAACAAGGCCTTCCTCTCCTCCAGGTACGATAAGGGGGATGGGGATTACATCAACTGCCCCATGAGCCGGGAGGAATACGAAAGATTTAGGGAGGAACTGGCCGGGGCCGAAAGATCCCCCCGTAAGGAATTTGAAAAGGAAGTTAATTTTGAAGGCTGCATGCCCATAGAGGTGCTGGCTGCCCGGGGAATGGACACCATGCGCTACGGCCCCCTCAAACCCGTAGGCCTCACCGATCCCCAATCCGGAAGACGGCCTTATGCGGTGGTACAACTGAGGCAGGATAACGCAGCCGGTACTCTGTACAATATAGTGGGCTTCCAGACACACCTTAAGTGGTCGGAGCAGCAGAGGGTGTTCCGGCTCATACCCGGGCTGGAAAAGGCCGAATTCGCCCGCTTTGGAGTAATGCACCGCAATACCTATATAAATTCACCGGTGCTGCTGGAGTCCACCTGCCAGTGCAGGCTTAGGCCCGGACTTTTTTTTGCCGGACAGATAACCGGTGTGGAAGGATATGTGGAATCAGCATCTTCAGGACTGGTGGCCGGGATAAACGCAGCGCTTTTGTTTCTTGGCAAAAAACCGGTGATTTTACCCCCGGAAACGGCCCACGGTTCACTGGCCAGATATATTACCGAAGCCGATCCCGGCAAATTTCAGCCCATGAACATAACCTACGGTCTTTTCCCTCCGCTGGAAAGCCCCCCCCGGGACCGCAAGCAAAGGAATGCAATGTATGCCCGGAGATCCCTGGAGGCTTTGGAAGGCTTCGCTAAAAGCTGTAAGCTATAAGCTTTAAGCAGTAAATTGATAGCTTTTGGAATAGATGCCTGTTTGTACGGGTTTCAGCCTGTGGAGAAGCTGATTTCTGTTGACCCAAAAGGATTACCTTAACTTTTAGCTTACAGCTTACAGCTTAAGCAGAAAGGATCCGGGGCTATGTATTCCTACATTGACAACTTCATCTACTACCTGGAAACCGAGAGGAACTACTCTCATCATACCGTGGTAAATTACCGTCGTGATTTGTTTGACGGCATTGACTTTTTTGCCGGAGCCCTGGGAAAAAAAGATTCAGATCTGATGCCCTCGGATCTGGATATGAAACTGGTCAGAGCCTACCTGGGAGATCTTTTTTACAGTGGGCTGGCCAAGTCCTCTATTTCCAGGCGACTGGCTGCCTGGAGGTCCTTTTACAGGTATCTGGGGCGGGAGGGCCTGGTGGACAGAAACCCTCTTAAGAGGGTTTCTTCACTCAAGCCTGAAAAAAGACTGCCTCATTTTCTTTTCAAAGAGGATTGCGCTGCGCTCATTGAATCCGCGGGAGATGGTTTTCCCCTGGCATTGAGAGACAGGGCGTTATTGGAGGTTTTGTACTCCACCGGTATCCGTGTCGGGGAACTGGTAACCCTTGACCTGAAGGATAGTAACCCCGGAGGCGGGGAGTTGCTGGTTATGGGGAAGGGATCCAGGGAGCGTGTGGCGCCGATGGGCCGGTGGGCGGCGGATGCCCTCTATTCCTACCTTGACGCCGGAAGGCCCCGCCTGGTCCGCAATACAGAAGAAAGGGCCTTGTTCGTCAACTTCAGGGGAGGCCGCCTGACAGACAGGGGAGTCAGAAAAATTATAAAAAAGTATGTAAGCAGAATGGGAATACAAAACACTGTCAGTCCTCACACTATGCGCCACAGCTTTGCCACCCACATGCTGGACAACGGGGCCGATCTGCGGGCGGTTCAGGAGATGCTGGGCCATAAAAATCTGTCCACAACCCAGATATACACTCATCTGACAAAGGAAAGACTCAGGCAGGTCTACCTGAACTCCCATCCCAGGGTAAAAATGGATATTAGCGAATGAAAGGAAGAGATTGATGTTTCATTCCACAACCATAGTGGCGGTGCGCAAGGAAGGAGCGGTGGCCATGGCCGGGGACGGTCAGGTTACCTTCGGTCAGAACACCGTGTTGAAACACCGGGCCAAAAAACTGCGGCGGCTGCACGACAATAAAGTGCTGGCCGGCTTTGCCGGGTCAGTGGCCGATGCCTTCACCCTGTTTGAAAAATTTGAGGGTAAGCTGGAGTCCTACAGAGGAAATTTACAGAGGGCGGCGGTGGAACTGGCCAAAGACTGGCGCATGGACAGGGTTTTGAGGCGGCTGGAAGCATTGCTCATTGTGGCCGACCGGGAAAACCTGCTGATCATATCCGGTGGCGGTGAGGTTATTGAGCCCGATGACGGGATTGTGGCCATCGGATCCGGCGGTTCATACGCCCTGGCTGCGGCCCGGGCACTGGCCAGGCACTCCGGCATGACCGCAGCTGAGATTGCCACCAAATCCCTGGGAATTGCCGCTGAAATATGTGTATACACTAACACCGAAATAACGGTGGAAGAACTGTAAAATGAGAGGCGGGAGGTTTTTTTGATGGAAGCCCTGACACCCCGGGAGACAGTGGAAGAACTTGATAAGTATATAGTGGGCCAGAAAAAAGCTAAAAAGGCTGTGGCCATCGCCCTGAGGAACAGGTATAGGAGGTCCAGGCTGCCCCTGGACTTAAAGGATGAGGTTGTACCCAAGAATATATTGATGATTGGCCCCACCGGGGTGGGCAAAACAGAAATTGCCCGCAGGCTGGCCAGGTTGGTGAAGGCCCCCTTTGTTAAGGTGGAGGCCACCAAGTTCACCGAAGTGGGTTATGTGGGCCGTGATGTAGAGAGCATGGTAAGAGACCTGGTGGAGACCTCCATAAGAATGGTGAAATCTGAAAGAATGGCCATGGTGGAGGAAAAAGCCAGGCGTATGACTGAAGAGAGGATTATTGAGATGCTGGCTCCTCTGCCCAGGCAGGAGAGTTCCCTGAAGAATCCCCTGGAGCTTATTTTTGGCGGGGCAAAACAGCAGGAAGGCCAGATTCCCAGGGATAACGACCAGCTTGCCCGCCGTATTGAATTCGAAAGGGAGAGCCTGCGGGAAAAATTGGCCCGGGGAGAGCTGGAAAATGAGTATGTGGAGGTGGAGGTGGAGGAAAACGCCACCCCCATGATGGAGGTTTTCAGCGGGGCCGGTGTGGAGGAAATGGGCATAAACATACAGGATATGCTGGGAGGCCTTTTTCCCAAAAAGAAGAAAAAAAGAAGGGTTACCGTTTCCGATGCCCGCAAAATACTGCTGCAGCAGGAGGCCCAGAAGCTCATTGACATGGATGAGGTTACCTCGGAGGCGGTTAAAAGGGCAGAGGAAAGCGGAATAATATTTCTTGACGAGATAGACAAAATAGCGGTAAGGGATGGCGCATCCGGACCCGATGTGTCAAGGGGCGGAGTTCAGCGTGATATACTGCCCATCGTGGAAGGGTCCACCGTGGTAACCAAGTATGGCCCGGTGAAGACCGACCATGTGCTCTTCATCGCCGCCGGGGCCTTTCATATGTCCAAACCGTCCGATCTGATACCCGAACTGCAGGGCCGATTTCCCATTAGGGTGGAACTGGACAGTTTAAATGAAGAGGATTTTCTGCAAATACTGACAGAACCTAAAAACTCATTAATTAAGCAGTATACCGCATTACTTGCCACTGAAGGTCTAAATGTGGAATTTTCTCAAAATTGCCTTGTCGAAATTGCCAAAATCGCTTATACTGTTAATGGGCAAACGGAGAATATAGGCGCCAGGCGGCTTCACACAATAATGGAAAAGCTTTTGGAGGATTTATCCTTCGATGCGCCTTTAATGGAAAATCAATCGTTTACCATCGACCGGTCCTATGTGCTTGAAAAGCTGAATGATGTGGCAAAGAACGAGGATTTGAGTCGTTATATTCTTTGAGGAGGGAGCTGTATTAAAAGTTGAGGGACTTGTTGGAAAAGACCCGCTCTATTAACAAGTTGCTCCAGAAATCAGCCGGCTATCCGGTGGATTACAAGGAAATTGCGGATATCTTGAGTGAGAACATCGGCTGCAGCGTATATATTATCGACAGACGGGGAAAGAACCTGGGACATCATTACCTGAAGGGTTTCACCTGTGAAATCATGAGAGATATTGTTGAGTCCCCCGAAGGTTTCCCCGAGGACTATAATGATGCCCTGCTGCGTATGAATCAAACCAATGCAAATTTTTGTCAGACTGTAAATGTTTGTGTCTTCAGTCACGAGAAGAAGTGTAAGTTCAGCAACAAGATTACCACAGTGGTTCCCATTGTAGGGGCCGGCTCCCGTCTGGGAACGCTGGTGCTGGCTAAATTTGATCAGTATTTTACCGATGAGGATTTAATACTGGCAGAATACGGGGCCACCGTTGTCGGTATGGAAATTTTGAGGGCCAGAGCCGGTCGTATGGAGGACGAGGCCAGGAAGCGGGCGGCAGTGCAAATCGCTCTGGGCACTTTATCATACTCGGAACTGGATGCCGTGCATCACATTTTCAACCATCTGGATGGAGATGAGGGGCTGCTGGTGGCCAGTAAAATAGCCGACCGGGTGGGCATCACCCGGAGCGTTATAGTAAACGCCCTGCGCAAATTCGAGAGCGCCGGGGTCATAGAGTCCAAATCCCTGGGAATGAAAGGCACCTACATCAGGGTGCTAAACGACAGGCTCATGGAGGAACTGGAAAGAATGAAGCAGCACTGAGCCGTCTTTGAAAAACTGTAATGCTTCCCCGTCAGGAGCCGGGAGCTGGAATATAGTCGGCATTCCTCATAAACATTCTCAGCCGCATCAGCGGCATGGGTGTCTGGATAAACAAACAGAATTATTGTTAAGCCACAGAGTATTCTATGGCTTAATTTTTTTGCCTTAAAGCGCCAAAGCCTTATCGGCACTAGTTCCTCCGGGGTCGCTTCGGGGTCGCTAACTGGTAGGTGGAGCGATTTAAGTCCGGCCTGCATAACCTCCTGCCGCAACTGTCTCTAAACTCGGTCGCCAACGGAATGCCGACCATTTTGGAGGTGGGAGGCCAGAGGATAGAGGTTAGAAAACTTGTAGGAAATGACCTCAGAGCCATTTCTAGCTTAATCCGACTTCCGACTTCCAACATCTAACCTCCAAATTCGTAGGCTCGGTCGTTAAGAGACAGTAGCATCCTCCGGTACATT
>Ga0209643_1001570_pt1 | contig 20329 bp, 20 predicted proteins | sample AutmiccBRH37_all_FD_187383 | JGI IMG/M metagenome (GOLD analysis project Ga0209643, IMG submission 187383) | Deep subsurface microbial communities from Mt. Terri, Switzerland - Autotrophic microbial communities BRH/37_all (SPAdes) (version 2) | ecosystem: Environmental > Aquatic > Deep... | reverse complement strand
TTGTTTTTTGAAATATTATCAATAATTTTCATAAAAAAACTATCTACGACACAAAAATATGGATTTTGTAGCTAGTTTTAAATATTCATTAACCTAAAAATATGCTTTTTTCAGTGGTTTCGGACGGTTCCTGTCGCACATGACAGAAAAGACCAGGGGCGCTACGGCAACCTCAGAACCCGTGGCCGGCCTCCTGTACTACCACCATGACGCCCTGGGCAGCGTAAGCGACCTTACCGACCACCTGGGAGAAAACACCGTCAAGTACCGCTGGGACGCCTTCGGAGGCATGTTCGCCGGCACACTGGCCCCCTACAGCTTCAAAGGGATTACCGGCAAAGACCACGACCCCAAGTCCGGGCTCATGTACTACAACTCCCGCTGGTACGACCCCCATGTAGGGCGCTTCACCCAGCCCGACAGCTTTAAGGGAATCCAGACACAGCCCGGCACCCAGCACCCTTACGCCTACGTGGGCAACAACCCCATAAACAACCTTGACCCCACCGGGCACTACTACGATCCGGGCGGAAACTATCACGAGATCAGTGACGACGGGTACAAAGACCTTGCCGGCGAAATGGGCATCGAAATAAAAGATACTTCCCCCTGGAAGGACATTGTCGACTTCGCACTGGATGATCAGTACAACAACAGTGGCGGCGGCGCTGGCGGCGGAAGCAGCAGCGGCGGCGGAGGTGACGGTGGCAGCAGTGGCGGAGTAGGAGAAAGCCGCCCGCCAACTCTGGAGGAAAGGAATCAGGTTTACAGCCAGGCGTCACAGATGGTTTCTACCATGTACAAGCTTCAAGCCAATACCTTAAAGCAAATAGTCAGTTATATCAAGTCAATGCCGGGAAAACCCGGATTGTCAAATTATGGCTGGAATCAGGATCAGGTTCAGAAATATGCTGGCGCTGCTGACTTGAAAACAAAAGTCTTGTCTCGGGATATGGAATATCATACGGTTGCATATGCAGGAGTATATCCAGAGGCTATCCATGAGGCTACAACACAACCAACTCCTGCCATGAAGGCGGCAGCATTTGGGATTATTGTTATTGTTTCGGTTGCTGGAGAGATAGCAATAGGTGTTAAGAATTTTTTAGAGAATGCATCATCCGGGCAGTCTGTAAACGATGCTGTGTTTGGGCCAACACAGACGTCACCTTGGATATATACAGCAATACCGGATTATCCTACAACACCTCCTGATGTGCCACCAGCAGATGACTATGAGTGGAAAGGACAAGAAAATTCGTCACCCGGAAGCAAAGAAGGTAATTGGGTGAATCCGAAAACAGGTGAAGTTTTACGCCCTGATTTAGAACATCCTACCCATGGACCACATTGGGATTATAGAGAACCCAATAGAGGACCATGGTGGCGACTTTATCCTGATGGAAGAAAGGAGTTAAAAAATGAAAGAGCTTATTAAATATTCCCTGGATTGTGAAGCAGTTAAATATATTGAAAATGTTTTAAGAGGTGGAAAAACATTGTCACGTTACCTTCTTGAATGCTTAGATTTATACAAGGGTAAAGTAATAACCTTTCTTCCAGAAGGCATTCAAGATATCGATATAAAGAATTTTGAAGTAGGCGGAAAGCTTAAGGTTCCCACAGAAACAATCGTACATAAACCAGGAACAATTGCTTATCCAATTCCAATTACGGACTCGTTTCTTGCTGAGATAGTCCAAACATCTATTTTCTCTAGAGAAAGTGGCGTGTGTGTTTTGGAAGACGCTACTCGGAGTCCTCGTGATATGTTTAAAACATCAGTTGATGATCAGATGTTGGTATTAGATAATGAAGTGTATTACCTGCTGACCCATAAAAATATTGACAAAGAAATGATTACAAAAACAATTAGTGTAGCGAATTCTCTATGGCACTTTGTATGTGTAATGACTTCGTGGCCTAATAAGCCAGAGAAAAAGAATATTAGCAATAATGATATAAAGGCTTTGGTTAAAAAAACTCAAAAGTTAGCCATTGGTGCATATGATGGTGAGGGATACCTGATTTGGGAGGCTTCGAGGCCTGTCCCTTAACTTATTAAGCGACCTCACCGACCACCTGGGAGAAAACACCGTCAAATACCGCTGGGACGCCTTCGGCGGCATGTTCGCCGGCACACTGGCCCCCTACAGCTTCAAAGGGATTACCGGCAAAGACCACGACCCCAAGTCCGGGCTCATGTTCTACAACTCCCGCTGGTACGACCCCCATGTAGGACGCTTCACCCATAAAAGAATTGGTTACAACAGAAAACAAAAATACAAAGGGCCAGATTGGACTCCAAAAGGTTACCGGAGGCAGAAAATCACTAAAAGAAATAGTCTGCCTGCCACATTGGAGTTTCTTCGGTGACTGTATTCAAGTACATTAACAAGACGATCAATAAGCAATAAGTTAACAAGGTCGAGTAGATATGGACCTATATACTTTAGGAGCAGGTTTGTTTTCACCGTTTCTCCCCGTTTCCTCTGGGAGTGCCACAATATTTGCCCCATGGCATATTCCTGTCTCCTGAATTCCAGGCCGCCCTCAGGGCGGCTATTTTACAGTATAGGAAATTATGCTTTTCGAAAATTGTGGATAACTTATTTTGTCACGGCGAAGACCCTATGTTCATTTTTGGGGGTCGCTCCTGGGTCGCTTGAGGGTCGCTTTTAAGGCAGGCTGTCACCATTCTGGATTCTGGCTCCTGGCTCCTGGATTCCGCCGTCTGCAAGACGGCAACGCCCGTCAGGGCGTTTTTTTATTACCCCGTTAAAATTGCCTTTCAAAAATATATATGGTAATATTTAGAAGTAGGGATCGGGTTATATAAAATCGGAAGGAGCATCACATAGTTGGACATGCACATTGAGGTAAAGGAAAAATCAATGCTGGTGAGGCTTAGAGGAGAGATTGATCTGGCAGTGACCGATACCCTCAGAGAATCCCTGGAAAAAGAGCTGGACGACAATTCCCTGATAAAAAATTTAATTATCAACCTGGAGGGTGTAACGTATATAGACAGCTCTGGCCTGGGAGTAATACTGGGGAGGTACCGCAGGGTGTCCAGATACGGGGGTAAAGTTTTTATCGTGGGGGCAACGGCCCAGGTGAAAAAGGTGCTGGAGCTTTCAGGGCTGCTAAATATAATGCAGGAGTGTCCCAGCGAAGCTTTGGCGCTGGATCTTGCGGGATAAGGAGGCTATATTTTGGAACCAGTTAACAGAATGAAAATTGAATTCAGCAGCCTTGCAGCCAATGTTTCCTTTGCCAGGGTTGCCGCCGGCGCCTTTGCCAGCCAGCTTGATTTCACACTGAACGATATAGAGGAATTAAAAGTAGCAGTCTCGGAGGCCGTGACCAATTCCATTATACACGGTTATCAGAATGACCCCGCCAAAATCATTGAGCTGTCGGCCGAGATTCGCTGTGAAACCCTGGTACTGGCAGTGGAAGACAGGGGATTAGGCATAGATAACATTGAAAATGCCCTTCAGCCGGCCTATTCCACCGACCCCGAAAGAATGGGACTGGGATTCGCCTTCATGCAGTCCTTTTCGGACAGCCTGGACGTGCAGTCATTGCCCGGCAAGGGTACGCGGGTCATTATGACCAGAGCCTGCAGAAAAGAAGCAACCCCGCAGCAGGGGCACTGAGGTGGGCTGATGAGTTCCAGGTTAATAGAGATGAACCTGCCCCGGTTCCCTCTCCTCAAGGACCAGGAGATGCGGGAACTGCTGAAAAGAGCCCAGGAGGGGGACAGACAGGCCAGGGACAGGCTGGTTAACTGTAACCTTAAACTGGTGTTCAACCTTGTAAAAAGGTTTCAGAACAGGGGCTATGAGCTGGAGGATCTTTTTCAGATCGGCTGCATCGGGCTGATGAAAGCTATCGACAAGTTTGATTTGAGCTACGACGTTAAATTCTCCACCTACGCAGTGCCCATGATTGTGGGTGAAATAAGAAGATTTTTAAGGGACGACAACCCCGTGAAGGTGAGCCGGTCCCTGAAAGAAATGGCCTTTAAGGTGCAGCAGACCAGGGAGAAGCTGATCGGCAAAATAGGCCGGGAGCCCACCATAGGAGAAGTGGCGGAGGAGATGGGTGTTTTGCGGGAGGATGTTGTTTCGGCCATGGAGGCTGTACAGATACCCGCATCCATTTACGACACTCTGCATCAGGACGACGGGGACCCAATCTACCTGCTGGATCAACTAAAGGATAATAACGGAGGGGAGGTCCCCTGGCTGGACAGCATAGCGGTAAAGGAACTTTTACAGAGTCTTCCCGAAAGGGACAGGAAAATACTGATATGGAGATTTTTTGAGGATAAAACCCAGGCCGATATTGCCGCCCGCCTGGATCTTTCACAGGTTCAGGTATCCAGGCTGGAAAGACAGGCACTGAAGAAAATAAGGGATTTTATAAAGCCGGGATCCGGAGGAACCGGGGATTAGGCTTGACGACTGGCCGGATGAGGATTCCAATATGAGTTTTTTCAGAGAGTTGCATTTATTATCTTTTTCAGGGCATAATACAAAGCGGCAAGCCGGTTTTGTTCATATGCGCCGGACGAAATACCGGTCCAGGATTAATCATGTATCAAGGAGGAGATAGAAATGCACATTAAGGTGACAGAGTTGGTGGGAGAATCATCCGCCGGCTGGAAGGATGCCGTCCAGTCAGCAGTAACAGAAGCGTCCAGGAACATCAATGAAATTGTGGGAGTTGAAGTGGTAAACTTTACCGCCCACGTGGAAAACGGCAGGATAGTCGGCTACAAGGCAAACCTTAAGATGGCCCACAAACAGTAAACAACTATGTGTTCAAATGGTTTTTTTCCCTTTGAGGGGCTACCGCAAAAATTATGCAAATGGAAAGACACCTGTGATGGGTGTCTTTCTGACACATAAAGCAGGGATACCCGGGAAACATAAATTCTGGGTGGTGGTTGACATCACAAACATTTTAAAAAGAAAAGTGATACTGATTACAGACGGTGACAGGGCGGCAAAAAGAGCGGTGGAGACAGCCTCCCGAAAAATAGGAGCAAGGTGTATTTCCTGTTCTGCCGGGAATCCCACCAGACTCAGCGGCGATCAACTGGTGGCTCAAATAAAAAGAACACCCCATGACCCGGTGGTGGTAATGCTGGATGACAAAGGTTTTCTGGGCGCCGGCAAGGGGGAAAGGGCGCTGGAGTATCTGGTCAGACACCCTGACATAGAGGTTTTGGGGGTAGTGGCAGTGGCCTCCAACACTGAATTTGCCCAGGGGGTGGATGTGGACTGCTCGGTAACCAGATCGGGAAGCATAACCTCCATGGCCGTAGATAAGTGCGGTGATATTAAGCAAGAGTTAACCCCCTCTTTGTGCGGTGACACAGTGGAGGTGCTGGAAGGCCTTGATATACCCATAATTGTGGGAATAGGTGACATCGGCAAGATGGACGGAGCCGATGATCCGGCTGCCGGGGCGCCCCTTACCACCAGAGCGCTTAAGGAAATTTTAAACAGGAGTGGTTATAATGGCAGCAGATGAACAAGTCCGGACTACCAGACATCTTCCCCAAGGTGAGATACACCGAGATGCCTGATCCCACGGCTGGACTAAAACCCCTCCCCCTCACTGCATGTCGCTGTGGGGTCGCTTGAGGTTCGCTTTTAAGGCAGCCTGTCACCATTCTGGATTCTGGCTTCTGGCTTCTGGATTCCGCCGTCTGCAAGACGGCACCGCCGGCAAGGCGGTTATTTTTATGCATAGCATAACCGGTTGAAATTTTGACCATAATATTGCGGGAGGGTTAAAATGCCTGTAATAATTGGAATTCCCAGGTCTCTGCTTTTCTATAAATATTATCCCCTTTGGAAAACCTTTTTTGAAGAACTGGGGGCTGAGGTGACAACCTCGGGCCACACCACCAAGGCAGTGCTGCAGGAGGGACTGAAACTGTCTGTTGACGAGGCCTGCCTGCCGGTAAAGGTTGCCTTCGGACATGTTCAGGCCCTGCGGGAAAGGGTGGACTATATATTCATCCCGCGCCTGGTAAGCGTTTCTCCCAGGGAATATATCTGCCCCAAGTTTCTGGGCTTTCCCGACATGGTGCGCCAGTGCGTTCAGGGCCTCCCGGCAATAATAGACACCAGCATTAACATGTACCGCAGGGAGGGTGATATGTTCCGCCAGTTCTCCGAAATGGGAGCGCATATCTGTAAAAACCCCCTTAAAATAACTGCCGCATACAGAAAGGCCAGATCCGAAATGGCCCGCTTTGACAGCCGGGTGGAGGCCGGCATGCTGCCGGAAGAGGCATTTATTAACCGGGAGGGTATTCCGGGGGATGGGCCTGACCACCGCCCCACAGTGGCCGTGGTGGGACATCCTTACAACATATATGACAGCTTTATAAACATAAATCTGATAAAGCGTCTGGAAGAATCAGGAATTAATATTGTAACTGCGGACAATGTTCCGGAGCGGTTGGTCAACAGCTATGCCGGAACCCTTAACAAAAAACTGTTCTGGACCCTGGGCCGCCGAATGGTTGGCGCCGCCTATCACTTCACTGACAATCCTTCCATCCGGGGAATAATACACGTTGCCTCCTTTGCCTGCGGGCCGGACTCCATGACAGGGGATATGATTGAAAGGAAGGTGCGCCGTAAGGGAAACCTCCCCTTCCTGAACCTGATACTGGACGAACACACCGGAGAGGCCGGTATTGTAACCAGGATTGAGGCCTTCCTGGATATGGTGAACATGCATGGTCAGGCGTCCGGAATCTGACGCCATAAATCAAACAGCCGGAGGATCCATAAAAGTATATGAAGGTTACTTTTCCACACATGGGCAATCTATGGATATGTCTAAACGCTATGCTGCAGTACCTGGGAGTGGAAACAGTGGTTCCCCCGCCTTCCACTAAAAAAACACTAAGCCTTGGGTCAAAGCATTCTCCTGAATTTTCCTGCATGCCCTTCAAGCTTAACTTAGGCAATTTCATGGAGGCAAGCGAACTGGGGGCGGACACCATCATTATGGCGGGAGGCTGCGGTCCCTGCAGATTCGGCTATTATGCCCAGGTGGAACACGAAATTCTCTGCGACCTGGGCTACAACTACAAACTGGTGGTTCTGGAGCCCCCGGAAAAACATATCAGCCAACTGCTGTCACGGATTAAATACATCACCGGAAACCGGTCCTGGTTTGAAGTGATCAGGGGAATCAGGTTCGGGTTTGCCAAATCCAGGGCTGTGGATGATCTGGAAATAATGGCCATGAAGCTGCGGCCCAGGGAAAAATCCCCCGGGCATACAGACACGGCCCTGACTGAGGCTCTGAAACTTATAGCTGAGACCCGGCGGCCTGAGCATCTGCAGGAATCGCAGAACAACTCTGCGGAGATTATGAAAAGCATTCCCACAGAAAGCCGGCAGGTTTTAAAGGTCGGACTGGTGGGAGAAATATATACGCTGCTGGAACCCTTCGCCAATATGGATATTGAAAGAAAACTGGGCCGCCTGGGGGTTGAGGTGGACCGCTCCATATACCTCAGCCAGTGGGTAAACGACCACCTTTTCATGGGACTGGTAAAGGGACTGCGCAGCAGCAGCCTTTACCAGAGGTGTTCGGCCCCTTACCTGAGGCATTTCGTGGGAGGGCACGGACAGGAAACGCTGGGAGGGGCGGTTTATTACAATAATGCCGGCTTCGACGGTGTGATACAGATTCTGCCCTTTACCTGCATGCCCGAAATTGTGGCCCAGAGCGTACTGCCCAGCTTCAGCCAGGATACCGGAATGCCGGTGATGACCCTCATCGTGGACGAACAGTCCGGGGAAGCCGGCCTTATGACCAGGCTTGAGGCTTTTGTGGATCTGCTGGCGGAGAATAGAGACAGAAAAAAGGAGTTGGCTTGAGATGATTGGTTTTTTGGGAATTGATGTGGGGTCGGTAAGCACCAACCTTGTGTATATAAATGAGGACGGAAAAGTGAGGGAGTCCATTTACCTGCGCACCAACGGCAGGCCCATTGCCGCCCTGCAAAGGGGACTTCAGGAAATGACCGAACTTTTGCCCCCTAAAACTGTTATCCGGGGTGTGGGCGCCACCGGCAGCGGCAGACACCTGGCCGGAATAATAGCAGGGGCTGATGTGGTAAAAAATGAAATAACCTCTCACGCCGTGGCGGCTTCCAGAGTGGTTCCGGGAGTGAGAACAGTTCTGGAGATCGGCGGCCAGGACTCAAAGATAATTATATTAAGAGACGGGATTGTTGCCGACTTCGCCATGAACACGGTATGTGCCGCAGGCACCGGCTCCTTCCTAGACCAGCAGGCGGCCAGGCTCAACATACCCATTGAAAAATTCGGCGACCTGTCACTGAAGTCGTCTTCTCCGGTGAGGATTGCCGGCCGGTGCGCGGTGTTTGCCGAGTCGGACATGATTCACAAACAGCAGATGGGCTACGATATGCCCGATATTCTTGCCGGGCTGTGCGAGGCGCTGGTTAGAAACTATCTGAATAATGTGGGCAAGGGAAAGGATATTTCCGGGACCGTGGTTTTCCAGGGAGGCGTTGCGGCCAACCAGGGAATGAAAGCAGCCTTTGAAAGGGCGCTGAATATTGAAGTGATCATACCTCCTCACTTTGGAGTCATGGGGGCAGTGGGAGCCTCAATGCTGGCCAGGGATCATGTGGCCAGGGGGGTGCCCACAAGGTTCAAAGGGTTTGGCGCTGCCGAAAGTGATTTTAGAGCCGGCAGCTTCGAATGTGACGGGTGTCCCAACATGTGTGAGGTTGTGGAAATAAGGAAGGACGGATCGGTCATCGCCCGCTGGGGAGATCGCTGCGGCAAATGGTCAACCCGGATGGACAGGAGAAAAATAAGCTCTTAAAGCGGCATAAAAATGATATGTGATATTGCAGAAAAAAAAACCATCATATACAATTATAACATGAAATTTTTTACTGGCCGGAAGAGAGGAGTTTTAGAAAAGATGAGTGGTGATATCAAGTTTCTGCTGACCGAAAAGGAGATGCCCACCCACTGGTATAACATTCAGGCGGACATGCCCAACCTGCCCGATCCTCCGCTGCACCCGGGAACCATGCAGCCCATCGGCCCCCAGGATCTGACCCCCATTTTCCCCATGGGACTGATCATGCAGGAGGTTTCCCAGGACCGCTGGATCGAAATACCCGATGAGGTAAGAGATATTCTCAGGCTTTGGAGGCCCTCTCCCCTATACAGGGCACGCCGTCTGGAAAAGGCCCTGGACACCCCCGCCAGGATTTTTTACAAATATGAAGGAGTAAGCCCGGCAGGCAGTCACAAACTTAACACCGCCGTGCCCCAGGCCTATTTTAACAAAAAAGAGGGCGTAAAAAGACTGGCCACCGAAACAGGCGCCGGGCAGTGGGGCATAGCCCTTTCCCAGGCCTGCAATTTTTTCGATATGGAATGCACCGTTTACATGGTAAAGGTGAGCTACAACCAGAAGCCTTACAGAAGATCATTGATGGAGATATTCGGATCCAATGTAATCCCCTCCCCCAGCAACCAGACCGATTCAGGCAGAAAAATACTGCAGGATTTCCCCGATTCGCCCGGCAGCCTTGGCATAGCCATCAGCGAGGCGGTGGAGGACGCGGCCAAGAGGGAGGATACCAACTACGCTCTGGGCAGCGTTCTAAACCACGTTTGCCTCCACCAGTCCATAATAGGTCTGGAGGCCAAGGAACAAATGGCCAAAGCCGGCTACTACCCCGATGTTGTTATTGCCTGCTGCGGCGGCGGCAGCAACTTTGCGGGACTGGCCTTCCCCTTCGCCCATGACAAGCTGGCCAGGGACGCCAGGGTCCGTCTGGTGGCCGTGGAGCCCATATCCTGCCCCACCCTTACCAGGGGAGAATACCAATATGACTTTGGCGACGTGGCCGGCCTTGCCCCCATCGTTAAAATGTATACCCTGGGCGCCGGCTTCATGCCCCCGGGAATTCACGCCGGCGGGCTGCGCTACCACGGTGACTCGCCGCTTCTGAGCAGGCTGGTTAAGGACGGTATAGTGGAGGCCATTGGACTTGGCCAGACCTCAGTTTTCAACGGAGCCATACTTTTTGCCAAGAATGAGGGAATAATACCGGCACCCGAGTCCGCCCATGCGGTACAGGCCGCCATACAGGAAGCCCTTGCGGCCAAAGAGGCCGGTGAGGCCAGAACAATTCTGTTCAACATGAGCGGACACGGATTGCTGGATCTGCCCTCCTACGACTTGTTCCTGGCAGGAAAGCTGGAAGACTTCCCCCTGCCCGAGGAAGACCTGAAGGTAGCCCTGAAGAATCTGCCCAGGGTATGATTTTTTAATCCTAATTTAATAACAAGCCTCATCTCCCGTAAGGGAGTGGGGTAGAGGCGCGGTAACGCATGAGTAATCCCGGTGAGGAAGGTACCGATGATCCGGGGCCAAGGGGCTTACCGCCGAAGTTGCGGCTGACCATACAGCCGCTGCTGGGCCGTCGCCGAACAGGTGCCGGACTGTCATCCGAAAACATTCCCAGCTTTCGGATGAAGCGCTATCTCATCTCGGAAGGAGGGTGGGGTTTATTTTATTTTTTGCGGCCTTTTTTTGCTATGGGGCCGTTTTCTTGTTGGAGGATACAACCATATGCTGAATAGTATAGATTATCCCGGGATGGAGGAAGCTTTAATGAAATTTCAGGGCACTATGAAAGTAAACAGCAGAGGCAATTTGGATATAGGCGGGTGCGATGTAACCGATCTGGCGCAGCGGTTTGGTACCCCGCTGTATATTCTGGATGAGGAATTGTTCAGGAAGAACTGCCGTGAATATCACAGGTCGTTTATTGAAAGGCACGGCGGCGAAGTCATATATGCCGGAAAAACACTCCTCACCCTGGCCGTCTGCCGACTGGTGGAGGAAGAGGGTCTTGGGCTGGACGTGGTGTCCGGAGGAGAGCTTTACACCGCCGCCATGGCCCGATTTCCCATGGGCAGGGTATATTTTCACGGAAACAACAAATCCCCGGCTGAATTGAAAATGGCGCTGGAATCAGGTGTGGGACGCTTTATGGTAGACAACCCGCACGAGCTGTCCCTACTAAACAGCCTGGCCTCGGATCTGAAAACCGCGGCCGACGTGATATTACGGGTTACCCCGGGGATAGAGGCCCATACCCATGAGTATGTAAAGACCGGACAGATTGACAGCAAGTTCGGCCTGGCGGTTCAAACCGGTCAGGCCGAACAGGCGGTAAGGGCCTCCCTGCAGTCGGAGGCTATAAACCTAAGAGGTATTCACTGCCACATAGGCTCCCAGATATTCGAACTGGAATCCTATGCGCACGCAGTGGATGTGATGATGGACTTTGCCGGGGACATGAAAATGAAAACCGGCTGGTTTCCGGAAGAGGTCAACCTGGGAGGAGGCCTGGGCATATACTACACCCCGGGTGACAGCCCGCCTCCCATTTCAAAATACGCCGATTTGGTGATGGAAAAGATTAGCAAAAAATCTCTGAAATACGGGTCTGCTGTTCCCAGGGTCATGGTGGAGCCGGGGCGGTCCATCAGCGGGCCGGCCGGAAGCACCGTTTACACCGTGGGGTCGGTAAAGAACATACCCGGTGTCAGGAAGTATGTGGCTGTGGATGGCGGTATGAGCGACAATCCCAGACCCGCCCTTTACCAGTCGGTTTATGAGGCCGCCCTGGCCAACAAGGCCGCCCTGCCTGCCCGGGAAACAGTATCGGTGGCCGGAAAATGCTGCGAGTCCGGTGATATGCTGATTTGGAACATAAACCTGCCCCCGGTTGAGACCGGGGATATACTGCTGGTTAGCTGCACCGGGGCCTATAACTACTCCATGTCCATGAATTACAACCGCCTTCCAAGGCCGGCCATGGTGCTGGTCAAAAACGGCGAGGCCGATATTATTATACAAAGGGAAAGCTACGACGATCTGATCCGCCACGACCATATTCCGGAAAGGCTGAAGAAGAAGAGCTATTTTTTCATAGCACGAAATATGGTATAATAATCTTTAAATTTGCCCTGAGGTACATTAATGGAAATCATAACATCCCATACCAATACCGACCTGGACGCTCTGGCTTCCATGATGGCGGCAAAAAAAATATACCCCGAGGCCGTGATGGTATTTCCCGGAAAGCTCTCCAAAAACGTGGAAGAATTTATGTCCCTCCATAAAGATATTTTCACCGTGAAGTCAGTAAAAGAAATAAATTTCGAGACCGTGAAGAGAATCATACTGGTGGACACCAAGAATCCCAAAAGAGTGAACAAACTGGCCGATCTCTTTTCCAGACCCGGAATTGATGTGCATATTTACGATCACCACCCCTGGACCGAAGGGGATGTCCATGGATCCCTGGAGGTCGTAGAAATAATAGGGGCAACGGTAACCCTGCTGGTGGAAAAAATAATAGGCGATGGCATCTTCATAACACCCCTGGAAGCGACCGTCATGGCGCTGGGGATATACGGGGACACCGGATCCCTGTTGTTTACCAGCACCACGGCCAGGGATGCCGCAGCCGTGTCCTGCCTTATTGAAAGGGGGGCCAACCTGGGTGTGGTTGCTGAGTTTTTGGGAAGGCCCATGACAGAAGATCAGAAGGATCTGCTGAAAACCCTGTTGATGTCTGCCGAAAGGCATCTGATCAATGGCGTCAGGATCCTCATAGCCAAAGCCAATACCGATGAATTCGTGGTGGGGCTGTCCCTTTTGACCCATACCATTTCAGAGATAGAGCGGCTTGATGCTGTTTTTACCCTGGTCATGATGGAGGATCGGGTTTATATAGTGGGAAGAAGCAATATACCCCAGATTGATGTGGCCGGGATACTGGGCCCCTTCATGGGCGGAGGTCACCCGGCGGCGGCTTCGGCCACCGTGAAGAACGGCAGCGTCAATGAACTGGCTGAAAAACTTGTTACCACCATCAGGGAAAAGGTTAAACCTCCCATGGCGGCCTGTGATATAATGTCCTGCCCGGTTAAAACGGTTTTCTCCGACACCTCCATAGCTGAAGCCAACAAAGTAATGATGCGCTACGGCCATTCGGGGCTGCCCGTGGTGGAAGGCCTTATCCTTAAAGGTGTGATTTCCCGGCGTGATGTGGAGAAGGCGGTAAACCACGGACTGGGTCACGCCCCTGTTAAAGGGTACATGACTTTCAACGTGGTTACTGTTCATCCCAATATGCCAGTGGCCGAAATCAGGGAAATTATGATTGAAAACGATATAGGGCGCGTTCCGGTGGTGGAGGAAAACCGCCTGGTGGGCATAGTATCCCGCACAGATGTGCTGAGGACACTGCACGGTGATATTCAAAACGGCTTCCAGGCGGTGCACAATGGATCAAAACAGCAGAGCTATTACAATAACATAGGCGAAGTTATGAGAAGGGGCCTGTCCCCCGGCATCATGAGAATACTGAGGCAGACCGGCGCAATTTCCGAGGAATTGAACTGCAGAATTTATGCCGCCGGCGGAGTGGTCAGGGATATACTGCTGGGGTATGATAACATTGACGTGGACATCGTGGCGGAAGGGGACGGAATCGCCCTGGCTGAAAAAATAGCCGAAAGAATGGGCGCCAAAATGACGGCGCACCAAAAATTCGGCACCGCCGAATTGATCTTCCCCGACGGCTTCAAGATGGACGTAGCCACGGCCAGGGTAGAGTATTATGAGTACCCGGCCGCCCTGCCCCAGGTGGAAAGATCTTCCCTCAGACAGGATCTCTACCGCCGGGATTTCACCATAAATGCCATGTCGGTATCATTAAACCAGGATGATTTCGGTGAACTGGTGGACTATTACGGAGGCCGGGAAGACCTGCACTACGGCCTGGTGCGGGTGCTGTACAACCTGAGTTTCATAGAGGATCCCACCAGAATTTTACGGGCGGTAAGATTTGAGCAGCGCTATAAAATACAAATTGAGCCCCAGACCCTTAAACTCATCAAAGAGGCGGTGAAGCAGCAGGTTTTGCTGAAGGTGTCCAATGACAGGCTGTGGGACGAACTCTGTCATATAATGCTGGAGCCCGGGGCCGCCAGGATGTTTGCCCGGCTGGACGTCCTGCAGGTACTGCCCCAGGTGCTGCCCGGGGTTACCTACTGGGAGGTTCAGCCCGTTCTCAAGGGTATCAGCAGCTCCGTTAAAATATTGCGGGAATGGGGCATGGGCGGCGACCAGACCGAGCCCTGGCTGCCCATGCTGATAGCCGTGCTGCACTGGTCCGATGAAGATGTGGCCGAAAAAATATGCATAAAATACAGCCTTAACCGGAAGCAAACCGAGAAAGTGATGGTGACACTGAAAGGCTGGAGGGACGCCCTGACAAAAATATGGAAGGACCCTGAAAGCATTAAAATCAGCGACCTGGCCCGGATAATAATGGATCTTCCCAAGGAATCCTACCCACTTCTAATGGCACTGCTGGATGAGGAGTGGATGAAACAGAGGTTTAAGGCAATTCTCACCGCCATTAAGGAAAATAAGCCGGTTTTAAACGGTAAATATATAAAATCCCTGGGCTACAAGCCCGGACCCTTATACCGGAACGCCCTCACAGAACTCTGGAGGGCAAGGCTGGACGGCCTGGTCAGCAGCGAGGAAGAGGAAAAGGAATTCCTGGACCAATATCTTGAAAATAGCTGTCAGCAATCAGCCGTCAGCTCTCAGAAAGGATACTCTATAAAATTAAAAGGAGATCTGTTTTGTTAGATTTTTTTGATCCCACCAGAATACTTTACATGATACCGGCGGTGGTCATTGGGCTGTCCTTTCACGAGTTCGCCCACGCCGCCATGGCCTACAAACTGGGCGACAGGACGGCCTGCCACCAGGGACGGCTCACCATTAACCCGGCCGCCCACATAGACATACTGGGGCTGATTATGCTTTTTGCGGCTGGCTTCGGTTGGGCCAAGCCTGTTCCGGTAAATTATTACAACCTTACGGGAAATAAAAGCCGTGGCATGCTGCTGGTCTCCCTGGCAGGTCCGGCCACAAATTTCATCATTGCTGTCATAGCCGCGATTCTTTTGGGAGCCTTTTTGTGGGAGGTTCCTTATCTAAAGGGAATAACCTTTGAGATTATACGCATTAACATCATACTGGCCGTTTTCAACCTATTGCCCGTACCTCCCCTGGACGGGTCGAAAATACTGGCCGGACTCATACCCGGAACCCAGGAGTGGCTATACAAATTTGAACAGTACGGCACCATAATTTTACTGTTGCTGCTGGTCACAGGTATCATAGGTAAAATTTTGGGTATATTCATTAGCCCGCTGATTCAGTTTTTAATCTGGCTGGTCTACCAGACAAGGGAGCTTTTCTGATACCATTATGAATACAAGTGATCTTAACTTTAACCGGGAAGGGAGATTTGCAGGCAGAAAATGGAAAGAATTTTGAGCGGAATGAGGCCTACGGGCCGCCTTCATATCGGGCATCTCAGCGTTTTAGAAAACTGGAGGAGGCTGCAGAACCAGTACAGGTGCTTCTTTTTTGTGGCTGACTGGCATGCCCTCACCACCTCCTTTGAGGAAACCGGGGGAATCAAGAAAAACACCGTGGAAATGGTGGCCGACTGGCTGGCGGTGGGTCTGGATCCTGAGAAGAGCGTCATTTTCACACAGTCCGATGTAATTGAGCATGCCGAGCTTCACCTGATGCTTTCAATGATCATCCCCCTGAGCTGGCTGGAGAGGGTGCCGACGTACAAGGACCAGGTACAGCAGTTCAAAGACCAGGGCAAGGACATCATGACCTACGGATTCCTGGGCTACCCCCTCCTGCAGGCCGCCGACATACTGATCTACAGGGCCAACGCCGTTCCCGTGGGTGAGGACCAGCTTCCCCACCTGGAACTCTGCCGGGAGGTGGCCCGCCGCTTTAACTTCATGTACTCTTCGGTCTTTCCGGAGCCAAAGGCCCTGCTGGCAAAGATAAGCCTCCTGCCGGGGGTGGACAACAGAAAAATGAGCAAAAGTTACTCCAATGACATCGGCATATTTGCCGATCCGGAAGATCTGACCCGGTCGGTAAACTCCATGATCACCGACCCGGCCAGGATAAGGAAGAACGACCCCGGACACCCCGAGGTGTGCGTGGTGCATAAATACCATACCATATACAGTCTGGACAAGGTGTCCGGGCTGGAGGAAGAGTGCCGCAAGGGAGGAATAGGGTGCGTGGCCTGCAAAAAAATGCTGCACGCAAGCCTTGACAGCATACTGTATCCTCTGCGGGAAAAAAGAAAAGAAATAATGTCCCGGCAGGGCTACGTTCAGGAAATCCTCTCCGATGGCGCCCAAAGGGCCAGGGCAGTGGCCAAAGAAACCATGAAGATGGTCAGGGAGGCAATTAAGCTATAATAAAACTCCCCTATTATGGAATGATAACTGTTAACATTCCTGAACGGGGGTTTTTATTTTGAAGAAAATACCAATGTAAAAGGATAATAAAATGCCCGAAATAAATCTTTACCAATTGAAGATTTTTTATAATGTAGCCAGACACCTTAATTACTCCAGAGCCGGGGAGGAACTGGCTTTAAGCCAGCCTGCGGTTTCCCGTCAGGTAGCGGCCCTGGAGAGAAGCCTTGGCCTGGAACTTTTTGTCCAAAGGGGCCGGCAGGTGGAACTAACCGATGTTGGCCGCAATCTTTTCGGGTACGCTGAAGGCATATTTGACCTTGCCAAAAAAGCGGAACGGGCTATGTCTCAATTTAAAGAGCTTGATCAAGGGCAGGTTTTAATCGGAGCAGGCGCCACAATAGGCAGTTACATACTTCCGCCAATACTTCGGGCCTTCCAGGAGAGATACCCGAATATCAATGTCATTTTACGCCTGGAAAACAGCACGGCGATAGAACAACTGGTTTTAGAAAAAAAGCTGGACCTTGGCCTGGTAGGAGGACAGGTAAAAAACCCTTCTCTGCATGTAGAACCCTACCTCCGGGATGAGTTGGCGATGATTCTTTCTCCTAATCATCCACTGCATAATAAAAAAGAAATTAGTATTGAGGACTTCGAAAAAGAAACTCTTTTCTTAAGGGAAGAGGGTTCTGCGGCACGTATTATGGCGGAAAATTTTTTAACTGAAAAAAAAATTATTTTCAATAAGCAGGTGGAAATAGGGGACACCGTAGCAATAAAACGTATGGTCGCAGAAAAAATGGGCGTTGCTTTCGTTTCAAAACATGCCTTATCCCTTGAACTTTCATTAGGACTGATCAAGGTGCTGGACAACCCTGAATACCAAATCCCCATGAGCTTCTACGTTATTTCTGCTAAAAATCAAAATTATTATCCAACTGTCCTGGCCTTCTTAAATTTTATCAGGAAACGGTCATGAGGTTGTTCTGTCAAGGGTATAGGTTTGCAAATCAGGTGGAAAAATAAAGCAGGAGGCGGAAACAGTGATTTTCATATACCTCCTGGCGGGGTTGGCGCTGATTTTTTTGTTGGTTTCCTTGCTGCCGGTAATGATCAGAGTAAATTATGGCAGGCAGGGAAAAGAAGACCTTCTGGTGCTTGGGATTTCTATCTGGCCTGGCCTGAGGCACAGCTTTCGTGTTGTTAGTATTGACTTCAAAGCCAATCTCCAGAGAACAGGCCGCCAATGGCCGCCAATGGGTGAACTGGTGAGACAGGCGCCCTTCTGGATCGATACAGTCGGTACTTTGAAGCCTGCCTTTGACTACATAAGGCAGAGGACTGTGATAAGTGATTTAAACTGGAAAACTGTTTTTGGATTCCAGGACCCCTATATCACCGGGGTGGCCTCGGGCTTAATCTGGTCGCTAAAGGGATACCTGGCCTCAGCGGCGTGCAGCCTGATCAGACTTTCCGGCCCACCGGCGCTTTCTGTCATACCTGATTTTAACAATGCCGGGATCAGTATAAACCTGAACTGCATATTTATAACAAGAACCGGCTATATTATTTCTACCGGTGTTAGAGCGGCGGGATCACTTATTTTAAGCGGCAAGACCGTTAAAATTATTAAAATGCTCAGAAAGACTGACAGGAGGCGCAGCTATGTCCGGACACCCAATAGAAGGCTTAATGAAAACAGCCATGGAAAACATCAAGGAAATGATTGATGTGAACACCGTAGTGGGTGATCCCGTGGAGTCGCCCGACGGAACTGTGATTATACCAATATCCCGGGTATCCTGCGGATTTGCGGCAGGGGGAGGCGAATTTGAAACCTCCGGAGGCGAAGGGAAAAACGATCCGGAACAGTCTCCCTTTTTTGGCGGAGGCAGCGGAGGCGGCGTTTCGGTGCAGCCCGTAGGCTTCCTGGTGGTGGGAAACGGCAGTGTCAGACTGCTTCCGGTAGACAATAACGTCATTGCCGACAGGATTATTGACATGGCCCCTCAGCTTCTGTCCCAGCTACAGGACATATTCAGCAGGAAGGAGACCCGGAGCAGGGTCACTACAGCCGCCAGGCCGGCTACTATCATCGAATGAACTCAACATGGTGGTGCGCAAAGAGGAGATTCATATTTTGGTTGAGCGTCTGCAGGAGCATGATCAAAAAACAGTTTTTGATTTCCTCCAGTATTTGATTGAGCGTTCCGAGAAAAAGGTGTACAAGAGAGAATTGCACAAGGGTTAAAGGGCCTTATTGCAATTCATCCGCATGGCGACATTAAACCCATAAAAGGATACCAGGGTTTATATCGCCTTCGGATTGGCACTTACCGCATAATTTTTGAGATCCAGCATGGTTAAAAGGTTATATACATACAGGCTATTGATTACCGCAGTGGGATCTATAAATAATATAAGTAATTTGCATCTGGTATCTTCTTTGTACTACCCATCAAGGAGAGGAGCGCAGTTTCCATATGTCAACTGTAGTTTGCGGTTCAAACCATCTAAATTCGGATACATACCCCTGTCCTAATTGCCATGAGTTGGGTAAAATGGTTAAAGCCGAAACATTAAAGAATATGCTAAATGATGACCTTCTTCCAAACTCACTAGAAAGTTTTTCCCTATGCCTTTCAAAAGCCTGTGACGTTGCATATTTCGGTCAGCAGGTATTTTATAAAGACGATATTAAGGTTAAGATATGGTTCAAAGAGAACGACCAATTTGTCCCTATATGCTACTGTAAAGGCGTTACGGAGGCTGACATTATTGAGCATATCGCCATCCGTGGTTGTTGAAGAGACATTAAAGATATTCAGGACCACACTGGGGCAAACACCGGCAAGGAATGTCTTACAAAAAATCCCGCTGGCACCTGATGTAGACCTGCTGTGCAATCGGTGATTGCCAAGGCCCAGGAGATGAAAGAAAAACCATCACTGTAAGTGCAAAACTTGTTAACATAGCCGTTAGAAACAAGGCTAAAACCTTTGTCTGAAGGCTATATCTTTTCTGATGAAAAGTAGAATTGTCTGACGATTGCCCCCCATTTAAGCTTCGCTGATACAGGGCCTTAATGCATTAAACCACTAAAGCGCTAAACGCTTTCCCTAAGTTTACCTGGGGTCGCTCAGGTCGTTCTGTGGTCGGAAAAACGAGCGGAAAAACAAGGGGGCAGCCCTTGACATTGGACAGATTCCGTTCTAGGAGAGTGTTGCAAAACTATATTAAGAGGTCAACAAAGTACTTATTCGACTACAACCGGAGGCTGTTCAAAAAGCTCCAGATGCAAGGCGCGGCAAGGCTTCAAGCGGAGGCGTACTCCTTGTACGTTGAGCATTGAAGCCGCCGCCGCAACGCCGCAGATGGACTTTTTCAACAGCCTCCTAGAACTTTTTATAATTGGCAGTAGTGAAGAATATTTTCCTTCTTTAATTTCCACGTGCCTTCCGTGATACACTGATCCCTCATATTTAACCCGAAGGGGTCTGGCCGTTTAATCTCTACCATAATTGAATATATTTAGTAATAACAACTATAATTATGTCCTATGTCAAGGGCTGACCCTATAAATTCACTAGATTCTGTCTCCTGTCTCCTGACTTCTAGTCGCCCGATAGGGCGATTTTGTTCTCGTTTAGGAAAGTATATGACGCATTAGAGCATTAAAGCGCTGAAGCACCAAAGCATTTGCAAGCCCAAGAGTTTTTCTGGGGTCGCTCCTGGGTCACTCTGTGGCCGGTGGAGGGGTTTGAGTCCGATCTACTTATCCTCCGGCTGAACTGGCTCTAAGCTCGTCGCCTAACGGACTGCCGACCGCCTCCAACGCCGCGTCCATGCGTCGATTCCGGCTACCGGCTGCGTCCTGCAGCCGG
>Ga0209643_1001569_pt1 | contig 20331 bp, 16 predicted proteins | sample AutmiccBRH37_all_FD_187383 | JGI IMG/M metagenome (GOLD analysis project Ga0209643, IMG submission 187383) | Deep subsurface microbial communities from Mt. Terri, Switzerland - Autotrophic microbial communities BRH/37_all (SPAdes) (version 2) | ecosystem: Environmental > Aquatic > Deep... | reverse complement strand
CCGGCTGGGCCGGCGAATGCGCCCACCGCAAGGAAGTGATGCAGCGCAAGTCCCATTTCGACCAGGTGCCGCTGAAGCCGCAGCGCGTCTACCAGGAGATGACGGAGGCCTTCGGCCGCGACGTCTGTTACGTCACCACCATCGGGTTGAGCCAGATCGCCGCCGCGCAGTTCCTCAACGTCTATGGTGCCCGCAACTGGATCAACTGCGGCCAGGCCGGGCCGCTCGGCTGGACCCTGCCGGCGGCGCTGGGCGCGCGCAAGGCCTGCCCGGACAAGGAAATCGTCGCCGTGTCCGGCGACTACGACTTCCAGTTCCTGATCGAGGAATTGGCCGTGGGGGCGCAGTTCAACCTGCCCTACATCCACGTGGTGCTGAACAATTCCTACCTGGGCCTGATCCGCCAGGCGCAGCGCGGCTTCGACATGGACTACAACGTCCAGCTTTCCTTCGAGAACGTGAACGCGCCCGACCTGGGCGATTACGGCGTCGACCATGTCGCCGTGGCCGAAGGTCTGGGCTGCAAGGCGATCCGCGTGCGCAGCCCCAACGAGTTCAAGGACGCCTTCGCCCAGGCGCAGGTCCTGATGAAGGAACACCAGGTGCCCGTGGTCCTGGAATTCATTCTGGAGCGCGTGACCAACGTGGCCATGGGCATGGAGATCGATGCCGTCAACGAGTTCGAGGAGATCCTTTGCCTGGATCCATCCCTGGATACGGACGGCCTGCCTGATCCCAAGTCGGGCAAGGCAAGCAAGCGGGACATGATTCCCGCCGAATAGAGGTCCCTGCGAGGAGGGTGGGAGGCGCCTTTGACCGGAACCCACTTCCGGTTGCCTCCCGCCCGACCTCGCCGCTACCTTCGCTGCCAACGCACAGACCACCGCAGGAGACACCCCATGCCCCGTTTCAACGCCAACATCACCATGCTGTTCCAGGACCTGGATTTCATGGACCGCTTTCAGGCGGCCGCCAAGGCCGGGTTCAAGGGCGTGGAATACCTGTTCCCCTATGACTACAAGGCCGCCGACCTTGTCGACGCGCTGACCTCCAACGGCCTGACCCAGGTGCTGCACAACCTGCCGGCCGGCGACTGGGCCAAGGGCGAACGCGGGCTGGCCAGCCTGCCCGACCGGAAAAGCGAATTCCAGGACAGCGTCGGTCTGGCCATTGAATACGCGACGGCGCTGGGCTGTCCCCAGGTCAATTGTCTGGCCGGCATTCCCGGCGACGGCGTGGCCCCGGAACAGGCGTTCGAGACCTTCGTCGAGAACCTTGAATTCGCGGCCCCCCGGTTCGATGACGCGGGCATCAAGCTTCTGGTCGAGGCCATCAACACCCGCGACATTCCGGGCTTCTTCCTCAACACCTCGGCCCAGACGGAACGGGTGTTGGACGCCGTCGGCCACGACAACCTGTATTTCCAATACGACGCCTATCACATGCAGATCATGGAAGGTGATTTGTGCCGTACGGTCGAACGCCTGCTTGCGCGCATTCCCCATATCCAGATCGCCGACAACCCGGGCCGCCACGAACCGGGCACGGGCGAAATCAACTATCCGCACTTCTTCGCCCACTTGGACGCCATCGGCTACGACGGCTGGGTCGGCTGCGAATACGTGCCCTTGACCACGACGGTCGAGGGTTTGGGTTGGCTGCGCGCCGCCGAAGCATCGGGCAAGGCCGCCTGATCCAAGACAGCGGCCTTTTCCCGGCTGGCGGAAAAATCCCGGTTGCCCCATTGGTTTTTGCCGCAATCGCGGTAAAACGTCTGCAACCATTCAGTTTACGCAAAACCAATCCACCCAGGAGGGGACATCAACCATGGCTACCATCGGATTCATCGGTCTCGGCATCATGGGCGCGCCCATGGCCGCGCATTTGCAGAAGGCCGGCCATAAGATCGTCGCGCTCAAGCGCAAAAAACCTCTGCCGAAGGACCTCGCCAAGGGCGGCGCCGTGCTCGCTCCGACGCCCAAGGACGTGGCCGCCAAGTCCGAGGTCATCATCACCATGGTGCCGGACACCCCCCAGGTCGAAGAAGTCCTGTTCGGCGCGAACGGCGTGGCCTCGGCCAACCTGAAGGGCAAGCTGGTCATTGACATGTCCTCGATCGCCCCGCTTGCGACCAAGGAATTCGCCAAGAAGATCAAGAAGGCCGGTGCCGGTTGGGTCGACGCCCCGGTGTCGGGCGGTGAGGTGGGCGCCAAGAATGCGGCCCTGACCATCATGTGCGGCGGATCGAAAAAGGATTTCGATCGCGCCAAGCCTCTGTTCGAACTGATGGGCAAGAACATCACCCTGGTCGGCGGGGCGGGCGACGGGCAGACCTGCAAGGTCGCCAATCAGATCATCGTGGCGCTGAACATCGAGGCGGTCTCGGAAGCCCTTCTGTTCGCGTCCAAGGCCGGGGCCGATCCCGCCAAGGTGCGTGAAGCCCTGATGGGCGGTTTCGCCAATTCGAAGATTTTGGAAGTCCATGCGGAGCGCATGATCAAGCGCACCTTCAACCCGGGCTTCCGCATCGAACTGCACCAGAAGGATTTGAACCTGGCCCTGTCCGGGGCCAAGGACATGGGCATCTCCCTGCCCAACACGGCGACGGCGCAGGAGCTGTTCAATTCCTGCACGGCCCACGGCGGCGCCGGCTGGGACCATTCGGCCATGGTCCGTGCCCTGGAAATCATGGCCAAGCACGAGGTCAAGTAGGCTCCCTTCCGCCGCCGCTGTTGCCGGGGCGGACAAAAGACATACAATGTGGAACGGCGGCGCCTCTTACGGGGGGCGCCGACCATTGGGAGCAGTCAGCCATGCAGATGCCGGAACCGGATCAGGGCGTCATCGACCGGCGGGCGGAGATCATCGCCGCCATGCGCGCCATCGTGCCGGGCGAAGGCGTGATCGCCGACGACGCCATGCTCCGGGCCTTCGAATGCGACGGCCTGATGGCCTACCGGCAACTGCCGCTGATCGTCGTGCTGCCGGAAACCACGGCCCAGGTCTCGGAAATCCTTAAATATTGCCACGACAACGGTGTGAAGATCGTGCCGCGGGGGGCGGGCACGGGGCTATCCGGTGGCGCCCTGCCGCTGGCCGACGCCATTACGTTAGGATTGTCCAAATTCAACCGGGTGCTGGACATCGACTATGCCAACCGCTGCGCCGTGGTGCAGCCGGGGGTCACCAACCTGGGCGTCACCAAGGCGGTCGAAGGCGACGGCTTCTATTACGCGCCCGACCCTTCGTCGCAGATTGCGTGTTCCATCGGCGGCAACATCGCCGAGAATTCCGGCGGCGTACATTGCCTGAAATACGGGCTGACCACCAACAACGTGCTGGGCGTGGAAATGGTGCTGATGGACGGCACGGTCCTGCGCCTGGGCGGCAAGCACCTGGACCCGGGCGGCTATGACCTGCTCGGCGTGCTCACGGGCTCGGAGGGACTGCTCGGCGTCATCACGGAAGTGACCGTGCGGATTTTGAAAAAGCCCGAGACGGCGCGCGCCGTGCTCCTGGGGTTCAATTCGTCGGAAGAAGGCGGCGATTGCGTCGCCGCCATCATCAACGCCGGGATCATCCCGGGCGGGATTGAGATGATGGACAAGCCCGCCATCCACGCGACGGAGGAATTCGTCCATGCGGGCTATCCCCTGGATGTGGAGGCATTGCTGATCGTCGAGCTGGACGGCCCCAAGGTCGAGGTCGATTACCTGATCGAGCGGGTCGGCGAGATCGCCAAGGGGCAGGGCGCGATCTATTCCCGCATCAGCGAGACCGAGGAGGAACGCGCCGCCTTCTGGTCCGGGCGCAAGAACGCCTTTCCGGCGGTCGGGCGCCTGTCGCCGGATTATCTCTGCATGGACGGCACGATCCCCCGGAAGATGCTCGGCCTGGTCCTGCAACGGATGACGGAAATGTCCGGCAAATACGGCCTGCGCGTCGCCAACGTCTTTCATGCCGGCGACGGCAACCTGCATCCCCTCATCATGTTCGACGCCAACCAGCCGGGCGAACTGGACCGGGCCGAGGAATTCGGCGCGGATATCCTGAAACTCTGCGTCGAGGTCGGCGGCGTGCTGTCCGGCGAACACGGCATCGGCGTGGAAAAGCGCGACCTGATGGGCGAGATGTTCACGGAAGACGACCTGAAGCAGCAGCAACGGGTCAAATGCGCCTTCGACCCCAGCCAGCAGCTCAACCCGGGCAAGGTCTACCCCACCCTTCACCGCTGCGCCGAACTGGGCCGCATGCATATCTCGCGCGGCCAAGTGCCGTTCCCCGATATTCCCCGATTCTGATCCACCGACCATGACTGAAATTCTCACGCCGGATAATGCCGACCAGGTTCTCGACGCCGTCAAATGGGCGGTGTCGGAGGCGACACCGCTGGACGTTCGCGGCACGGGCAGCAAGGCCGGCTTCGGCCGTCCCGTGCAGGCGGGCCGGGTGCTCGACCTCTCGAACCTCGCCGGCATCACCGATTACGATCCGGGCGAACTGGTGCTGACCGCCGGGCCCGCGACGCCCATGGCCGAGATCGAACAGGCCCTGGCCGAGGCCAACCAGGAACTGGCGTTCGAGCCCATGGACTTAGGAACCCTTTACGGCCTGGGCGAAGGGGGCGGTACGATCGGCGGGGTTATCGCCGCCAACCTGTCCGGCCCCCGGCGCATCAAGGCGGGGGCGGCGCGCGACCATTTCCTGGGCTTTCAGGCCGTGTCCGGCCGGGGCGAGGTGTTCAAGTCCGGCGGCAAGGTGATGAAGAACGTCACCGGCTTCGATCTCTCGAAACTGATGGCGGGCTCCTTCGGCACCCTCGCCGTGATGACCCGGGTCTCCGTGAAGGTCCTGCCGCGCCCGGAAAAGACGCGCACGGTCCTGTTGATGGGGGCGGACGACGACAAGGCCGTGCAGGCGCTGTCCGAGGCCCTGGGGTCCAGTTTCGAGGTTGCCGGGGCGGCGCATCTGCCCGCCGCCGTCGCCGCGCGTTCCGGCGTCGACTACGTATCGGGTGCGGGTGCCGCCGTGACCGCCGTGCGCGTCGAAGGGCCGGGGCCCAGCGTCGAACACCGTTGCAAATCCTTGCGAGAGTTGTTCGGCGCGTTCGGCGCGGTCGAGGAACTGCATTCCATGAATTCGGGCAACTTCTGGCGCGAGGTGCGCGACGCGGCGCCTTTCACCGGCGATTGGCAGGACCGCCAGGTCTGGCGCGCCAGCGTGCCGCCCACGGCGGGCCCGACGGTGGGCCAGCACCTGCGCGCGCGCCTGGGCGGCGAGGTCTATTACGACTGGGGCGGCGGGCTGATCTGGTTCGCCCTCGACGCCCGCGGTGACGCCGGCGCGGCGGACATCCGCCAAGTCATCAAGGATTGCGGCGGCCATGCGACCCTGGTCCGCGCCGCGCCCGGCGTGCGCCAGGCGGTCGCGGTGTTCCAGCCGCAGCCGGGCCCCCTGGCTGAACTTTCAAAACGGGTGAAGGAGGCCTTCGATCCCGAGGGCATCCTCAACCCCGGCCGCATGACGGCGGGCGTATAGGGGCAGGGACGGAAAGACCATGCAAACCACCTTCACCCTGGCCCAGATGGCCGACCCGCATATCCAGCAGGCCAACGACATCCTGCGCAAATGCGTGCATTGCGGCTTCTGCACGGCGACCTGTCCGACCTATGTCCTGCTGGGTGACGAGTTGGACAGTCCGCGCGGGCGCATCTACCTGATCAAGGGACTGCTCGAGGAAGGGGCCAAGCCGACCGAACAGCACGTCACCCATATCGACCGCTGCCTGACCTGCCTGTCGTGCATGACGACCTGCCCGGCCAGCGTCGATTACATGCATCTGGTCGATGACGCGCGGGCCAAGATCGAACGCGAGTACAAACGCCCCCTGATGGACCGGCTGCTGCGCGGCCTGTTGCCGCTGGTGCTGCCCTATCCGGACCGCTTCCGCATCATGCTGCTGGGCGCCTGGCTGGCGCGGCCCTTGGCGCGGGTGATGCCCGGGCGGCTCGGCGCCATGCTGGGGCTGGCACCGAAGCGCATCCATGCGCCGACGGACATGGACCGGCCCCAGGTGTTCAAGGCCGAGGGCACGATGCGAAAGCGCGTGGCGCTGATGACCGGCTGCGCCCAGAAGGTTCTGAACCCGGCCATCAACGAGGCCACCGTGCGGCTTCTGACCCGCCACGGCTGCGATGTCGTGGTCGCCGACGGGCAGGGCTGCTGCGGCGCCCTGGTCCACCACATGGGCAAGGAAGCCCAGAGCCACGCCCAGGCCAAGGCCAACATCGAAGCCTGGGAGCGTGCCGAGGCGGCGCACGGCGTGATTGACGCCATCGTCATCAACGCGTCGGGCTGCGGCACAACGGTGAAGGATTACGGCTGGATGCTGCGCCGCGACGGCGCCTGGGCGGACCGCGCCAGGACGATTTCCGGCAAGACCCGCGACGTTACGGAAGTGATGATGGACCTGGGCCTGAATGCGGTGACGGAAGGGGCCAGGCCCGTCGTCGCCTATCATTCCGCCTGCTCCATGCAGCATGGCCAGAAACTGACCAAGCCGCCCAAGGAATTGCTGGCCCGGGCCGGGTTCGAGGTGCGCGAGCCTGCCGAGGGCCATCTGTGCTGCGGGTCCGCCGGGACCTACAACATGATGCAGCCGGAAATTTCGGGCCGTCTCAAGGCGCGCAAGGCCGCCAACATGAAACGCACGGGGGCCCAGGTCATGGCGACCGGCAATATCGGCTGCATGGTCCAGCTCGAGGACGCCGTCGGCATGCCCGTGGTCCATACGGTGGAGCTTCTGGACTGGGCGACCGGCGGGCCGAAGCCCGCCGGACTTAAATAAAAGGTATTGGGGGCCCGAAGCCCGCCGGGCTCAAATAGGCACCGCTGCGCCTGTCGCGATTCGGCAATATTCCGGTCATCGAATTCAGTCACAATTGTAAGCTTGCGGGCCGGCAAGGCCGCGGCGGCGCTTGAGTCGCACCTAGTGCGTTAGTTATATCGCACCATGTGCGGATTTTATGGTATGCTCGCCGCATCGCCGCCGCGAAACGCGTCGCGGGGCCTGCAACGCAGGAAGGAGCCGTCGCATGATATCGATCACGCGGATCCTCGGGCGGGCGCTGCTTTTCGGAAGCCTCGCTCTGGTCCTTACCCTCCGTCCCGCCGCCGACGCGCGGGCGAATTCCACCCTCGACTGGCTGTCCGGCGAGCCGGTGACGCTCATGGACCTGGGCATCATCCGGCTCAAGCAGGATTTGCTTCAGGTCGGCCAGCGGCTTTTGGAAGTCGGCTTCCTGCCCGTGGCGCCGACCACTGGGGCCTATTTCGACTGGCGGGACAAGAAGATCACCGTGTTCCTGACGGCGCGCGAACGCTTCGCCCAACCGTCCGAAGGCATGTGCCTGGAACTGTTCGCGCGGGTCGCCAAGGGCCTGGCGTCGCGCAGCCGCGGCCACCAGGGCGATCCGGGCTGGTATCTGGAGGAAATCTTCACCCATGACGGCTGGGGCAATTTCACCCAGCCGACGCGAATGCGCGAAGACCTTTTGCAAACCGTGCGGTTGGAGGTCACCCTGCTGCCGCCCCGGCCCATGGGGCCGGAGCGCACACTGCATTGTTCAGGCCGCCTGGACACGGAACCGCACGAGGTTTCGGTCACCATCTCCTGACGGGGTTGTGAGCGGCGGAGCCCTTGGCGTTATGCCCGCGAAGGCGTATCTTTTTGTCATGGTTAGATGGAAACACATCCTCATGGCGGGGCTTCTTGCCGCCGCATTGGCCGCGCCGCAGGCGCGGGCGGATCAGACCGACCCGGTGCTCGACGCCCTGTTCGAGGCCCTGACGGCGACCAAAAACTCGGAACAGGCCCATCAGATCGAAACCCGCATCTGGCAGACCTGGGCGGTCAGCGGCCAGGAACTGGTCGACAGCGCCATGGCCCGGGGCGTCATTGCCATGAACAAGGGCGCCTACGACACATCTCTGAAATACTTCAACGACGTCATCAGCCTCGCCCCCCAACATGCCGAAGGCTGGAACAAGCGCGCCACGGTGCATTTCCTGTTGGGCAAGTATCCGGAATCCGTGTTCGACATTCAACGCACGCTGGAGCTTGAGCCCCGCCACTTCGGCGCGCTGTCGGGCCTGGGCTTGATCTACGCGGAAATGGGGCGCAAGAAGGCGGCGATCCGCGCCATGGAAAAGGCGCTGGCCATCAATCCGCATATGGACGCCATCCGCGGCCAGTTGCAGGACCTGAAAACCGAGGTATCGGGGAAGCCCATCTGACATGACGACAGCACAGGCAACGGCGGCGGCGCAGCCGTCCGGTTCGGTCGACGACGGCCTTTTGAACTTTCTGGCGCAGATCGTCGGCGCGGAAAACCTGTCGACCGCGTCCGCCGTGCGCGAGCAGCACGGGCGCGACGAATCCTATCATCCCTCGGCACCGCCCGACGCCGTCGTCTATTGCACGGAAACCGATCAGGTCGCCGCCGTGGTTCGGGCCTGCGCCGACCGCGGCGTGCCGGTCATTCCCTTCGGCACGGGTACCTCGCTGGAAGGCCATGTGGCGGCGCTTAACGGCGGGGTCTGCATCGATCTGTCGCGCATGGACAAAATCCTCGCCGTCAATGCCGAGGACATGGACGTCACGGTCCAGGCCGGCGTGCGGCGCAAGGCGCTCAACGACTATCTGCGCGATACCGGCCTGTTCTTTCCCATCGATCCGGGGGCCGATGCGTCCTTGGGCGGGATGACCGCGACGCGGGCCAGCGGCACCAATGCGGTGCGCTACGGCACCATGCGGGAAAACGTCCTCAGCCTGACCGTGGTCATGGCCGACGGGCGGGTCATCCGCACGGCGCGCCGGGCGCGCAAGTCGGCGGCGGGATACGACCTGACGCGGCTGTTCGTGGGCTCGGAAGGGACCCTCGGCGTGATTACGGAAATCACCTTGCGCCTTTACGGCATTCCCGAAGCCGTGCTGGCCGCCGTCTGCCCGTTCCCCGACCTGGAAAGTGCCGTGAACACGGTGATCCTGACGATCCAGTCCGGCATCCCCGTGGCCCGCATCGAACTGCTGGACGAGGCGCAGATGGACGCGGTGAACAGGTATTCCAAGCTCGATTACGCGGTGAAGCCGACCCTGTTCTTCGAATTCCACGGCAGTGACGCCGGCGTCCGCGAACAGGTCGAAAACGTGAAGGCCATCGCCGGCGATTTCGGCGCCGACGACTTCCAATGGGCGACCAGGGCAGAGGACCGCAACAAGCTGTGGCAGGCCCGCCACGACGCCTATTACGCGGCCATCGCGCTGCGTCCCGGCTGCCGCGGCATCGCCACGGACGTCTGCGTGCCGATCTCGAAACTGGCGGAATGCATCCTGGAAACGCGCAAGGACATCGACGCGTCCGGCCTGTGCGCGCCCATCGTCGGCCATGTCGGCGACGGCAATTTCCATATCGTGTTCGTGGTCGACCCTGACAACGCGGACGAGATGAAGCGTGCGGAGGCGGTCAACGAGCGCATGGTCATGCGCGCCATCGCCATGGACGGCACCTGTACGGGCGAACACGGCGTCGGTTACGGCAAGATCGATTTCCTGACCGCCGAACACGGCGAGGCGCTGGTCGCCATGCGCGCCGTCAAACAGGCCCTCGATCCCCGGAACATCATGAACCCAGGCAAGATCGTCCGCGTTTAGGCCCGGCATTTCCCCGCGATGTGGAAAAACCCGGATTGCGGGGGTCCGGGCCTTGGCTTTCGCCCCAGGGTGACGTAACCAGGACCATTATTGGGAGGCTATGATCTTGGACCCGGAAACCCTGCTTCGCGACATGTTCGCCGCCGCCGTCGCGGCGGCCCAGCCTGAAAAGCGCATCCCTCATTTCCTGCCGGAACCGCCGGACCCGGCGACCGGCGGGCGGACCCTGGTGATCGGGGCGGGCAAGGCCTCGGCCGCGATGGCCCGGGCGTTCGAGGACCATTGGCCGGGCGACCTGTCGGGCCTGATCGTCACCCGCTACGGCTATGACGTGCCGTGCAAGCGCATCGAGACGGTGGAGGCCGCCCATCCCGTGCCCGACGCCGCGGGCGAGACGGCGGCCCGGCGCATGCTGGAGATGGTCAAGGGGCTGACCGGGGACGACCTGGTGGTCTGCCTGATCTCGGGCGGCGGATCGGCCCTGTTGTCCGCGCCGGCGCCGGGCCTGACCCTGGCCGACAAGCAGGCGGTCAACCGCGAGCTGCTGCGTTGCGGGGCGACGATCCACGAGATGAACTGCCTGCGCAAGCACCTGTCGGCGGTCAAGGGCGGCAGGCTCGCCGCCGCCGCCGCTCCGGCCAGGATCGTCAATCTGCTGATCTCCGACGTTCCCGGGGACGATCCGGCGGTCATCGCCTCGGGACCCACGGTGCCCGACCCGACCACCTTCGACGATGCCCGCGCCATTGTCGCGAAATATGCTATCAAGCTGCCCGCCGTGGTTCAGGCCCTGTTGGACGCGGGCAAGGACGAGACGCCCAAGCCCGACGCCCCGGCCTTCGACCGCGTGGAAACCCATCTGATCGCCCTGCCGCAGGCCAGTTTGGAGGCCGCCGCCGAGGTCGCCCGCGCCGCCGGCGTGACGCCGGTCATTCTGGGCGACGCGCTGGAAGGCGAGGCCCGCGATCTGGGCGCCGAGCACGCGCGGCTTGCCCGCGACACCCTGGCCGGAAAGGGCCCCGCACAGGGGCCGTGTGTTCTATTGTCCGGTGGCGAGACCACGGTGACCATCCGCGGCGACGGCGGGCGCGGTGGGCGCAACACGGAATACCTACTGGGCATGGCGGTGGCGCTCGACGGGGCCGCCGGCCTGCACGCCATCGCCTGCGACACGGATGGCGTCGACGGGTCGGAAGACAACGCGGGTGCGGTGATCGGCCCGGACAGCCTGGCCCGGGCCCGGGCGGCGGGCCTGGATGCGCGGACGTTGCTGGACGCCAACGACGCCTACGGCTTTTTCCAGGGCATCGGCGACCTTGTCGAATGCGGGCCGACCTTGACCAACGTCAATGACTTCCGGGCGGTATTGGTGCTGCCCTAGAAACCCCCGGTTTCATCGTTCGAAATGTCCGGGGGCGGCGTCGGTACGAACAAGGCAGGCGAGATGCTTCCGATGGATCAGGCCCCCTTTCCGCGCCAGGCGTGGCACGCCCTTCCCTGGGAAGCGGTCGCCCGCGCGTTGGAGACCGATCCCGAGGCGGGCCTGAGCGGCCGGGAAGCCGCCGAGCGGCTGCGCCGCTACGGTCCAAATGACCTGCCCCGGCCTCAGCCGCCTGGGTTGGTGACGCTGTATCTGCGGCAGTTCGTCAATCCGCTGATCTATCTTCTGGCCGCGGCGGCGGCGGTCTCGGTCGCCATCGGCGAGGCGTCGGATGCGCTGTTCATCTTCGCCGTGCTGCAGGTCAACGCTCTGATCGGCACTTATCAGGAATACCGCGCGCAGAAGAGTGCGCTCGCCCTCGACAGTCTGATCCGCGACCGGGCGACGGTCCTGCGCGGCGATGCGGTCCATACGGTGGACGGTCGCGACCTGGTGCCGGGCGACGTGATCCGCCTGGAATCCGGCAGCCATGTCCCGGCCGACCTGCGTTTAGTGCAGGCCGACGTTCTGCTGGTCGACGAATCCCTGCTGACCGGCGAGTCCCAGGCCGTGGTCAAGGTCCCGGACGCGGCCGTGGCGGAACAGGCCATGACCGGCGACCGCATCACCATGCTGCACGCGGCGACGGTGGTGGTCAGTGGCCGTGCGCTTGGAATCGTCACCGATACGGGAACCCAGACGGCGCTTGGCCGTATTGCGGAGAAACTGACGGGCCGTGACGCGGCGTCACCGCCGCTGGTCGTGCGCCTGAAACGCTTCACCCGCATGCTGGGGATGGTCGTGGTCGTGGCCATCGCGCTGTTGGCCGTGGCGATGGTTCTCAAAGGGGCACCGGCGGTCGAAATCTTCCTGGTCGCCGTGGCGCTGGCCGTGGCCGCCTTGCCCGAAGGCTTGCCGGTGGCGATTACCGTGGCGCTATCCGTGGGCTGCCACCGCATGGCGGAGAAAAACGTGATCGTGCGCTCCCTGCCGGCGGTCGAGGGTCTGGGAGCCTGTACCCTGATCGCCAGCGACAAGACGGGCACCCTGACCTGCAACGCCTTAACCGTGAAACGCCTGGTGATCCCGGGCCTGGGTGACTTTCAGGTAACCGGCGAGGGCTATAACGACGAAGGTGCGGTGACCGCCGCCACCGGCGCCATGAGCGACGCCGACTGGCACGGCGTGCGTCGCCTGGCCGAGGCGGCGGCGCTATGCAACGAGGCCGAACTGGTTCGCCGGGACGGCCATTGGCATCATTTGGGCGACACCGTGGACGTGGCCTTTCTTGCCCTGGCGGCCAAGGCCGGGTTGACCCGGCCCGGTCTGCTCGCCCGCCTGCCGCAGGAAGCCGCCATTGCTTACGAGCCGGCGCGGCGCTACGGCGCATCCTTCCACCGTACGGAAGACGGGCTTTGGGTCTACGCCAAGGGGGCGTTCGAGGTCATTCTGCTGCTTTGCCGCGATGTTGAGCGGGACGCGCTGACGCGTCAGGCAGAGACCCTGGCGGCCGAAGGCTTTCGCGTGCTGGCCGTGGCCGCGGGCCCGATGGCCGCGCCGGTCGGGGAACTGGCCGAGACGGGTGATCTGGAATTCCTCGGCTTCGTCGGCCTGATCGATCCCCTGCGCCCGGAATCCCGCGACGCGGTGGCACGCTGCCGCCGGTCGGGCATCGACGTGCGCATGGTTACCGGCGACCATCCGGCGACCGCACTCGCGATTGCCCGCGACGTGGGCATTGCAGTGATGGGGGAGGCGGCCGTGACCGGCCTGGACCTGCAGGCTTTGGCCGACGATCCGGCGGCCTTCGCCCGCGCCGTCGCCGAAGCCCCCGTGTTCGCGCGGGTCGATCCCCTGCAGAAGCTGGATATCGTCAAGGCGCTGCGGGCTCAAGGACATTTCGTCGCGGTGACCGGCGACGGCGTCAACGACGCGCCGGCCCTCAACGCCGCCGACATCGGCGTCGCCATGGGCGCTGCCGGCACGGACGTGGCGCGCGACACGGCGGACTTGATCCTGACCGACGACAACTTCGCCTCCATCGTCAACGGGGTGGAGCAGGGACGGATTGCCTACGATAACGTGCGCAAGGTGGTCTATCTGCTGGTCTCGACGGGGGCGGCCGAGGTCGCGCTGTTCTTCTTCGCCTTCCTGGGCGGACTGCCGCTGCCGCTCTATGCCGTGCAGCTTCTCTGGCTCAACTTGGTGACCCAGGGCCTGCAGCATACGGCCCTGGCCTTCGAGGGGGCGGAACCGGGTCTGCTCGACCGCGCGCCCCGGCCGCCCAATCAGCCGATCTTCGACCGGGTGATGATCTCGGAAACGGTCGTCTCGGGCCTGTTCATGGGGGCGGTCGGCTACCTGTTCTTCGCCTGGATGCTGGACCAGGGCTGGGCAGAACATCAGGCGCGCAACGCGCTATTGCTGTTGCTGGTTCTGTTCGAAAATGCCCATGTCTTCAATTGCCGGTCGGAGATGCGCTCCGTCTTCCGCGTGCCGTTGTCGGCGAACTGGCTGGTGGTCGGCGCGGTGATCGTCAGCCAGGGCGCCCATATCCTGGCCATGCACCTGCCCGGGTTCAGCTCGGTCCTGCGGGTCGAGGCCGTGGATATCGAAACTTGGCTGGTTGTCGCGGTCATCGCGGCTTCGGTGATCCTGATGATGGAGCTGTTCAAGGTCGTCCAGAAGGTGGTCTACCCGGTATCCGGCCACGGCGGCGGCGGAATGCGGCGAAACGGCAGTTTTCCACGGAAATAGACCTCCCCGGCCTATGGCAATGACGGACTGTTCGCCCTACACTCTGCAGCGAACGGCTCCGCCCGGCGGGGCGCGAACCGCCATAGCAGGCATGGGATCCGCCCGTTGAAGAAAATCGCCATCGGTCTTTCGGTCTTTTTCGTACTCGTCATCGGCGTGCTGCTGATCGGCCCCAGTCTGATCGATTGGAACCGCTATACGGACGACATCGCCGACCAGGTCGAAAAGGTGACCGGTCGCAAGGTCGTCATCGGCGGCGCGGTTTCCGTTCAGGTCCTGCCGAGCCCGCGCCTGCATGTCGCCGACGTTCGCCTCGCCAATATCGGGGACTCCAAGGACGCGGACATGGCGTCTTTCGAATCCCTGGAAGTCCGGATCGCGGCGGCGCCGCTGCTGGGCGGCAAGGTGCGGGTCGAAACGGTCAAACTGGTCCGTCCGACGGTCCTGCTGGAACGTCTTGCCGACGGCCGCGTGAACTGGGATTTCAGCACGCCCGTTCCGGCGCAGGACGGCGGCGCGCCCCAACAACCCGCAGCGGATAAACCGGCCCCTGCCGGTGGCGCCGGAACGGCCGGGGCCGGCATCGCCGTGGACAATTTCACGGTCGAGGACGGGACCATCGTCTACCGCGATCTTCAGCGCGGACGGGAAGAAATCATCACCGGCATCGACGCCCGCATCGCCGCCGCCAGCCTGAACGGACCGGTGGAAAGCGACGGCGCGCTGACCCTGGCCGGGCACCGCCTCGTCTATTCCCTGAATGTTGCCGAGATCGTCCAAGGCCGCACGATCCCCCTGGTGTTCAGCCTGAAATTGGGCAGCGACACGGTGATCAGGATCGATGGCGGCGTCGTGAACGTGCCCGAAAAACCGCGGTTGCGCGCCAAGATCACGGGTAGCGGCCCGAATGTCGCCGACGCCATCGCGGCAACCGGCGGGCCGACCGACCTGCCCGTCAATCTGGCGAAACCGTTCGCCGTGATGGGCAACCTGGAGGCCAGCGCCGACGGCGGCCGCGTCGAGGACCTGGAAATCAAACTCGACACCATGGAATTCCGTGTGTCTGCGGATGTCGCGACCGGCGACAAGACCGTGGCGTCGGTTTCCGTCAAATCGGGCTGGGTCGATCTCGACGCCCTGCTTGCGCCGGCCCCGGCCAAAGCCAAGGCCGACGAGGTCGCCAAGCCGGGCGACCTGAAGAAGACGGCGACGGCGAAACCCGCAGCCCCGGCGAAACCGGCCAAACCAGCGGCGGGCTTTGTCCTGCCGAAGGACATCCAGGCCAATCTGTCGGTGCATATCGATTCCCTTGTCTTGCGCGGCAAGCCTCTGGAGGGCGTGAGTCTGAGCGCCGATCTGGCCAATGGCGAATTGACCCTCAACCAGGCGACGGCGCAGCTTCCCGGCGATGCCGACGTCGGGCTGTTCGGGTTCCTTGGCGCCCGCGACGGCAAGCCCCGGTTCGAGGGCCAGATCGAAACCCGCGCCAAGGATCTGGGTCCCGTGCTGGCCTGGGCCGTGCCGGGCGCCGCCGTGCCCGCCGCCGTGCTCAAGGATTTCAGTTTCAAGACGCCGCTGATCGTCGATGGTGACTATCTGCAGTTGACGGGCATCGCCGCCACGGCCGGCGGCACGAAGCTGACGGGGGCGGTGACGCTCGCCTTGCAGGCGCGGCCGTCGTTCGGCGCCAACCTGCAATTGGATAAGATCGACCTGGATGCCCTGATACCGCCCGCGCCGTCCGCCAAGGGCGGCAAGGACAAGGCCCCCGCCGGTGCGGGGGCGGGCGGGGGCGCCCCTGGCGCATCCGGTGCCGCCACGGCGCCAGCGGTCGATTTGTTCGCGCCGCTGAAGCCCCTGACGACCTTCGACGCCAACGTGAAACTTGCCATCGGTGCGGCTGTGATGCGCGGCCTGACGGCGCGCAACATCGCGCTGGACGCGACCCTGGCGCGCGGCGATCTGACCCTGCGCACCTTGAAGATCGGCAATTTCGCGGGCCTGAGCGCCGGCGTGACCGGCGGGCTTGCCGGGCTCGACGGCATCCCCACGGCGAAGGACCTGAAGATCACCGCCAGCGCCAAGGACGCGGGGCCCTTGGCCAAGGCGCTGGCCTTGGACCTGCCGGTGTCGCCGCAAGCCCTTGGGGCGGTTTCCGTCAATGCGGTCGTGTCGGGCAGTCTGCTGTCGCCATCGGTGACCGCTAACCTGGGTGCCATGGGCGGGATTGTCGCGGTTCGCGGGACCCTGCCGGTCCTGGCCCTGGCGGGGCAGGATCTGCGGCTGGGCCTGTCCGCCCGGCACGGCGACCTTGCCGGCCTGCTGCGCCGCTTCGGCGCGGACTATCGGCCCCAGGGCAAGGTCGGCGGGTTTGAATTGACGGCTCAGGTTACGGGCAATCCAAAATCCATCCGGGTTGACAATATCGCGGGTAAGATCGGCCCCGTGACGACGGCGGGCAGCCTGTCCCTCGCCCTCGATGGCGCCAAACCCAAGGCGATCGTCAATCTGGCGCTCGGTCCCGTCGACGTCACGCCGTTCCTGCCTGCCAAGCGCGCGGCGGCCCTGGACCAGGGTTGGGAAATTACCCGCGCCCCGGCCGCCTGGGCCGGCCCGGGCGGCAATCCACTGATGGCGGCGGTGGCGGCGGTCAGTTCCCGCTGGTCCAAGGCGCCCATCGATCTTGCGGTCTTGAACGCGCTCGACGCCGCGGTAACGGCGACCTCGCCCAAGGTGACCGTCGAGGGGGCCGTCTTGGAAAACGCCGATCTTGGCGCGGCCGTCGAAGGCGGGGTGCTGACGGTCGAACGCCTGACCGGGCGATTGTTCGGCGGTACGCTGACGGCCAGGGTGACAGCCACGGCTGCTGGACAACTGAGTGCCGCAGGCCAGATCGCCGGCGCGGACCTGAGCCGGGCGGGCCAAGCCCTGGGCAATGCCGCGGCGGGCAAGGTCAACGCCGATTTCGATGTCACCGCCCGGGGCCGGTCGGAGGCGGAGATCGTCTCCTCCCTGGGCGGTAAGCTGACTTTTTCCGGCCGCGACCTGGACGCGGAAGCCCTCAGCGGATCGGCCGAAGCCGGGTTCGGCCTGGGCGGCGTGGTGCTGGCGCTCAACCAGCTGGGCGGCGCGCTCGGCGGACCGAAACAGGGCAAAGGTTTGGCCGACGTGGATGCTGCGTTCACGGTCGCCAACGGGGTCGCGACCTCCAACCAACTCAAAGCCGTGACCAACGTGGGTGTGGCCAGCGGTGCCGGCAGCGTCGATCTGGCGGCCTGGACGGTCGATCTTTCGGGGGCCATTCAACCGGCCCCCAATCTGCTGTCGGCGGTGCTGTCCATCACCACGCGCAAGGGCGTCAATGTGCCGTTCACGGTAACCGGGAAATTGGACGCGCCGCGCATCAAGGTCGATACGGCGTCGCTCGGGACCGGCGGGGTGCCCGTGCCGGGGCTCGACAAGCTGTTGAAGAAGAAGGGTGTCGGCGACGTACTTCAGGGCATCCTGGGCGGCGGCCAACCCCAGCAACAGGCGCCGCAGCCGGCCCAGCCGGAACAGCAGCAGCCGGTGCCGCAGCCCGAGGAAAAGAAGAAGGTGACGCCGCAGGATCTGCTGCGCGGCATCCTCGGAAAGTTCTGAGCCGGTCTTTCGGGGGCGGCGGCCCCGCAGGGCGGAAATGCTAACCGCCTGAATCCGATGCCTGTTGCAATACGAAAACGCGAACGGCGCTCGACAGATTTCCCGTGCGTCCGGCGTCGATCTCCGTGACCAGGGCGTTGACCGACAATCCCCGCTGGGCGGCGATATCCTTGAGCGCCCCCCAGAACACGTCCTCCAGGGTCAGGCTGGTGTGATGGCCCGCGACCAGGACCGAACGTTTGGCCAGGCGGGCCGGGTCGCGGCGGGATGGGGAGGGCGGGTTCTTGGTCATCGGCGTAACGTGCTTTTCCCTTGCCAGTATGGGCCGCCTCGCGGCACTCTTTTCGCGTTAAACACGAAAAAAATTCTTCGAGGAGGCCGCCGCAATGTCGGATCTGACGATCTACGGTACCACGATCAGCCCCTTTGTCCGAACGGTGCGCATGTGCCTGGAGGAGAAGGAGGAAACCTACCGCATGTACGAATACATGCCCGGCTCCGACGAACAAAAGCAGGAGCATCCTTTCGGCAAGGTGCCGGCGATCCGCGACGCCGACCTGCACCTATACGAGACCCTCGCGATCTGCATCTACATCGATGAGGAATATGCCTCGGACCCGCAGTTGCAGCCGCGCGACGCCGTGGAAAAGGCGGACATGTTTCAGCGCATCAGCCTGTACCTGGACGAAGGCTATCCCAATCTTTTCACGGGCCTGATTTTCCCGCGCCTGGTCGCCCCCATGCAGGGCAAGCGCACCGACGAAAGCGTGATCCAGGCCTATCTGCCGAAGATCGAGAAATACCTGTCCGTCGTTGACAAGGAACTGCGCGGCCAGCGGTGGATGGTCGGTGAGGAGATGACCCTGGCCGACATGTTCCTGGCCCCCGCCATCTACTATGTGAAGATGACGCCCGAGGGGCAGAAGCTGCTGTCCGGTCTGGAAAACCTGTCGGCCTGGTATACGAACATGACCACGGTCGAAAGCTTCCGCGCAACCGCGCCCAAGCTGCCCGGGAAATAGGCCGTCGCCGCGCGGCTGTCACGGTTCGGTCACTTGCGGGCGGCGCGGGAATAATTTATGTTCCCCTTTTGTTCCAAATCAGGGAGAAGTCCTCATGGTCAAACCGATCCCCGACGGCTACACCGCCGTCACGCCCTACATCATCGTCGACGGCGCCGCCCAGGCCATCGAATTCTATAAGCAAGCCTTCGGTGCGGAGGAGGTAATGCGCCTGCCCCTGCCGGGGACGGACCGCCTCGGCCATGCGGAGATCACCATCGGCGGCGCCCATATCATGATGTCCGACGCCAGCCCCCAATGGGGCACCAAGGACCCGAAGGCCTTGGGCGGGGTGACCGGCTCCATCTCGCTGTACGTGGCCGATGCGGATGCCGCCTTCGCCCGTGCCGTCGACGCGGGGGCGACGCCCAAGATGCCGGTGGCGGACATGTTCTGGGGCGATCGCATGGGCAGCGTCGAAGACCCCTTCGGCCATCAATGGGGCCTGTTGACCCATACCCGCGACCTGACGGAAGCGGAAATCCAGAAGGGGTTTGAGGAAATGATGGCCGCGGGCGGCATGTGCGCCGAGAAGGATTAGGCGTTCGGAATCACGACCTCGATCGTCACGCCCTCGGGCCCGGCGCAGAAAATCTGCTGCGCCGCCCCGTTCGGCAGGTCGCGCACCGTATGGTCGATGCCGCGGGCTTTCAGCCGGCCGATCAGGCCGGCGGCATCCGTGCCCTTGAAGGCCAGATGATCGACCACGCCGGTGCCTTCCTGCGCGCCGTTTCCACTGCCGGCGCCATGACCGACGACGTAATTGCGTTCCCGGTCGCCGGGAACCAGATGCACGACGGCGCCTGATCCTTCCGTGCCGTAGAGCCAATATCCGGGAAACGGGAAGTTGGGCCGGTCGCCGACCGTCAGGCCGATGACGTCGACGAAGAAATCGCGCATGGCGTCCATGTCGCGGGCGCGGATGTTGAAATGGTCCAGTCCGGAAATGGTCATGGTCTGTCTCCCGTTACAGTTCGGCGCAGAACGCCTGAATGGCGTCGAGCGCCGTCTCCCAATTTTCGGCTTCCGTCCTGCCCGAGGCCTTGCGCGGCTTGAAGCCGTGGTCGCCGTCGGGCAGCCACATCAGGCGGATCGCCTTGGACAACGGGTATTCCGGCACCTCGGCGTCCGTGCCGAAGGGATCGCGGGTGCCCTGACAGATCAGGGTCTTGGTCTTCAGCGTTACCAGATGCTCGGTGCGCAGCTTTTCCGGCTTGCCCGGCGGGTGGAAGGGATAACCCAGGCAGACCACGCCGCGCACCGGCGTGCCTTCGGCCTCCAGCTCCGCTGCGACCATGGAGGCCATGCGCCCGCCCATGGACTTGCCGCCGATCACCAGATTGTCCCGGCCGATGGCGTCGATCACCTGCCGCCAGGTGTCCAGCAGCACCCGCGCCGGGTTGGGCGGGCGCTTTTTTCCGTCCTCGCGGCGCTGCGCCATATAGGGGAATTCGAAGCGCGCCGCACGCAGCCCCCGCGCCGCCAGGCCCTCGGCGAAGGCCGCCATGAACGGGCTGTCCATGGGCGCGCCGGCGCCATGGGCCAGAGCGACGGTCAGGGGGGCGGATTTGGGGCCGGTGAAGACGATTTTCGTCATGCCGTGTCCAGGGGCTTCCGCAACAGGGCCGCCTGCGCCACGTCCGCGTAGCCCAGGCGGGCGTAGAAGGCCCGGGCGTCGGCCCGGGTCAGCGTGGTGTGGAGGGCGACGGAGGCGAGACCCCGCGCCCGTGCCCAGCTTTCCG
>Ga0209643_1001568_pt1 | contig 20349 bp, 20 predicted proteins | sample AutmiccBRH37_all_FD_187383 | JGI IMG/M metagenome (GOLD analysis project Ga0209643, IMG submission 187383) | Deep subsurface microbial communities from Mt. Terri, Switzerland - Autotrophic microbial communities BRH/37_all (SPAdes) (version 2) | ecosystem: Environmental > Aquatic > Deep... | reverse complement strand
AGTACAGTTTTTTTATCCTCAACGCATTAAGAAGCGATACTTTAGAACCAACTGAGGTTTCCTTATTTGTTTCTCATAATTATATTGTATCCTTCCATACTGAAAGTTTAATTGAAATAAATGAAGCTTGGGAACGGGTTACAGGAGACAATACAAATTGGGACAAAGGATCCATCTTTGTTACACATCAGATTTTTGATAAAATAGTTGACCTTTTTTTCCCGGCTGTTTCCAAGATTGAAGATCAATTGGATGACTTATATTCGAAAGAAAAAAATAAATCTACCCATAACCTTTTAAATGAATTATTTCAGATTAGAGGCGATTTACAGAAAATACGAAGAATCGTAACTTCGATGAGAGACTTATTATATAGAATACTAAATTCTGAACGACTCGAAGGTTTTAAAGGACATAAAATATATTTTTCAGACATCCATGATCATTTATTAAAACTCTTGGATATGGTTGAGTCAAGCAGAGAGATAACTTCAGATCTACGTGATAGCTATTTATCGATTAATTCAAATCGTATGAACACAAATATGATGGTCTTAACGGTTATAACTACGATTTTTATCCCGTTAACCTTTATTGCCGGGATATATGGAATGAACTTTGAATACATGCCAGAATTGAAATGGAAATTTGGTTATTTTCTGGCACTAGGAATAATGACGGGTATCGGTATTCTAATGTTTTTGTGGTTTAAACGTAAGGGGTGGTTTGATTCTTGAGAGATTATCTTAATTGTTCTCCCTGATATTATTTAACTTAAAGAGTGGCAGGAACATGGACATAATAGTATGAGTTACAATTGCCAGAGGAAAGGTATAGATTGGTTTCCATTTCTTGCTTTCCCACATACCTATTAAGCCTTGGATATATTGAAATATTGTAGTCCCTAAAGCAAACAGCAGTATGTATCCGGTCTTCCAAGAAAGCTTTTTACCGTATGGATAATAATACGCATAAATAATTGAAGGGGGAATCCAGGATATACATGTTAATATTGGTATCCCTTTAATTACTACATCTCCAGGTATTTTCCATAGTTTGTACTTTTTTACTGCAATAAAATTTAAAATGACTGCCTGAACAAAGCCTAGATAGAATCCGAAACCGGATATCCGCGGGCCTTTTTTTAAAGGAATTAGCATGAACATTATTATATAGCTAGCAATAGCAAAAATAATCCAATTTTTAGTCTGCCTATTCATATTGGCCCTCCCTAATTTATGCTGATTAACCTTATTCTTAGGTGAATTAATTAACTTTATACAGTAAAATATTAGATAGTTTTGGAGATAGTTTTGGAAAAGAAATACCTCAGTCGTTGGGTGATTAAATAAAGAGAGGAGTCTTTAATGAAGAAGATAGGAATGATTGGCGGATTCGGTCCGGAGTCTACGCTTGATTATTATCGCTTATTGATTGACCAGTATCGAAAATCAAATGGCGAGGGAAGTCTTCCCGAAATAATTATTTACAGTATGGATGTTTATGCCTTACTTGGAATGGTTGAACAGGAAAAATGGGATGATGTAACAGAATACCTTTTAGGCGGTATTAATACGCTTTCCAAAGCTGGAGCGGATTTTGGCTTTATCTCAGCTAATACTCCGCACATTGTCTTCGATAGATTGAAAGACCTTTCACCAATACAACTGATAAGTATAGTCGAAGAAACGGGTAAGAAAACTCAAACAATGGGATTACATAAAGTCGGGCTGCTTGGAACCAGCTTTACTATGGGATCAGGTTTTTTTCAAGAAGTCTTCACCAACTATAATATTTCTATCGTTGTTCCTAATAAAGAGGAACAAGAGTATATTCAACATAAATTAATGTCAGAGATAGAATTAGGAAAATTTCATGAAAAGACTCGTAAAGGTTTACTTACCATTGTTAAGCGTATGATTAGTGATGAGACAATTGAGGGAGTAATACTTGGGTGTACAGAACTACCGCTGATTTTGACAAAAGATGAGTTTGGTATACCTTTCCTTAATACAACTAAGATTCATGTAGATAGTATAATGAATTTTTGTTTAAGCAAACATAGTTAAGCCTTATAGTTCTAATGTGGATGGGGAGGGATAACAATGTCTGAGTGGGATCCAAATCTATATTTGAAGTTTGAAAACGAAAGAACTCAACCAGTTAAGGATTTAATTTTTCATATTAAGAAAGAAAACCCTGGAAGAATTATTGACATTGGATGCGGACCTGGCAATAGTACAAATGAGCTGAAGAAAAGATGGGGGAAAGCACATATTATTGGTTTGGATAACTCAAAAACTATGCTCGATAAGGCAAACTCAGACTACCCTTACTTAGATTGGGTCCAATATGATGCCAGAGGAGATTTATCGTTTCTAGGTAAATTTGATATTGTCTTCTCCAATGCAGCTATTCAATGGATGGCTGATCAGAAAAGCTTGCTTGAAAAATTGTTTGCAATGCTTCATGATAATGGTTTATTAGCTGTTCAATTACCAAATCCTACATATATGCCTATCAATATAGCTGTTCTTGACACGGCAGAAGATGAGAGATGGCAAGATAGATTTAAGGACATTGATGATGGATTAATATGTAATGAGCTAAGCTATTATTATAATGCGCTTAGCCCACTGACCAAAGATATTGAACTGTGGGAAACATATTACTATCATGTTGTTCCAGGACATGAAGCAATTATTGACTGGTATAAATCAACTGGAATGAAGCCTTTTCTTGCTAGATTAGATGAAAGTGAAAAAGATGAATTCGCTCAAGAAGTATTATCAAAGATACAAACGGAGTATAAAACTCAAGAAGATGGCAACGTTTTATTCCCGTTTAGAAGACTATTCTTTATTGCGCATAAATAGTGACTTTATAGTGGCTTATTTAGAAAAAAGAAATAAAAATAGAGGTTATTCAATTCTGAATAACCTCTATAAATACTTATATTTCTATACTGAACTTGAACACAATACTTCATCTAATAAATGATCTGCTTGTTCTTGAGCAATACCCTTTATTTCCATTAGCTCACTGATAAATACCTGACGAGCATTATTTAACATGTTTGCATCGTCTGCTCCAAGCTTACTTCTTTGACCTTTTCTCGTTAAATCACGGATTATTTCTGTACCTTTGTAAATGTCGCCACTTTTCATTTTCTTTTTATTAATATCCTTGCAGTAGCGTTGGTTTTCAAAAATCACTGGATCTGTATCTCCAACATTAATCCCATTGAGTACTTTTTCTAAAATCTCAGGTTTAACTACCTTACGAACTCCTAAGTCCATCGCTTTGTCCACAGGAATCGAAATTTGCATTCGTGCCTGGGGGATATATAAAATGTAACAGAGTTTGATTTCACCTAATATTTCCTTCTCAGCAATGGCATCAATAAGACAAGTGCCATGCATGGGATAAAGAACCTTGTCGCCTACTTGAAACATAAATTCACCTCCCTATGACCTACTTTTATAAGTATACCACGGAAAGCGTTCATTGGCAAATTTATAGTTTAACACATTGCAATTATTAATGTCAACAACCATTTATTAATGTCAGGAAACGTTATTCAGAGGCCAATACCTCCTTAAAAGTATCTAGCATCTGCCTGATCTCTTCTTCTTGCCGCCCAATAATACTAATCTGGAGCCAGTTTCTCTCTATAAGATAGGAACTCTCATAGTGTAACTTGAAGCCAAATGAGGCCATGATATCACCAAATTCTAAAGAAGATTTATATTTAGGAATTTGGATAGTAATAATATATGGTAAAGCCCCAATCTTTGGAACAATTATTGACAACCCGATTGATTCAATTTCTCTGCGGAGGAAAGTTAGATTGTCTTCAGTTACTTTATACCTTTCCGAATAATCTTGTTCCAAAGCTGACTGTAATGCCTGAAGAAGATTTGAAGAGTGGGAGAATGGTACGCTCTCCGTAATTTGGTATAAGCCTAGATCTAAATAACGAGGAATCGATGGGGAAGGAAGGATATTCTCTTGATGAAATACAAAACATAGACCTGTATATCCTCCAACTCCTTTACCACTTACCCCAGAGGCAAGATAGACATTGCTTAAATCAAGCGGAACCGATCCTAACACACTAATCACATCGAGACATAGGATTATTTCATTATTATTGCAGACATCTTTTAGCATGGTTATATTATTCAACATCCCGGTTGAGGTTTCACCATAAACAGTCCAGAGCCATTTAGCCCCTTCAGTTTGGATGCTATTATTCACTTCATTTTTATCAAAAGGTTGTCCCCATGGTTTTTGTAGGACGGCAAAATTAAGTCCTGCTCTTTGAGCATGGTCAATTAGTCTCTCCCCAAATTCGCCGTTAGCTAAGATAAGTCCCTTTTCCTTTCTTAGTCCAAGTTGGGCAGCGATACAATCATTAGCTAAGGTACCGGTTCCCATTAGTATCTGAACGTGTATCGAGCAGGCCATCTCACAAAGAGAGTCTCGAACATTTCGCATCATCTTTTTAAATGTTGTTGATCTATGGGATATTGCCATATTCTGAAGTGAAGCTGAGACTTCTTCTTTAATTGGGACAGGTCCTGGAAGGAAAGCTAAGGGACGAGGCTGTAAACGACCTGCTAAAGAAGCATTGAAAGTTTCTTTCGTTAAATACATCGGCTGATATAAAGCATCCTCAGTCCCCACAAGCTTAGCAAAAGGAAAGAATCCCATTTGATTATATAGTTTAAGCTGACGAACCGTACCGGACATTATTGCTAAATCGTATCTCTGTTGAAGGCAATAGCTTGCCAAATGTTGAGCTAAACCAAAAAAGAGTCTGCTTTTACGGTATTCCTTTTGGACGGCTAAGAGACGAAGCTCACATACTGACTTATGGGGCGGTAGATAGAGGTCTAACTGTTCTAATTTATCATCAAGAGAGAAGGGCCTCTGATCCCTTACCGCTATCATACCTACTACCGTTGGGCCATCGCAAGCGATTAGATATGTATTCTGGAGATGAAAACGATCTATTAATTTTTGCTCCTTATTTTGTTGGTGTTGAGGTATTTCCAGGACAAATGTCTTATAATTCAAGCGATGAATCTGTTCAAATTCATTTTCCGTTGAAGCCACCTTATAAGTAATCAACATAATATTTCCCCTACTCTAAGTGGTTTTCACAGTACTAAATGTTTTTTATAGTACTGGATAAGATTGACTCTATGTGCCCAAAGAATAATTAGTATAAGCACAAGTTGAAAGAATAAAAGATTCCAACTAGTTCCTTGAAATAATTTAAATAAAGGCCAAAGAGAGACCGCCACAAGTCCGGATACCGTAAATTCCCTTAGTAATAAATAAAAGATGCCTGTAACAATTATTAAAAATAATAAGTTCGAGTAATCATAAGCTAAAAGTCCTCCCAGAAAAGTGGCAGCACCTTTACCTCCTTGGAATCTAAAGGGCAAAGGCCAGATATGACCGGCAACAACTGAGATAAGTCCAAGAATAAGAACCCATTCTGGGAACATCAACATTATTCCGCTAACAACAGCTATGCCGCCTTTAAGAGAGTCACCGAGAAAAGTAAGTATAAACCCTTTTACTCCTGTTACCCTCCCTGAGTTTAGTGCCCCAATGTTCCCACTTCCTTGTAAACGTATATCCTTATGGGTAAGTAGACGGACAACAAAATAGCCGGTCATAGCCCAGCCCAAAATATAACAGAATACTAGATAACCTAAATATGTCATTGCCACCGTCCTTTGATTATAATTTTTAGACAAGATTAATTAATAGTAATTTAAACAAATGTGGTTTAATGGAATTCGACAAGTTTAGCTCATTTCCCTTTAAGTTTAGTTTTGAAAAGAGATGAATAATTATAAATAAAAAGGCTAAATTCGCATAATACTATCAAAAAATCATGGAGGTAATAAATGGCTCTTTGGAGAAAACTACTGCTAATTACCTGTATTATGTTAATAGGATTATATATTCTTTTCCAAATTGGCTATTATGCAACATCTATCCCAGGGTTCTGTGCAAGCTGTCATGAGGTTGAAACCTATGTAAACTCCTGGAAAGGTTCTGCACATTCGGAAATTAACTGTCTAGAATGTCATCAGCCAAGCGGTGAATTGGGGAAATTCCATGCCAAATCAAGAGGCTTGAATTATGTTTTTCAACACTTCAGTGGAGATTATACCGTACCTACAGAAGCTCCTATTTATGAACAAAACTGCATTCAATGCCATCTGGGCGATTCCAGCCAATTTCCCAATACAGTAAGACTTGAAAATACATCAGAAATCAATCATTACGAGATTATTAAACAGTCTCGGTCTTGTTTAGATTGCCACAGAGAAACTGGACACGAGGTAGATATTTATTTAACTCCTGATTTGAAAGGAATCAAAAGATGAACCTCTTAAGAAGAACTACAAGCTAGGAATAAATATCTTCCTACAAGAGAAAACTTTCTACAAACAATTGATTTTAAGGAGGTTTTCTTTGTGAGCGAATATATAAACAATAGAGAGTATAGACAACAAGTCTTAAAAGAATTAATTACAGAGCTGCATAATGGCAAGTCTGTAGAAGAAGTTAAAGCAAGGTTCGAAGATCTTATTCAAGGGGTATCGGCTTCTGAGATATCAGAGATGGAGCAAAAACTAATTTCAGAGGGAATGCCTGTTGGTGAAGTTCAAAGATTATGCGATGTTCACTCAGCAGTTTTTAAAGGTTCTATTGAAGAAATCCATAGTGCAACAGCATATATGGATACACCTGGGCATCCCTTACATACATTTAAGATTGAGAATGAAGCTGTTGAACAATATATTAATGAAACAGTCCTCAAAAATCTAGAAAAAGTTAAGGAAGAGGCAACAGATCCTCAAAGGAATTTGCTTTTGCAAGATTTTAACACGCTATGGGATTTGGATAAACACTACAAGCGTAAAGAGAATCTTATCTTCCCTTATTTGGAGAAATACGGAATCACTGCTCCCCCGAAAGTTATGTGGGGAGTAGACGATACTATTAGAGATGGAATTAAAGAAGTAAAGAAAATGATTGTAGATAATTCCATCCCAAACTATGAAATTTCTAGTAAAGCAACAGAGGTAATTGAAAAAATACGAGAGATGATTTTCAAGGAACATAATATCCTCTTTCCAATGGCCGTAGATGCTTTGACTGAACATGAGTGGTCAGCGATAGAAAGCGAAAGTGATGAACTTGGATATTGCATAGTTGGACCACAAGGAAAATGGCAACCCTTAAACGTAGATGTTCAAGCTAAAGAGGAACAACAGAATGTTCAAGGTTACGTTAAATTTGAGACAGGTAGCTTATCATTTAAAGAAATAAGCTGTATTCTGAATACCCTTCCTATAGACATCACGTATATCGATAAAGACGATATAGTTAAGTACTTTACTCAAGGAGAAAGAGTCTTTGCCCGGACCAAAGCAATAATAGGAAGAAGTGTTGAAAACTGTCATCCTCCAGACAGTGTTGCTATTGTCAGTAAAATGCTGGAGGACTTCAAATCTGGAGAGAAAAATAACGAGGATTTCTGGTTGAAAATGGGGGATCTGTATATCTATATCCGCTACTTTGCCGTGAGAGATGAAAACGGTGAATACCTGGGAACCATGGAAGTAACCCAAAACATTCGACCTATACAGGAAATCAAGGGAGAGAAAAGACTGTTATCAGATTAATTCAATAATATTCGGAAGCCATGTTGTGCTTGATATTATTCCAATATAAAATAATGAAAAGAAGGCTGCTCATTCTTTTAGTAACCTTCTTTTTCATTATAGTAAAGCAGCAGGAAATATTTCATCTTATGAGGAAATATCTTTTAGGACGGAATGGGGGAGAAGAGAATCAATGAAGTTTAAATATTTCGACGATCTTTGGAATCAAAGTACTGACGATCTTGAAAAACAAAAAAAGCATTGGGATACCAGAGCAAAAGAGTTTAACAAATACCGCGAGCTAACGGGTGAAGAAAGAATAGGTGAACTGTTAGATTTCTTTAAACAAAAGGGAATTTCTCTACAAAACCTGGATATCCTAGATATTGGATGTGGCGCAGGTCAATTCTCGCTGGAGTTCGCCAAGCAAGCAAAAAGTGTAACCGGATTGGATATTTCTACCCAGATGATTGAGTATGCAAATAATAACGCCCAAAAAGAAGTAGTCAACAATATTGAGTTTTATGAACTGCCTTGGGAAGAAATTAATCTGTTAGACTTAGGTTGGCATAATAAATATGATCTTGCTGTCGCAATCATGACCCCAGCAATCAACAGTAGACAAAGCTTGGAGAAAATGATGGAAGCAAGCAAAAACTACTGCTTTATGAGTGGACATTTAGAAAGATATGAAAAAGTAAAAGCTGAAATTGAGCAAAAGGTCTTAGATAGGAACCCAAGAAAATCTGATCACGGAAGAGGGATCTATTGCAGCTTTAACATTCTCTGGCTGTATGGAATACATCCAGAGATTTCTTATCACCGTATGGAGCGAGAAAATGACAGGACAGTGGAGGAGGCTTTTACCTATTATTGCAGTCAACTAGAAATGAAAGGCCCGCTTACTGCTACCGAAAAAAATGAAATTAAGGATTACTTGGAGAAAATATCACAAAACGGTAGGGTAAAGGATACTTTCAAATCTAAAACTGCCTGGCTATTCTGGCGAAATAAAAGTTTTTAAAACCAGCTCTCAATCAAGGTTAATATTATTGGAGGTATGGAAGTAGTATATGAGCGAGAAAGAACATAAAAAAGAAGCAGGGAAAAGTAGTTTTTCAAAAGTAGATACCAAGAAATTGTTTGAAACTATTGATTTAAGGCCTGGTGAAAAGTTTTTAGATGTTGGCTGTGGCAAGGGAGAATACGCTCTGGCAGCAGCTAAGTATGTTAGAGAAACAGGACACTTGTATGCTATTGATACCTGGGAAGATGGCATAAATATATTGAAAGAACAATCCCATTCTGCGGGAATTCTGAATCTCGATGGTTTTGTTGGCGACATTAGTAAAGGGATACCAATTGAAGACAATATTATTGATAAGTGTTTAATGGCGAATGTATTACATGGATTAAGAGATAAAGAAACTCAGAAGGCAACTATCGATGAAATAAGACGCGTGTTAAAATCTCAAGGGGAATTTATTCTTATTGAGTGGAAAAAAGCAGATGGCACCCATGGACCATCTACGAGTATTCGTCTTAATCCTGAAGAGATCGAAACTATTTTAATACCTATGGGATTCAAGACAAAAATCATTGAAGATGTTAGCGAAGATTTCTATCTAATCGTTTTTATTGCTGATATTAAGTAATGTAAAGACTATAGTTGATTGCTCTTAAATTATAAGTAAATTCTTGTAAACTGGGGAAAATACTAAAACATAGATGTTGAGTATTAGGGAGGATTTACTTTGGACGAGCAAATAATTAATCGACTTAAACATATTTACGAATTAGAAAAATTCCAGATTGCCTTCTACATGTCCCAACTATCTTCAACTGAAGATAAGTATTACCATAAAGCTTTTGAAAAAATTGTAGAAACCGAGAAAAAACACGCCGTTTTTTTCGCCCACAAATTAGCTAAAGCAGATATACCTATTCCTAAGGTAGGTGGGACTCTTGCAGAGTTTGCTGGAAGTATTGTTGGTGAATCTCTAGAACTAACAGGTCAAGCAAATACTTGTAAAATGGGAGTCTCTCTCGAAAAGAAATCTTTATTAGCTTACCATAACCTTATCGATGAACTAAGGGGAGAGCCTGAGGTGCGTTCTAAGTTAATGGAATTCTTACTAGAGGAAGAATTCCATACCTTATGGCTTCAAGATTATGTTAAACGTCTGAAACAGAATGAATGTCAAAACTATGGTTTAGCAAGTGATAGCATTGAAGATCATCCAACGATTAATATCAACATGCACTGGCTTTAGGAGACAAAATATATTATTTCGAGAAAGATCTCTATGAAGAGGTCTTTCTCCTGTGGGACATGTAAACAAAATTTAAGTAATAAGCAGGATATATTTCATGGTTTGAAGAATTATATAAAAATCATGTAAAATTTAGGATATTGGAGTCGTCTGGTAGTACTGATTATTGCTACCATAAAATAATAGGGGGTATCAGATATGGATACATTGAACACCTATTATGAATCAAGAGAAGATCTAATAACATTTGTTAAAGAATATCATGACATTCTATTTAATAATCAACCTACAGTCTTAGTACAGGTTTTTAGTGGCATTTGTGAAAAAGAGTTCATTCAAAGACTGACAGCAGAGATTTCTGAACTGGTTCCTCACGCTAAGATTATTGGTACGACTACAGCCGGAGAAATCATGAACGGACAAGTAAGTGAGATTAAGATCGTAATCTCCTTTGCTATGTTTTACCACACTGAGACAAGACATAAATTGTTTTTTAAAGAAAAGGCTCAAAACGACTTTGAACTAGGTCAGTCTATCGCCTCATCACTTTGCAGTGATAGAACAAAAGTATTAATTCTGTTTGCAACTGGATTGACGATTAACGCCAACCAGTTATTAAAAGGGGTTCAATCCATTAACCCTAGTTTACCTATAGCAGGAGGTAATGCTGGCGATAACTCTTTGATGCAACAATCCTTTGTATTTTGTAACGATTATATAACCGATTATGGAGTAGTAGGAACTGTCTTAGAAGGTGATCATTTGACAGTTAATTGTCATTGGCATCTAGGATGGCAGCCTATCGGTAATGAGATGACCATAACTAAAGCTGATGAATTACGTGTATATACCATCGATAATCTACCTGCCTTTAAGATATATGAGAAATATCTCGGATTAAACAATGCTAGACTTCTAGATAATCATCAAGAGTATCCACTGATCTCCTATCGTCACGGTGTCCAAATGGCAAGAATCCCTGTCATTCACTATGATGATGGTTCGCTAGGCTTTCTAGCAGATGTAATTGAAGGGGAAAAAGTTTGGTTTAGTTACGGTCATGTGGGAACTATTCTGCATCAAATAGATAACCTTAGCCGACAAATTAAACAACATCCTGCCGAAAGTATTTTTGTTTATTCATGTGTCTCGAGAAAAGGTTTCTTGCAGGAACTAAGTCAGATAGAAACAGTTTCATTGCAGCAAATCGCGCCTACTGCAGGTTTTTTTACCTATGGTGAATTTTATCATGCCGGCGAAACCAACCAGTTATTAAACGCTACGATGACAGTATTAGTGCTAGCAGAGAAAGAACAAATTGGACACTTACCAGAAAAAGAATTAAGACCTCAAGTATTTATCCAAAAGTTGATAGACAATCAAGATAATGTAATCCCTAAAAATATCCGTGTCCTGAAGACATTAAGTCATTTAGTTAACACTGTCACTGAAGAACTGGTTATGGCTAATGAAAAGCTTACGTATATGAGTCTGCACGATGGGTTGACAGGACTGTATAATCGCGCTTTTTTCGAACAAGAAATGAAGAAGCTAGATGAGTCAGAAAAACCTGTAGGGATTATTATCTGTGATATCGGTTCTCTTAAATCGATAAATGATATTTTAGGACATGACTTCGGAGACCGCGTTATCCGAATAGCCGCTGAACGGCTTACCAAATCATGTTGTTCAAATGAGATTATCGCTAGAATCGGTGGGGATGAATTTGCGATATTAGTACCCAATGCTGAACTAGGTATATTGGAAGAGATCACTAAACAGATATCAGAAACTGTCATCAATAATAATAGTCTTGAAGAAGTCTTACATCTTTCAGTTGGATGTGCTCTTAAGGGCTTAGATAACACTGATAATATGGATGAAGCATTCAGGCTTGCCGATCAAAGAATGTACCAACATAAGGTTGCTGCATTACCTAAAGTTCGACAAAGAATTACCGATATACTAATATCAAGGGAAGACTATGAGTAAGAACAGTGATATAATTTAATAGGTATAATATGGAAATGAGTAATGCAATAATGGAGGAGTCATGAATCTAATTGGTAATATTATCTGGTTAGTTTTTGGTGGGATTTTAGGGGCAATTCTATGGGTAATCTCAGGGATTATTTTATGTGTGACTATAATTGGTATACCCTTCGGATTGCAGTGTTTTAAGATTGCTCAATTTGTTCTGTGGCCTTTCGGCAGAGAAATAGAATTGGGAAACTTTGGAGTAGGCGGATTGCTGTTAAATATTATTTGGGTCATTTTTTTAGGGTGGGAGCTGGCTGTCACCCACCTCATTATTGGGATAATTTTTTGTATAACCATTATCGGAATACCTTTTGGGTTACAGCATTTTAAATTTGCTCAACTGGGGTTAATCCCATTTGGGGCAAGAATCTACTAACGATCATTTTGATTAAAGATATATTTTGCTAACAAGTAAACTTTCAAAAACACATGTGACAGAAAAAGAGAGGTTCAACATGGGAAGAATCCTTATCGTAGCCGAAAAACCGGCTCAAGCGCGTGAATATGCTTCAACCTTAGGAGTTCGTGGTAAAGGCCAAGGTTATCTGGAAAATGAAAAATATGTAATTACCTGGTGTGTGGGACATCTTTTAGAACTGGAAAAGCCGGAAGCTTATATGGATCTGGAGAAAGTAGGGAAGCGCTGGAGTTTAAGGCGGCTTCCTGTTTTACCTGAGATTCATGCTTTTCGACGTACTATTAAAGCCAATACGCGAGGTCAATTTCAGGTTTTGGAAAAGTGGCTGAAAGCTGCAGAGATAGAACATGTTATCTGTGGGACTGATGCTGATAGGGAGGGGCAGCTCCTTTTTCAGGAAGTTTGGGATTTAGTGAACTGTTCCAAACCATTATCCCGACTTTGGATTTCTTCACTCACTAGAGAAGCTATCCAAGAAGGGATGAATAATCTACTTCCTAAAGAAAAAGTTGCTGGTTTAGCTGCCGCCGGCTATGGGCGTGCTATTGCCGACTGGGATTTTGGAATGAATCTGACTGAAGGCTTTACTGCTTTATTTGGTAGCTTCGATCCGGTACGCAAAAAACCGAATGTGATTTCCATAGGCAGAGTTCAGACCCCAACTCTGGCCTTGATTGTTGAACGAGAATGGGAAATCGAACAGTTTATTCCTGAAGAGTATTTCGAAGTTAAAGCCACCTTTTTAGGATCCCAGGGAGGGTTTAATGGTCGTTGGTTTGAGAAGAGCGAAGAAAATAAACGTCTCTCTGATCGTCAGAAGGCAGAAGAGATCGTCGCTAAAACCAAAGGTCGCCAAGGAAAGATTATTAAAGTCGAACAGAAAAAAGTATCAGAACCACCACCATTACTTTTCGAGTTGACCAGCCTCTCCGTGACGGCTTCTAAGCGGTTTGGCTTAAGTGCCGAAAAGGTATTGGAACTTGCCCAATCCTTATATGATAAAAAGGCAATCACGTATCCAAGGACAGACTGTGCTTATCTTCCGGAAGATATGATTTCCAAGCTTCCTGCTCATCTGAAAGCAATTAGACAAACCCCTTATACGGACAATGTAGATGAAGCACTGAAGCAAGGAATTCCTAGTGGTAAACGTGTAATTAATACCATCACTGCTCACCATGCCATTATTCCTACAACGGAGAAAGTATCACTGGAAAAACTCCCAGACTTAGAACGGAAATTATACGATTTGATTGCGCGACGTTTTCTCGCTGTTTGGTTTCCGGCGGCTTGGTACCAGCAAACAGAAATTATTACAGAAGTGGAACAAGAAAACTTCCGAACTAAAGGCCGTGTTCTGCTTAGCCCAGGTTGGAAGAACGTTTATAACTTGGAAGAATCGGAAAGCCCAAAGAAAAAAGGAAGCAAAGATCAAACCGAGAATGAAAATGTAGATTTACCTCCTGTCAGTCATGGAGAAAGTGTCCAAACCAGACAGGTAAAGATTGAAGAGAAAAGTACCAAGCCGCCCAAACGTTATACACAGGGTGATTTGTTAAAAGCGATGGAGAGTGCAGGCAAACAAATAGAGGATGAGGATTTACGCCAGCAGATGAAAGGCAAAGGGCTGGGGACAGTTGCAACCAGACCTGCTATCCTTGAGAATCTTCTTCAACGGGGTTATATTCGTCAGGAACAGAAGGCTTTGAAACCAACTGAAAAGGGAAAAGAACTTATCTCTCTGATTAAGAATAAACTTCCCCTAGCTGGCTTACTTATCAGTCCCGAAATGACGGGACAGTTGGAGCATGATTTGGCGAAAGTAGAAAAAGGAGAATTCACCTTAGCTGATTATATGAGCGAGGTGGAGGAAGCCATTACCCGTATTCTTAACGAATTGCGTAGTTACGAGAAAAAACATGGTAAAACACCATTATCTCTTGCACCCAGCCAATCAGCGAAGAAAACTGATACAGGAAAAACAGCTAAGAAAAGAGTTGCGAAGGAACATAGTAATGATAATAAGGTAAAAAGTAAATCTGAAGAAACGACTTCTGGACAACTTTTATCTAATGGAAAAACATACGATAAATTAGGGGTTTGCCCCCGATGCGGGGGAGATATAATTGAAGGTCAAAAAGGATATGGCTGTTCCAACTGGAAAGAAGGCTGCAGCTTCGTAGTCTGGAAAAAAGAGATTTGCGGAAAAAAACTCACTCCAACTCAAATGAAAAGCCTTCTTAAGAAAGGAAAAACTCCTCTCATTAAAGGCTTTAAATCTAAAAGCGGTAAATCATTTGCGGCCTCACTCGTTTGGGATAATGCCGAAACCGGAAAACTGAAATTCGAATTTCAAAGTGAATAGGAAATGGTCTATTTGCTACTTACTTGATTTCTACCCTGAGACTTTGCCTCGTATAATGCTTGATCTGCCGTTAGGAATAAATCATTCGGGAATGCATTGATTTTAGGTACAATAGAAGCTACTCCTATACTGACAGTAACGCATGCATTTACTGAAGAGTGGTTATGAGGGATTTTAAGCTCTTCAATGTTCTTTCGTAGAATATTGGCCATTTCAAGAGCCTCGTTCTTTCTTACCTCAGTCATAATAACTACAAATTCTTCTCCTCCATAGCGCGCTACTGTATCACTAACACGCTTGCAAGAAGCCCTTATTGCAAGCGCAACCTGGATGAGGCATTCATCTCCTGCTTTGTGACCGTAAAAGTCATTATATTCTTTAAAGTGATCAATATCTATAATAATTAAGGAAACTGGTTTCTTATGTTTTAAACCATGGTTCCATTCTATCTTGATGCTTTCATCAAAGTGACGTCTGTTCCAGAGACCAGTTAGGGGGTCTTTTAAGGAAAGCATCTGAAGTATCTGATTTGATTTTTCCAGCTCATTTTTTTGGTGTTGGATTTTTTTCCTCGACTTTTCCAGGGCATAAGTACGTTTTTGAACGAGTGTATCAAGGTTTGCGTTAATTTCTTGAAGCTGCTCTGTCATCACTTCTTCTTTTTCCAAAGCAAGTGAAAACTTCTGTGCTAAGGCTAAAGAATGGGTAAAGATAAAGACTAGTTGGCCGAAAGAGGACTGGTTTCCACTTCGTATAATACTTCTCAAAAGGGGAGTGCTATAATCGCTCATCCAGACGCTTAAGAATATAATATCATTCACTGTGGTTAGAATCAGAATTAAGGCACCCACAACAATAAACCCTGTACCCGTTTCCTTCCGAGGAATTACTTTTACTAAAATATATACGATGTAGGTAATTACGATTAAGGCAAATAACTGATATGCAGGGTTGGCAACTGAGAAAGTCTTAGCAGGGGTTAGAAGAACAAGACCTCCAAAACCGAGGGCAACAACCTGAACTGCTCTCACAATTTTCTGGGAAATATCATGAGGGAAGATAGCTTTAAAGAACATTAATATTAAAGGTAATCCGAGATAAAAAATTAGTGTTTGGAGTTTATGGGCAACTTCCCAATTAAAAGCTGGAAAAAGAAAAATTAAGAATCTTTCTCCCACTAATAATGTTCTTATCCCAACAAGTATACTGAATAAACCAAAAAAGAGGAGAGAGTAATCTTTTTTTCTAAAGAGAAATAAAGCTAGGTGATAGGCTCCAATAATAATTAAACTGCCAAACAAAAAAAGCTCGTAGGCAATCCTTTTATAATGTAAGGAAAGAATCTGTTTTTCATTACCTAATAATAAGCTTTCTAGTATTCCACCGCTGCGGTGATAAAAGTTTGCTACCTGTATCACTATTTCGTTGTCATCCTGTTGTGCTTCAAAAAATGCAACTTGGGGGAGATATTGAGGTATCGTTGTGTCTCGGCTTTTACCTACGGTTCCGGCAGAAGCAACAAGTTCTTCATTAATCCAAAGATTATATGATGTAAATATTCTGGGTATCTTTACTGCTAATCTGCTATTATCAGCTGTCTTAAATTTTAATCTATAGGTAGCATAACCATCACCAGGTAATTTTTGATCTTGTATTTGGTACCCATTCCATGAAGCTGGAAGGTTTATATACCCGCTCCATCGCATACTCGTTTCTTTAAGTTCCGCAGGTTCCAGAAGTTGATTCCAATAAAATTCCCATTGTCCATCTAACCTTATAACTTCTTCATCTAATTGGGATTGGGTTAAGTCAAGAATCCCTTCTACTGCCTCAGGACTGTTACCGAGAGACTGATTGGAGCAGCTTGCATGAAATAGTAATAAAATAGTAAATGCTACTAAAGTAATTAATATCAACCTTTTATAGAACATTGAGAACTCCTCATACATATTACCTATTACATATTAATCTGAATCTATTAAAACTAACAATCGGTTAAATGATTATCTACCTATATATATCGACACTAATTTCTAGAAAAAATAGATACAAAGATAGTTTTTATCTTATTTGGCTTCATAAAAATTTTTTCGTGATACATAAAAGGGATTAAAGAACAGATATAGAAATAAAAGGAAGAAGTTACTGGGATGATCCAAGACTTTCTAAAGAGATATAAAGATATTATCGAGGTGGGAACATGAAAGTTTTGCTTTTTGGGGGGACGGGTTTTATCGGACGAAACCTGTCAGAGGAATTACTTGCTAACGGATATCAGGTATTCGTTGTTACAAGGAATCGACAAACAATTACCAAGGATTTAGCAGATAAGGTGCAGATCATTGAATGGGATAATATATCAGTGCTTCCTTCTGTTAACGGTTTACAAGATGCTGATGTAGTAATTAACCTTGCGGGGGAGTCATTAGCAAACCACCGTTGGTCTGATTCAGTGAAAGAACAAATTATGGATAGCAGAATCAGAACTACTCAAGCGATTGTAACGGCCATAAATAATCGTATTATGCAGCCAAAAGTTCTAATCAACGCTTCAGCTGTTGGATATTATGGTTTTCGTCAGAATGAGGAGATTACCGAAGTTGGAACAACAGGGCAGGATTTTCTTGCTCAAGTATGCCAGAAGTGGGAAAGTGAAGCCTACAAAGTTCAAAGTAATTTAGCAAGGGTTGTGACAATGCGGATTGGTGTTGTCTTAGGAAGAGAAGGGGCCCTCGCTAGGATGAAAATGCCTTTTAGATTCTATCTAGGTGGTAAGCTGGGAACCGGCAAGCAATATATCTCCTGGATTCATATCAATGACTTAACTAGAATGATAAGATTTGTAATCGAGCATCAAGAACTAATCGGACCAATCAATATGACTGCACCACAGCCTGTTACAATGGGGGATTTTTGTTCTGTTTTAGGTGAAGTCATGCATAAACCATGTTGGTTACCCGTTCCAGAGATACTTCTAAAAATAGCACTGGGCCAGATGGCCGAAATGCTAGTATACGGACAAAGGGTCAGCCCGAAAAAAATTAGAGATGCAGGTTTTGAATTTCGTTTCAAAGAGTTAAAATCTGCCCTAGAAGAAGTTATCGTTAAAGAAAGGAGCAGAATGAAATGAGCAAACGAGAAATCGCCAGTTTAGCATGCAAGCTTATCTCCATATTTTTAATTTTACAAGGGATTAATATTATGGCAAATTTGTTATCCTACTATATTTCTGTTCCAAACCTAACGGGGATGATGGAACCTGAACAACTTAGCAATATGATCTTTCCTTACATATTCCTCTTGATTTTCGGGGTATTACTATGGGTTTTCTCGGATAAATTGGCCATGATTATGATTAAAGGGGAAAGCGATTCTGTTCGGAGCGAAAACTTGACAATTAAAGCCATTGAGGTAGAAAGAATCCTGTTTTCTGTACTAGGTTTATTCTTTATGGGAAACTCTTTACCAGATATAGTATCGGCACTTATAAATATGTATTGGTTGGGTGAGCTGCCTAACTTCTCAAGAACACTGTTGCCTAACGCCATCGGAGACATATCACAGTTCATCCTAGGCTTGGGGATTTTTCTTGGTTCCCATGGATTAGTAGGGTTATTAAAAACAGTAAGGAATCTTGGAATGAAGAGCAGACCAGATGATTTGAAAGAAAAGCTAGATAGTGATTGAATGGATAAGAGAGAGAACTAAAAAATAATCCCCACTTTAATAGTGAGGATTATTTTTTACTGTTACAACCTAAACAGCACTTTCTCCAGATTCACCGGTTCTGATCCTTACTGCATTAATCATATCGTAGACAAAGATTTTACCATCCCCTATTTCTCCGGTTCTTGCAGTTTCTACGATGATATCGATGATTTTGTCCACAGAATCATTGGGAATTACGATTTCAATTTTGACCTTGGGCAAAAGGTTGACAATGTAGGTGTTGCCCCTATAGACTTCGGTTTTACCTTGTTGGAGGCCGCAGCCTATGACGTTCGTTACAGTCATACCTTTGACACCAGATTTACCCAAGGCTTCTTTAAGCTCTTCGAATTTAGCGGGACGAATGACACATTCTAATTTTTTCATTACATACACCTCTTTATTTTTTATAAGAATTTAAATAACTAATTATCCATTATGACTTTTTAGTTGAAATCCGGGATATGCTTCCATTCCATGTTCGCTCATATCAAGGCCAACATTCTCTTCTTCTGTTGATACTCTTAAACCGATGGTATATTTGATGGCTCCAAAGAGAACGAGGGAAATAATCGCTGTCCAAGCGAATACCGCGACGATACCGATTAGCTGTGTAACAAGTAGTGATGCACCGCCTCCATAGAAAAGACCGCCATCTAAGGCTAATAATCCAACCATTGCTGTCCCAAAAGCACCGCAAACTCCATGAACGGAAATCGCACCGACAGGATCATCAATATGGAGTACTTTGTCAAAGAATTCTACGGAAAGAACTACCAGTAATCCTGCGAGTAATCCTATAGCTGCAGCTCCCAGAGGGCTTACGGAAGCACAACCTGCAGTAATTGCAACTAAACCCGCTAAAGCACCGTTTAAGGAAAGAGAAACATCAGGTTTTTTGTACTTCATCCAGGTGAGAACCATGGCGGCTATGGCACCACAAGCTGCGGCTAGATTGGTATTGACTGCGATTAGGGCGATATCTGGTGATGTTCCCGATAAGGTACTTCCAGGGTTGAATCCGAACCATCCAAACCAGAGAATGAATACCCCTAAAGCCCCTAATGTAATGCTATGACCAGGGATAGCATTGGCTTTGCCTTCTTTGGTATACTTACCAATACGTGGCCCTATGAGGAAAGCTCCGATTAGGGCAGCCCAACCACCCACGGAATGAACTACTGTAGAGCCGGCGAAGTCAACCATTCCTCTTTCCGTAAGCCAGCCGCCTCCCCAGATCCAGTGACCTACTACAGGATAAATTAAAGCAATAATTACTACACTATAAATTAAATAAGCGATAAATTTTGTTCTTTCTGCCATGGCTCCAGAAACGATAGTAGCAGCAGTGGCAGCAAAAACAGTTTGGAAAATTAGAAATGCCCAAATTGGTATGTCTAGACCAAGATGCTCGAAGGCGTCTGATACAGCAAAACCTGTGGTTCCAAATAAACCGAGATAGCTTACTCCAAACATAATTCCGAACCCAAATAACCAAAAGACTACTGATCCAATAGAAAAATCCATTAGATTCTTCATAAGAATGTTACCAGCACTTTTTGCTCTGGTAAAACCAGTCTCTACCATTGCAAACCCCGCTTGCATGAAAAACACAAGGAAAGCAGCAACCAAAACCCAAACAGTATTAATGGCGATTGCATTACTCTCGGGGGTAGCCCCCTCGGCAAAAGCAATTCCTGGGATTAGCAAGATAGATAGTAATACAAGTAAAACCATAAGTCCTTTTTTCATTTTGTACATCTCCTTTTCAATAAAAAATATTTCTTTTAACATTCAAACACTTATCGCATTTCATATTACGCCCCCTCGAAAACAAAGATACCTGAG
>Ga0209643_1001567_pt1 | contig 20350 bp, 17 predicted proteins | sample AutmiccBRH37_all_FD_187383 | JGI IMG/M metagenome (GOLD analysis project Ga0209643, IMG submission 187383) | Deep subsurface microbial communities from Mt. Terri, Switzerland - Autotrophic microbial communities BRH/37_all (SPAdes) (version 2) | ecosystem: Environmental > Aquatic > Deep... | reverse complement strand
AATCAGGCGCCCGAACTGGCCATCCGCGGCCGAGGGATTGCGCAGCGCGCCCGACAGAAAGTTACCGAACATGGTGCCAAGGCCGATACCGACCCCACCCATGCCGAGACAGGCCAGGCCCGCTCCGATTGCTTTAGCTGCTTCGACTTCCATTTTCGTCACTCCGTTTTGGTCCGTGGGTCCCCCGGCCCTTTAAGGATCACCCGCATAGACCAGAAAAGATGGGCCGGAACGTTTAGTGCCCGGGATGCAGCGCATCGTTGAGATACATGCACGTCAGCACCGTGAACACATAGGCTTGCAGAAACGCGACCAGCAGCTCGAGCGCGGTCAGCGCGACAACCATGATGAGCGGCAGCACCGCTCCCGCCCAGCCGATCGCACCCAGCGACGACAGCCCGATGATAAATCCGGCAAACACCTTGAGCGTGATGTGGCCCGCCAGCATGTTCGCGAACAAACGAATGGAGTGGCTCACCGGGCGCGAGAAGTAGGAGATGATCTCGATCAGGACCACGATGGGCAGCAGCGCGACGGGCACGCCGTCGGGCACGAACAATTTGAAAAAGCCGAGCCCGTGCTTGGCGAAGCCGATCAGCGTGACGCCGAAAAAAACGCTGAGCGCGAGCGCCGCGGTGACGATGATGTGGCTCGTCACCGTGAAGGAGTAGGGCAAAAGCCCGAGCAGATTGACGAACAGGATGAACATGAAGATCGAAAACACGATCGGGAAATATTTCATTCCGCCTTCGCCGGCGGCGTCGCGCACCATCTTGGCGATGAATTCGTAGGAGATCTCCGCCATCGACTGCCAGCGGCCGGGAACCATCGCGCGGGTCGAGACCGTGAAGATCATGAACACCGAAATCAGCGCGACCGCGGCGACCATGAAGAGCGCCGAATTGGTGAAGGACGCATCGATGCCGCCGATGTCGAGCGGCACCAGCCGCTCAATACGGAATTGATGCATCGGATCGATCGCCATGAGTGCCCCTCTTAAGTGCCGCTCGCGCCGGGCGGTGCCCGATCGCGTTCGCTATCCATTTTCTTCGTCGCGCGCAGCACGTTCTGAACGCCTGCGCCAAAACCCAGCATCAAAAAGGTGATCAGCAGCCACGGCGATGTGCCGAGCCACCTGTCCAGGCCAAAGCCGATTCCGGCACCCACCAGGACCCCGCCGACCAGTTCGGTGGCCATCCTGAGGCCGTAGGCCATGGCGCTGTTGGACGCACCTTTGGTCGCGGTTGGAGCATGCTTTTCGCGCTGAGCGCGCGCGGCGGCCAGCCGATCGTCGAAGTCACCCCGGGGTGGTGCCACGGGCGCCCCCTTCAACGCGTATGTCCCATCTCGAACCGCGCGCACGATAGGGGGGGCGCCGCCGCGCGTCAAGCTGCGATGGCGATTGCCAACGCCTTGATATGCTTGGCGAAAGCGCGGGCGTCGCACCGCGGTATCGCAGTGCGGCGCCGTGCCGCACACGGGCGTCGTCGCGCCCGCGCGCAAGGCGTCCTTCGTGCGCGCCGCACGAGGCGGGGCAGATCGCATCCACAGGGCTCGCGATCACGACGCACGATATCGAATTCCAGAAAGAATTAAATTAACGTATATGTTTCATCGGGGCAGGCAAAAAAGTTCACAAAGCCGCCGCGTGCATAGATGGAGGGGGTTATGGGAGGAATTGCGTTCATACAATTGACACCGAGATGGCACCAATCCTTGCAATCGCTGCAAGAATTGCTGGCGGCGCCATCGACTCACAGGTTCTTGGTCCTGAGCGCGGGTGTCGTGATTTTGCTGCTCTCGCTCAAATGGGCGTTTGAGCAGATCGCCCTGTTACGGGGGGTCGAGTTCAACGATTTCAGCAAGGCCTATCCGGGGCGCCCGCCTTCGGATCCCGAAAAAATCGCAAAGCGGAATGCCGCGATCGCCGCGTATCGCAAGAATGCGTGGGGCTCGCTGTTCCGCGCGATGGCCACGCTGATCCTGTTCGGCTTCGTGGTGCCCACGCTGATGTTTTTCGCGGCGGCCAACTACTACAGCTGGTTCGATGCGTCAGGCGCGCCGTTTCTCGATCTGTCGACGCAGCAGCCGGTCCAGCACCTGCAGGGCAGCGGGCTGATGCTGTTCATCGCCAGCCAGATCGCGAAGGGCTCGCTGATGGATGTGCTGGAGGTCTTCCACCTCGACCTCGGCTCCGTGACGAACAATCCGCGCGACGTGGCGTTCTCTGCCGGCGTGCTGGTATTCCGCACGGTGACGGGGATTTTCGCCGCTGTGCTCGGCGTTTTCGCGTGGAAGGCGCTGCGCATCAATTTCATGCTCGCGCAGCCGGCGCCGACCCCGCCCGCCACGCCCGCGCAACCTGGCGCACATAAATAGGCGCGGAGCCCTAAGCGCCCCCGCCGCCGGACGCCCTGCCGAGGACGCGAGGCCCTGCCTCGTCCCTCGGCGGGCACCGTAGCGGATCGATTCGCACTTGCGTGAAACTGACCTAATGGTCAATATATCGCAGCCAATCCCACACCGGGAGTGCAATGGCGGGAGGCGAAATGCGCCCAATGAGGCAGCATCTGCCCAAACATCGAAGGGGAACCGCGTGATGCGCGTCGCCGTCTCCAATGCGCGCTCGCGCCAGGGTCTCGCGCAGCTGCGCGCCTTGATTGGCGCGCATCACCAGCCGGTCGCGCTCACCCGCAGTCCCGCGCCGTTCACGCAAGCCGACCTTGCCGGGGTCGGCATGCGTGCCGCGGACAATTTCGATCCGGCGTCGCTCAGCCGTGCCCTTGAGGGCACCGATGCCCTGTTCTTCCAGATGCCGCTGCTGGAGCACCCGGACCGGCTGCGCCAGTTCGCGCATAATGTGGCCGCCGCCGCGGGGCGGGCAGGTCTCACGCGCGTGATACTCAACTCGACCATGTGGTCGCCCGACACGCGCTGCGGACAGCCGACCTATGATCTGGTGCGCGAGATCGAAGAGATTTTCGAGGCGACCGATCTGCCGCTGACGATCTTCCGGCCGACCGTGTTCATGGACAACTGGATCACCTCCTATGCGCGGCCCGCGTTGATCCACGACCATCTCTATCGCTACCCCCACAAGCCGCAGCTGCGCTTCAGCCCGATTTCGCTCGATGATCTCGCGCGCTTCATGGTGGCGGCATTGCCGCGCAACGATCTGATCGGCCAGCGCTTTCGCGTTGCCGGGCCGCAGACGCTGAGCCCGGCGGACGTGCGGAGCGCGCTGTCGGCGGCGATGGGCGTCGAGATCGCCTATCAATATGTCTCGCCGATGGACTTCGCGGAGGATACCTTCGAGCGCTTCGTGAAACAGACCGGCGCCGACCGCGCCGCGTATGTCGCGGCGTTCGACAATTTCTATCGCTTCAACAATGATGCGCCCGAGCAGCCCTTTTTGTTCGATGTCGCGCCGGTGCGCGCGCAGATCGACGTGCCGCTCGAAACCTTCGCGCAGTGGGCCGCGCGCCAGAACTGGTTTGATGACGACGGCGAAGGGATCGGCTCAATTTCAGGATGAGGCGCGCGCCGTCTAGCGCGTCGGGACCGGCGCTTCGCCGCGATAGTCGTAAAAGCCGCGCTTGGTCTTCTGGCCGAGCCAGCCGGCTTCAACATATTTCACCAGCAGCGGACAGGGGCGGTATTTGGAATCCGCCAGGCCATCGTAAAGCACCTGCATGATCGACAGGATCGTGTCGAGGCCGATGAAATCGGCGAGTTGCAGCGGCCCCATCGGGTGGTTGGCGCCCAGCTTCATCGCGTTGTCGATCGCCGATACGTTGCCGACGCCCTCGTAGAGCGTATAGACCGCCTCGTTGATCATCGGGATCAGGATGCGGTTGACGATGAAGGCGGGGAAATCCTCCGCGTAAACGGCGGTCTTGCCGAGCGTCTGCACCAGATGCTTGGCGGCGGTGAACACCGCCTCGTCGGTCGCAATGCCGCGGATCAGCTCGACCAGCTGCATCACCGGCACCGGGTTCATGAAATGAAGGCCCACAAAGCGCTCCGGCCGTTCAGTCACGGCGGCCAGGCGCGTGATCGAGATCGAAGAAGTGTTGGTGGCGAGGATCGCGTCCGCCTTCACCACCTTGGAGAGTGATTTGAAGATCTCGCGCTTGATGGCCTCGTTTTCGGTCGCCGCCTCGATGACGAGGTCGCTGTCCTTGAAGTCGGCCATGTCGTGGGCGGGATGTATGCGGGCGAGGGCGGCGGCGCGGTCATCTTCGGAGATACGGCCGCGCGAGGCCTGCCGTTCGAGGTTGCGGCCGATGATGTCGATCGCGGCCGCGATCGCCTCCGCCTTGACGTCGAAGATCAGGACATCATACCCGGCGAGTGCAAAGACGTGGGCAATGCCATTGCCCATCTGCCCCGCGCCGACAATCCCGACCTTGCGAATGTCCATGGCTTATTTCCCGCGCTTGGCGAGTTCCTCCTCGAGTTCAGGAACCGCTTTGAAAAGATCTGCGACCAGGCCGATATCCGCGATCTGGAAGATCGGGGCTTCCTCGTCCTTGTTGATCGCGACGATGACCTTGGAGTCCTTCATGCCCGCCAGATGCTGGATGGCGCCCGAAATACCGACTGCGATGTAAAGCTCCGGCGCGATGACCTTTCCGGTCTGGCCGACCTGATAATCATTGGGCACGAACCCGGCGTCGACCGCCGCGCGCGATGCACCAAGGGCGGCGCCAAGCAGGTCCGCCAGGCGCTCAAGCATCTTGAAGTTGTCGCCCGACTGCAGGCCGCGCCCGCCCGAGACGACGACACGCGCCGCGGCGAGTTCGGGACGGTCGGATTTGGACAGCGCCTCGCCCTCGAAGCGCGAAAGGCCGGGATCGGCGACCGCCGGGATGCTCTCGACCTTCGCGCTGCCGGTGTCCGCGACGGCCTTGAAGGCGGTGACGCGCACTGTGATCACCTTTTTCGCGTCTTTCGACTTGACGGTCTCAAGCGCGTTGCCGGCGTAAATCGGACGCACGAAGGTATCGGGCGCCTCGACCGACATGACCTCTGAAATCTGCATCACGTCGAGCAGCGCGGCGACGCGCGGCATCACGTTCTTTCCCACCGATGTCGCCGGCGCGAGGACGGCGTCATATTTGCCCATCAGCGAAACGATCAGCGCGGCCAGCGGCTCGGCGAGCGACTTGGCGTAGTAGGGCGCCTCGGCATGGAGCACGGTCTCGACGCCATCGAGCTTTGCGGCGGCCTCGGCGACGCTGCCGGCATTTTCGCCCGCAACCAATACATGCACCGGCCCGCCAAGGGCCTGCGCGGCGGCGACCGTCTTGGCGGTTTCACCCTTCAGGGTCTTGTTGTCGTGTTCTGCCAGAACGAGAACGGTCATCAGATGGCCCCCAAATCAACGAGTTTTTGAACCAGCTCGGCAACCGAGCCGACCTTGCCGCCGCCCTTGCGCGCGGGCGGCTCTGCGACCTTGAGCACATCGAGGCGCGGGGTCATGTCGACACCGTAGTCGGCGGGCGACTTTTCTTCGAGCGGCTTCTTCTTCGCCTTCATGATGTTGGGAAGCGACGCATAACGCGGTTCGTTCAGGCGCAAATCCGTGGTCACGACGGCGGGCATGTTGAGGACAACGGTTTGCAGGCCGCCATCGACTTCGCGCGTCACTTCGATCTTGCCGTCGGCCGGCGCGACCTTGGAGGCAAATGTGCCCTGGGGCCAGCCGAGCAGGGCGGCGAGCATCTGGCCCGTCTGGTTGCAATCATCGTCGATCGCCTGCTTGCCCAGAATGACGAGGCCGGGGCCTTCCGCTTCGACGATCCCCTTGAGGATCTTGGCGACCGCGAGCGGCTCGATGCGCCCCTCGGCCTTGACCAGGATCGCGCGGTCGGCGCCGATTGCCAGCGCCGAGCGCAGCGTATCCTGCGCCTGTGCGGGGCCCACGCTGACCACGATGATTTCGGTGGCGACGCCCTTTTCCTTCAGGCGCACGGCTTCTTCCACCGCGATCTCGCAAAACGGGTTGATCGCCATCTTGATATTCGCGAGATCAACGCCCGATCCGTCGCTTTTGACGCGGATTTTGACATTGGCATCGACGACCCGTTTGATGGGCACCAGGACTTTCATGGGGCAGCTCCCACTCATTATTGCGACTGACTGAATTCGGTGTTGAGGCCCGCTCGCGAAAACCGGTCCTGCGCCCCGCTCCCACCACCTGTGACGGGGCTGCCGCGTCGGCGGTCGAGACCACCGGGCGCCTCTGCCTCCAGGCCGGTTCGAGAGGGGCACTCATGCCTTGGGCAACCTATCGGCGGGTCCCAAGGGTGTCAACGGACCAATGGCACGCGCGCCCCCGCGACAAAGTTTGCCGTGGCTTAAATGGAGGCTGGCGGACACCACACGCTCCAGCCATACTGTCAACTTATTGAAATCAGTAACAGGTTTGAATGACCATACGCGCTGCACTCCGTCACGTGACCCGTTATCGCTACGACCGGCTCGTCAATCTAGGTCCTCAAACGATACGGCTCAGGCCGGCCCCGCATTGCCGCACCAAGATCAGCGCCTATTCACTCAAGGTGTCGCCCCCCGACCATTTTCTGAATTGGCAGCAGGACCCCCAGTCGAACTGGGCCGCCCGGATCGTCATGCCCGAAAAGATCGACCATCTCGACATCGAGGTCGATCTCATCGCCGATCTCGACATCGTCAATCCGTTCGACTTCTTTCTGGAGCCCGAGGCGGAATTCTTTCCGTTCACCTACGAGGCGGAACTGGCCGAAGACCTGCGGCCCTATCTGCGCAAGGTCCGCTCGGGTCACCTGTTCAACGACTATGTCGCGGGTATCTCGCTCGAAAAGCAGCAGACGACCGCATTCCTATATGCGCTCAATACCCGGCTCCAGGGCGATATTTCGTACCTCATCCGGATGGAGCCGGGCATCCAGACCCCGGAAGAGACGCTGGCCAAGCGATCCGGCTCGTGCCGCGATACCGCCTGGCTGCTGGTTCAGATCCTGCGCCATCTGGGGCTCGCCGCCCGCTTTGCATCGGGCTACCTGATCCAGCTCAGGGCCGACCAGAAATCGCTCGACGGACCGTCCGGCACCGAGGTCGATTTCACCGACCTGCACGCGTGGTGCGAGGTCTATCTGCCGGGCGCGGGCTGGGTCGGCCTCGATCCGACGTCGGGGCTGTTCGCGGGCGAAGGGCATATCCCGCTTGCCTGTGCGGCAGATCCGCGCTTCGCAGCGCCGATCTCCGGCGCCATCGGTGAATGCGAGGTCACGTTCGATTTTGAAATGACGGTGACGCGCGTGTTCGAAACACCGCGTGTCACGCTGCCGTACACGGACGAACAATGGGCGGCGATCGACAAGCTCGGCGATGCGATCGACAAAAAACTGAACGCCAACGACGTGCGCCTCACCATGGGCGGCGAGCCGACCTTCGTGTCGGTCGACGACATGGAGGGCGCCGAATGGAATACGGCGGCCGTCGGGCCGACCAAGCGCACCTTCGCCGATACGCTGATCCGCCGCCTGCGCGAGCGCTTCGCGCCGGGCGGCATGCTCCACTACGGACAGGGCAAGTGGTATCCCGGCGAAAGCCTGCCGCGCTGGGCGTTCTCTCTCTACTGGCGCGGCGACGGGCGCCCGATCTGGCGTGACGAAGCGCGCATTGCGCGCGAGCCCGCCGATTACAGGCCGACCGCCGACGATGCGCGCGCGCTCGCCGAGGGCATCGCCAAGCGCATCGACGTCAATCCCAATTACGTCATGGCTGCTTACGAGGACCCCTGGCATTACATGGGCAAGGAGCAGGGGCTGCCGGTCAACGTCGACCCGTTCGATTCCAAGATCGAGGACGCGGAAGAGCGCCAGCGCCTCGCGCGGGTTTTCGAGCGCGGTCTGCGCGCGCCGTCGGGCTATGTGCTTCCGGTGCAGCGCTGGAATGCGGCGGACGGGCGGCGTTGGCGCTCGGAGCGCTGGCTGCTGCGCAAGGGGAGGCTGCATCTGGTGCCGGGCGACTCGCCGGTGGGCTTTCGCCTGCCGCTCGGCGCGCTGCCGTGGATCCCGCCCAACTCCTATCCCTATGTCGTTCCGCAGGATCCCTTCGATCGGGTGTATCCGCCCTTGCCCGATCCCGACAGCTACCGCCAGCCCTATCTGTCCGGCGCGATCCGCGATCCGTTCTGGGCGCAGCGCCTGGCGCGCATCGAGCAGGAGCCGCCCTTCGAGGGGGCGAGCGTGCGGACCGCGGTTTCGATCGAGCCGCGCGACGGGCGGCTGTGCGTCTTCATGCCGCCGACCGAGACTTCGGCCGATTACCTCGATCTTCTGATGGCGGTCGAGGATGCGGCCGCCGAACTCGATGCCGCGATCCATGTCGAAGGCTACACGCCGCCGTTCGATCCGCGCCTCAACGTCATCAAGGTCACGCCGGACCCCGGCGTCATCGAGGTCAACATCCATCCCGCCAAAAGCTGGCGCGAGCAGGTCGAGATCACGGAGGTTCTCTACGAGGACGCCCGGCAATGCCGTCTGGGGACGGAGAAATTCATGCTCGACGGACGCCACACCGGCACCGGCGGCGGCAATCATATCGTGGTAGGCGGGGCGACGCCGGCCGACAGCCCCTTCATCCGCCGGCCCGACCTGCTCAAGAGCCTGATCACCTATTGGCAGAACCATCCTTCGCTCTCCTACATGTTTTCCGGGCTGTTCATCGGGCCGACCAGTCAGGCGCCGCGCGTCGACGAAGCGCGCCACGACCAGCTCTACGAAATGGAGATCGCGTTCTCGCAGGTTCCCGATCCCGGCTCGGGTTACATCCCGCCGTGGCTGGTCGACCGGATCTTTCGCAATCTCCTGATTGACGTGTCGGGCAACACGCACCGCGCCGAGATCTGCATCGACAAACTCTATTCGCCGGACGGTCCCACCGGGCGGCTCGGGCTGGTCGAGTTCCGCGCCTTCGAGATGCCGCCGCACGCGCGGATGTCGCTCGCGCAAAGCCTGCTGATGCGCGCGCTGATCGCGCGGTTCTGGGAGGAGCCCTACAAGGCGCCGCTGATCCGCTGGGGCACGCTGCTGCACGACAAGTTCATGTTGCCGCATCACGTGTGGGCCGATTTCGCCGATGTGATCGGCGACCTCAACGATCACGGGTATTCCCTCGACGCCGAATGGTTTCGCCCGCACTGGACATTCCGCTTCCCGATCTGCGGCGAGATCGAGCGCGACGGTGTCCATCTCGAAGTGCGCCAGGCGCTTGAGCCGTGGCATGTGATGGGCGAGGAGGGCGCAATCGGCGGCACGGTGCGCTACGTCGATTCATCGCTCGAACGCGTGCAGGTGCGCTTATCGAATTTTGTCGAGGGGCGACACGCGATTCTGGTGAACGGGCGCCCGGCGCCGATGACAAGCACCGGGGTGCGCGGCGATGCGGTGGCGGGCGTGCGGTTCCGCGCGTGGTGGCCTCCGCACGCGCTTCACCCCACGATCCAGCCGCATGTGCCGCTGACCATCGAGATTTACGATCGCCTGCGCAAAAGATCGCTCGGCGGTTGCACGTATCACGTCTCGCACCCGGGCGGGCGGAATTTCTCCGTCTTTCCCATCAATGCCTACGAAGCCGAGGGGCGCCGGCTTGCCCGCTTCGAGCCATTCGGGTTCACGCCGGGCAAGTTTGACCCGGGCGAGGCAAAAATCGCACCCGAGTCGCCTTACACGCTTGATCTGCGCAGGGTTTCATAAAAGAGTTTCAGCCTTTGTGCCGACGCGTATGCGGAAGTGAGTCGAAAATCTGTCATGGCGACGATTGAGGACATCGAAAAGAACGTGATGCGCCGTGATCTCGCGAGTGCATATGTGCCGCGCGCGGGCGTCTTCGACGAGATGAAGACGGCGCCGGGCGCCTTGCGTCCTCATTGGGAAGCGCTCGTCAAGGATCTCTCCGCCGGCGACGAGGCTGCCTACGAGCGGCGTCTGGTGTCCGCGCGCCGGACTGTGCGCGACAACGGCGTCACCTATAATGTCTATGACGACGAAGGCGGCGAGGCCCGGCCGTGGGATCTCGACATTATCCCGCTCCTCATCAGCGCGCAGGACTGGGCGACGCTTGAAGCCGGCATTATCCAGCGTGCGCGCCTCTCCAATGCGCTTCTGGACGATATTTACGGTCCGCGCGCCCTGATCAGCGAGGGCGTCCTCCCGCCGCATGTGATCGCCGGGCATCCCCAGTTTCAGCGTGCCCTTGCGGGCGTGGCGCCGGCGGGCGGGGTGCGGGTGCATTTTTATTCCGCCGATCTGGGGCGCCGCGCGGACGGCTCGTGGGTGATCCTCTCGGAGCGGGCGGACGCGCCGTCGGGTTCGGGCTATGCGCTCGAAAACCGCATCGTCGTCAGCCAGACATTTCCTGAACTCTTTCGCGATTGCCGCGTGCGGCGGCTTGCGGCGTTTTTCCATGCTTACCGCGAGGGCGTGAACGGACTTGTGCGCGAAAGCCGCATCCGCTCGGTGCTTCTCACCCCCGGACCGTTCAACGAATCCTATTTTGAGCACGCGTATCTCGCGCGCTATCTCGGTCTGACGCTGGTCGAGGGGGAGGATCTCGCGGTCCGCGACGGCATTGTCTACCTCAAGACCCTTTCGGGTCTGGAGCGGGTGGACGTGATTTACCGGCGCGTCGATACCGATTTTTGCGATCCGGTCGAGCTGCGCTCCGATTCCGCGCTCGGGGTACCCGGCCTGGTCGAAGCCGCTCGCTCAGGAAAGGTAATCATCGCCAATGCATTGGGCGGCGGCGTCGCGGAGGGTCCCTGGATGGCCGCGTTCGAGCGGCGGCTGTGCCAGTCGCTTCTGGGCGAGGCGCTCAAACTCTCCAGTGTACGGACAATCTGGTGCGGAACGCGCGATAGCCGCCGCGCGGCGCTTGCCGAGTCCGCCGACTTGCTGTTCCGCAACGCCTTCGACAATCGCCCGATGACCGCCAAGGGCGCCAATGTTCGCATCGGCAGCACGCTCGACAAGGCCGCGCGCGATGCGCTCGCCGTTCAGCTCGATCGGCGCGGCTCCACCTTCGTCGCGCAGGAGATTGCGCCGCTCTCGACCGCCCCGGTCTACGAGGACGGCACCTTGATTGCGCGGCCGGTGAGCCTGCGTGTCTTTGCGGCGTGGACGCCGCAGGGCTACATCGTCATGCCCGGCGGGCTGACGCGTGTCGCCCATGACGACGGCGCCCGCGCGCCCTCGCTCCAGTCGGGGGCGGCCAGCAAGGACAGCTGGGTTTTGACCGATGGCCCGGTCGACCGCTTCACGTTGCTCGCGCCGGCCAGCGAGCGCCTGCGAATCCGCCGGATGGGCGACGAAGCACCAAGCCGCGCGATGGACAACCTGTTCTGGCTCGGCCGCTATGCCGAGCGTGCCGAGGAACTCGTGCGGGTCGTGCGCGCCGTTGTGTTGCGGCTGGGCGACGACGCAGGGATCGATGCGCCGAGCAACGCGACGGACCTGACGCAGCGTCTGCTGGTGCCGCTCTCGCAGGCGACACAGGCCGCCGCCGACGCGGCGGCCGCCGGCGACATGGCGCCGCTGACCCACGAACTCAACAGCCTGATTTTCGACCCGGCCAATCCGGTCGGGCTTCAGCGCATGTTGAACAACGTTTATCGCACCGCCTGGTCGGTGCGCGACCGCCTCTCGCCCGACACATGGCGCACGACGCTCGCATTCTGCACGTCCGAGAATCTCCCGATGCCCAATGAGGAGCCGGATCCCACCGGCATGCTGACCTATCTCGACATGCTGGTGCGCCGCAGCGCCGCGCTGGCCGGGCTCTCGGCGGAGAACATGACGCGCGGACGCAACTGGCTCTTTCTCGAACTCGGCCGGCGTCTGGAACGGGCCACCAACATGTCTTGGCTGCTCCAGCAGACACTCGGCGAACCGGGTGGCGACGACGAGGCACGTCTGCCGCTGTCGCTCGAAATCGCCGACAGCACGATGACCTACCGCTACCGCTATCTGGGGGTCTACCAGGCGGCGCCGGTAATCGATCTGTTGCTGCTCGACGATGGAAATCCGCGCGCGGTCGCCTTCCAGATCGCGACGTTGAAGGCGCGCGCCGCCGACCTGCCGCGCGCCAATTCCGCCCAGGCGCGCGGTCTGGACAAGGAGATCGTCGATGCGATGCTGGGGCGTCTGCGCGGCGCGGAGCCCGGCCGTCTGGCGGCAATCGCCAAGACCGGGCGGCGCGACGAGCTGCTCGATGTGATCAACTATCTTCAGGATGCGCTTGGCGCGCTGACGGACGCCATCACGCGGACGTATTTCCAGCATTCGGTACGCTTCAGGCTCGGTTCGGCGCCGCGCCGGGAGTTTCGCTGATGGATTACCGGGTGACCCACCGCACGACCTATCGCTATCTGCACGAGGTCTCGCAATCCCAGCACATTCTTCATCTCGCGCCGCGCGGCACCTCCGGCCAGGTCGTCAAGGACGCGACGATCACCGTGACGCCGACGCCCGTGCGCCGCACGCCGCGGCTTGATTATTTCGGCAACTCCGCGGAGTGGCTCGCGCTGCTTGAGCCGCATATGACGCTCGACATTCTCGCCGAGAGCCTTGTCGCGGTGACCGCGCCGCCGGTGCGCAATCTCAACGGCGCGCTGCCCTGGGAGGATGTGCGCCTGATGCTCGAAGCGCCGCGCGACGCGGTGGCGATCGATGCGGCCGAATATCTTTTCGATTCACCCTCAATCTATTTTCGCTCCGATCTGGCGTCCTACGCGCTCAAGAGCTTCACGCCGCGCCGCTCGGTTCTGGCTGCGGCGCACGAGTTGATGGCGCGCGTGCACAAGGATTTTCGCTACGACACGACGGTGACCGATGTGTCCACGCCGGTTGACCGGGTGTTCGAGATCCGGGCCGGCGTATGCCAGGATCTTGCGCATGTCATGATTGCGTGCCTGCGCGCCATCGGCGTGCCGGCGCGCTATGTCAGCGGCTACCTGCTCACCATGCCGCCGCCGGGGAGGCCACGCCTTGTGGGCGCGGATGCCAGTCACGCGTGGCTTGCTGCGTGGTGCCCGCCGATCGGCTGGATCGACCTCGACCCAACCAACAACATCATTCCCGGCGACGGCCATGTCACGGTCGCGTGGGGACGCGATTACTCCGACGTTGCGCCCATCAACGGGCTGATGGTGGGGGGCGGCGAGCATGTGATCGAGGTCGGCGTCGACGTCGTGCCGGTCTAGCCGCCAAATCCGCGCGCGGCGAGCGCGGCGGCCATGTGCGGGGGCGCGGGAGCTTCAACCACGATCGCCGGCTTTTTGGGATAGAGCGGTACCGCCACCGCCCGCGCGTGAAGCTGAAGCGCGACCTCGGCAGGGCGGCGCTCCCCGCGCCCGGCGCCATAGATCCAGTCGCCCGCAATCGGCCAGCCCATCGCCGCGCAATGCACCCGCAATTGATGGGTGCGGCCCGTCAACGGGCTGAGCGCGAGCCACGCCCGCGCCTCATCATGGGCGATCACTTTATAGCGGGTCCGGGCCTCGACACCGTCCGGCGCGACATCCATGCGCCAGCTTTTCGTGGGCGTGCGCTTTCGCAAGGGAAGATCAATAAGACCTTCTCGCTGCGCGGGGACGCCCTCCACCAGCGCCCAATACGTTTTTTCGACGCGTCCGGCGGCGAACAGCTTTCCCAGCGTGGCCAGCGCGTGCCGGTTTCGTCCCAGCACGAGACACCCGCTGGTATCGCGATCGAGCCGGTGGGCAAGGGCGGGGGGACGCGGAAGCCCGAAACGCAACGCCTCGAACGCGGTCTCCAGATTGACGCCGCCACCCGCGCCCGCGTGAACCGGGATGCCCGCCGGCTTGTCGATCACCAGCATCAGAGCGTCGCGATAAAGCAGCCGCGCAAGAATGTCCGGTTCGTCGATATTTTCAGTGAGTGCCATCGCACACCGGGCCGGACCACGCGGGAGATGCGGGTCCTGTTCGGCGTCATCCATAGCACACAAACGGGCTGGCGCGGGCGGCTAGAAGTTGTTGCGCACGACGGTGTTGGAGCGGCGCGGCCGCGAGTAGAAGGTGTCGCGCATCGTCACCGGGCCGGTAATGTTCCAGCCATAGGGGCTGGTATAGGTGTAGGTGACTTCGGCCACGATGACGCTTGAGCCCGAGACGACGACGTCGTCGGGAAAATCAGCCGGCATCGACGCGCCGACGGTACGAGCCGTCGCGTTGTACCCGTCGCTCCAGTCGACAACCGGATCGCCGCTCGAATCGTTGATCACGCTGGTAACGACGATCTGCAGATTCGACACATCGAACGGCGCGATGATCATCGATGCGCCGGTGAAGATATTGGTCATGTCGGCGTTGTCGACCGACTTCTCCTGCGCCACGAGATCGGCGACCGTGGCGGAAACGGAGGTTTCCTTGCGCTTAGCCTCGAGCACCTGCGAGCTCTCCACAGCGCCCAGCAGCATGGCGGCCATGACCGGAAAGATCAGCGCGAATTCGACCGCGGCCAGGCCGCGCTCGTCACGCAGGAAGTTGGGGATGGGCACTCGCGCGCGCTTCGTCATGACGTTGAAAATGGCTCGTTCTTGAACAGGATCGTCGATTGCAGCCAGCGGCGGTTGCCGGAGAGATTTCCAAGCAGGTGGCCCATCATCGGCGTCGTGATTTGCCACTTGTAGAATGCACACGCCACCACTGTGCTGCCCGGGGAGCCGGTATCGAACGGCATCACCGGATTGGCGTCGTCAGGGTCGGGCGCCTGCGCGCAAACGGCGCCTGAGAATTGCGTATAGGCCTGCACCGCGACGACGAGATTGTCGGAGCAGTTGTTGAGCAGCCCGCCAAGCTTGCTGCACACCTCTGTCTTGAATGCTTCGGGTGTCATCGATGTGTCGGACGACTGGATCTGCCCGGTCTTGATCTCGCGGCCGACCTGCTGGACCGCATCCTCGATCGCGAGATTTCCAAAGAAGATGAGCATCGTCTCGACAATCCCCATCATGATGAAAAAGAAGGGGCCCGCCACCAGCGCGAATTCGACCGCGGTCGCACCATTGGCATCGCGCGCAAAGCGCCTCGCGCTCCGCGCGCGCGCGCCGGATCGGTTAATCAGTCCTAAATTTCGTACGCGACGCATCAAGGTCTCGAATCCCACGCGTGATCAGGGACGTCACCTCGTGCCGGTTTTAAAGGTAAAACGTAAATGAAGCCTCTCGCAGCCCGCTTGCGAATTCGCACAAATGCCCCGCGCATTTAGCCCGTGTTTTAGGTTTAGCCAGACGTTAACTGCCGCGCGCTCAGATTGTCCGTCAGAAGATCAGTCCCTCGCGTTCTGCCGGATCGTGGCCTGCGCCGCGATGGCGTGCGAGGTCACGGGAGCATCTTGATGGTCAAGGTCTGGCACACTGTTCAGGTCAAATGGCGCGCGCTGCGAAAAGACAGGCGCGGCAATGTCGCAATCATCTTCGCTCTGGCACTTGTTCCTCTGCTTCTGTCCATTGGTGTCGCGGTCGATTATTCGCGCGCCCTGATCGTGCGTCAGCGCCTTTCGACCGCGCTTGATGCCGCGGCGCTGGCAGTGGGCCGCAGCACCGGTCTCAGCCAGGCGCAAATGGATACGCTGGCGCAAAATTATTTCGACGCCAATTATCCCGACGCCGCCCTTGGCACACCGACGCCGGTTCAGGTCAGCCTCAATGGAAATGTCGTGACCGTGACGGGGCACGCCGATGTTGCAACTGCGATCATGAAGATCGTCGGGTACAATAATATGGCGGTGAACGTCGAGTCGCAGGTGACGAAGGAGACCACAGGTCTCGACCTGGCGCTGGTCCTCGACACCACGGGCTCGATGGGCAGCAACAACAAGCTGGGTACGCTCAAAACCGCTGCAACCGATCTCGTGAACACGCTCTTCGGCGACAGCCAGTATCCCGAATTCCTCAAGATCGGCATTGTTCCCTTCACGATCGGCGTGCGGCTCGATACCGCAACTCTCGACACGAGCTGGATCGACACGACCGGTCAAAGCTCGCTGGCACAGGCTCATTTTTCGGGTGGGAAATACGCCTACTGGCTCTATAACAACGCCGGTGGCATGGATAATACGTCATGGCGCGGCTGCGTCGAAGTGCGTCCGCTCGGCAATGACGGTCACACGATCGATGAAACGGATACGCCGCCGACGACCGCAAATACGCGCTGGGTACCGTACTTCCAGCCCGCCGAACCCAATGTGACCGAACCGGAATCACCGGATCAGCCGACCGTCGACTCGAATTATTCCGACAAATACATCACGATCAAGACAATCGAGCCGATTGTGAACTTCGCGGTGGCGAATTTCGACACCATCAGCTTCAGTGTCGACGAGTTGGTTTACACGTCTGTCAGTTCCGGCGCGGATACGCTGACCGCCAATGGCCATGGCTATTCGACCGGCAACGCGATCCATATCTCAAGCACGAATACGATGCCCGGCGGTCTCACCGCGGGAGCGAACTACTATGTCATCAAGGTCGACAACAACACGATCAAGCTGGCGACATCATCGAAGAACGCGGGCAAAGGCACCGCCATCAATATCACTTCTTCGGGCAGCGGGACGATTTCGACGCCGAAAATCAATACATCGACAAATGAAATTACCTCGACCGCACACGGTCTTCAGACCGGCGACAACGTGGCGATCGTCTCGTCGAGCACGGGCGACCAGCCGGGCGGCGTGAGCACCACGACGATGTATTATGTCATTCGTGTCGATGCCAACACCCTCAAACTCGCAACGTCGTCCAACAAAGCTGCGAACGGGAATTCGATCAGCATTTCGTCGACGGGCAGCGGATTGATTGTGGGATCCGGCATATCTGTCTCGGCGGACACGATCACCATGCCCAGTCACGGATTCTCGACCGGCGACGGGCCGATTACGATCTCGACCAATGGGACGGTACCAGGCGGGCTCGACACGACGACCAACTACTACGCGATCGCCATCGACAACAACACGTTCAAGCTGGCGACAAATCCCACCAATGCCGCTAACGGGACAGCAGTCAACATCACGTCGATCGGAGCTGGGCGCATCTGGTCCGGCTTCTATCCCGATACAGAGGAGGCGAAAATCCTCGCGCATGGCATGAGCACCGGCGACGGGCCGTTCACGCTGAGCGCGCCGAGCCTGCCAGGAGGCATATCCTCCAGCACGAGCTACTACGTCAAGAAGGTCGATAACGACACGGTCCAGCTCTCGACAAGCTCCGGTGGCAGCGCGACGAACATTACGTCGCACGGCGCGGGCCTGATGGCTTCCGGTGTGAACGCGTCGACCGACAAGATCACCAAGGCCAACCACGGCGCCTCAACGGGGCAGGGCCCTGCGCGGCTGACCACGACCGGGACATTCCCGGGCGGCCTGAACGGCACGACGGACTACTGGTACATCAAGATCGACAACAACAACATCAAGCTCGCGACCAGCTATGCCAATGCGAACAACGGTATCGCGATCGACATCACGTCGAACGGCAGCGGCTCGATGAAGCTTGAAGAGGCGCCGGGTGGCACCACGCTAAACGAGCAGCAGGCCCGGCAAAATTACTGGGTCAAATATGTTGGCCGCAGCTGGTCCGGCACTTCCGGCCCCAATTCGGGCTGCGATATGCAGGCAATTACGCCACTCACCAACGACAAGGACGTCCTGCTCGCCAAGATTGACGCACTCAACGCGGCCGGGAACACCCACATTCCGCTCGGCCTTGCCTGGGGCTGGCGCGTCGTCTCGCCCGACGCGCCGTTCACGGAGGGCGTTCCCTACAGCAACGATCATTACATCAAGGCGATCGTGCTGATGACGGACGGCGACAACACGATGCCAAGCCAGAACTCGACACTCAACGGCTCGCAATACACCTCGTACGGCTACGCGAGCGAGCAGCGGTTGGGCTCGGGCGTCGACACTGCGGGGGAGATGGCGACCGAGATGGATTCAAGCCTGTCGCGCATCTGCAATAACATCAAGGCGATCCACGACAGCGAAGGAAACGAACGTATCAAGATCTTCACGATCGGCGTTCAGATCTCGAACCAGTCCACGCTCAACCTCCTCTCGGCCTGCGCCACCGTGGCGACCGAGGCCGAAGAGCAGTATTATTTCAATGCGACGGACAACGCCGACCTGACGGCGGCGTTCCATCAGATCGCGACCCAGCTGTCCAACCTGCGCGTCAGCCACTGACGCGCACCCGCGCCCGTCATGTATAAAAAAGCCCGGCGCTGAGCCGGGCTTTTCAATTTTATGTGGGGTCAGCCCTTACGGCTTGGCGGCGCCTTCGCTCATTGACGTCTTGGTGTTGATCTGGCTGGAAAGATCCTCGAAGGGCGACTTTCCATCACCGGGCATCAAGGAGCGCTCGCAGCTGGGCATACAGTTGTAGGTCGACTGCTCGGGTCCGCGGAACACCGTGACGGCGTCCTTGCCGGCGCCGGTCACGAACACCGTCATGTCCGCGACGGTCTGGCCGGTCTGGTCGAGAGCAAGAATGTTCGTGCGTCCAAAGCTGCGGCCGAGAAGGAACAGCGTCTTTCCGTCCTGCACGGTCACGCCCGCGATGGCCGGGTTGCCGACCGAAAGCGTCGTCACCGGACGGTCGAGCGTTACGGCGCGCGTCTCGTCGATGGAAACGGTCACGTCCGCCGCCGACGCCGCCGACGCCGCGAAGAGTGACACGCCCCCTGCGACAAAAGCGAGCAGGGATGACCCAAGCTTAGTCCTGGCGGCAGAATTCATGTGCCTCGTCCTTCATGTCATGGGCAGTGAGCGGGCTCCACTTGGAGCGACAAACCTCACAATAGTCCCAATTTATGAAGGAAACCCAAAACAGCCGTGCGCGGATGAATGCAAAGAGTCCCGAAACGAAGCGGTGCGAGGATGCCGAACTGCGTAAAAATTGCAGGGTTTCCCTCGTAAATTGGAAGTTTGTCATAAAGCGCGCATTAACAGCTCTGGCCTAGGATGCCTCACGTTCATCGAAGACGACCGCCCAATCCGGAGCGTTCAGATGGGCAAGGTGGTTGTGATCTTTGGAGGGTTGAATGCGTAATCTCTTTTCTCGTTTCCTGAAGGACGAGTCGGGTGCAACGGCGATCGAATATGGCCTTATCGCCGCCGGTATCGCGGTCGCGATTATCGCCGCGGTGAACACGCTCGGCAGCACGCTGAACGGTGTGTTCGGCAGCGTCAACAGCCAGATCCAGTAGTTTGGTGATCTGTCTGAGCTCTTCGATTTGACCGGTCGCAAGCGTCCTGTGCGACCGGTCAAACTCTAAAAGAGGACCGCTCCGAAAACGGAGCGGTCCTTTTGCATTCACTACTCATAAAGCATGTTGGGCGATGGTGTGGCCCTGCATGTGTATCGACAGGTGACAGCTGCAATGTCCACCGGTGATTTGAGCGCGGGGATGCTGATCGCCCTTGGGGTTTTCCCCTTGATGATGATCGTGGCGGCAGCGCTCGACGTTGCGACCATGACGATTTCCAACAAGCTGAGCGCATTGCTCGCGCTTGCATTCTTTCCTGCGGCCTTGCTCGGCGGGCTCCCCGTCACAGACATCGCGCTTCATACAGGCGTCGGCGCCGCAGCGCTGGTTGCGGGCTTCTCGCTGTTTGCGGGCGGGTGGATCGGCGGCGGCGACGCGAAGTTTCTCGCTGCGACCGCGCTGTGGATGGGCCTTCCCCAGATCGCGCCGTTCGTCCTTATGGTTGGCTTGGCCGGCGGCGTGCTGGCCGTCCTGCTGCTGCTCGCGCGCCAGGTGCCGCTTCCAAGTCCGCTGTTGCGTCACGACTGGATCGTGCGACTGCACCTCAAGGAAACCGGAATTCCCTACGCTGCGGCATTTGCCGCCGGCGCATTGATCGTCTTTCCGGATACGGAGCTGTTTGCGGGGCTCATCGCGCGTTAAGCGATAATCAATCGAAAATGTGGATGCCGGAATTAACCACGACGAAATCAATACAAGTCATTCTCTGGGCATCCTGATGAATAGCGTTCCCGGTTTTTGGGGGCGTTGGGCGGAATCGAACGAGAGGCTGGAGTGCGATGGGTACTGCGCGCATAGCGATCCTGGTTCTGGCGGCGGTCGCGGCGGCATTCGCCGCGTACCTGGTCCAGGGACTTGTCGGCGGAAAAAAAGATCAGATCGCGGCCCCCAAGCAAATCGAGGTCCCGATGGGCAGCGTGCTGGTGGCGGCAAAGGATCTTGAGGTGGGCCATCGCATCGCGGCAGGAGACATGAAATGGCAAGCCTGGCCCGAAGCGGCGCTCACGGATG
>Ga0209643_1001565_pt1 | contig 20373 bp, 18 predicted proteins | sample AutmiccBRH37_all_FD_187383 | JGI IMG/M metagenome (GOLD analysis project Ga0209643, IMG submission 187383) | Deep subsurface microbial communities from Mt. Terri, Switzerland - Autotrophic microbial communities BRH/37_all (SPAdes) (version 2) | ecosystem: Environmental > Aquatic > Deep... | reverse complement strand
CGGCGCCCAGGCGCCTGCGAAGTCACGGTCCTACCCTCGCCGCCGCCGGGAGCGGTAACTCCCGGCGGCGGTCCCAGTCTGACCAGATCAGACGCAAATACCATAAGACAAGCGAAGTCGAAGCACGGGCGCGGGCTCCCGGAGGGCGGACATATCAGGAAACCATCCCCGCCCAGGCGCGTTCTTTCGCGAAGCCCCCAACGCGAAAGGAACCGCCCCATGAAAGCCCAGTCCGAAGCCCAGCAGAAAGCCGCCGGTGCGGCGCTGGCAGCCAAACGCGGCGACATGCCGAAATCGAAACTCCAGGGCGCCTCGAAAGAGATGTACGACTCAATGACAGAGGCCGAACTGGAAGACATGGCCTCCACCCGCCATGACAATATCCCGGAGAAGAAGGAAAGCTGACCCTCCGCAGGCGGCGCTAGCGCACCTTCACGCTCACCGTATCCACCACGATCATGTCATGGCGTACGGAGAAGTTCTCCGGCGTGTCGCAGCGCAGGGACACCTGCACCTCATCAGGCAGGTCCTTCAGGCTCCAGCGCGTATAGTTCGTGGTCACACAGATTGTCTTGGTTTCGCCAACGCCCACATTGGCCTCGTACGTGTCCGGTTCGCGGTCGATCAGGCGGCCCTTGCGGCCGCGCATCTCGACATCATATTCCTGCATCGCAAATGTGTTGTTGTGCACATCGACACACACTTCGAACTCGTCATCCGTGACAGGATCGTCAATCACGCGCGTGGACACGTTGACAATCTGTCCGCCCGGCCGGCCGCCATAGGCCACCGCCGCATAGGTATTGTTGATCGCATCGTAATACAGCCCGGCATGGAACCGGCAGAGCGACTTACCCACCATGGGCAGCGAATAGGTTGGCGTCGCCTTGCCGCTGGCACAGATGGAGTCCATTTCGCGCTTCATCCGCCGGTCGCACTCGGCCTGCGTCCGCTCGCCCAGCCTGTAGCAGGCATCATGGCGCGCGCAGACCGGGCGGAACGGCCCGTCCGTCACCGCGCCGACAGTATTGACGAAGCCCTTCGGCAATTTCGTCTGGATGAATTCCGGCCCGCACCGGTCGGCCGGGTCGCGCATCGCCGCCTCGCGGGCCGCATAGGCTGCCGGCACGGGTTCGGGCCGATCGACGCCCTCTCCGGTCACCGTGCAACCGGCCAGCAGGAGCAGCGCGGCGAATACCCCCGCCCTCATGACTGGCCAAGCCGCATTTCGACGCCCGCCACGAACACGCTTTGCCCGTCCACGTCGAGGCCCGCGGCCTTCGCCCGCTCAAGGATGCCCGGCACGTCCGGCAGGGACAGGTCGAATGCCACCAGCCGCTCCGCCTCGCCCTTGGTGAACACAATATCCCCGTCATCCATTTTCAGCGCGTAGCCGCTGCCCGTGGCGCCCAGCGCGCCCGCCCAGCGCGCCATCAGGCGCATCGGGTCCGGGCTGGTCAGCTCTGCGCCGGTCAGCCGCCCGACTGTGCTGCGCGCCCGCCAGTCCGGCCCGCCCCAGCGCCATTCGCCCGCCGGGCGCGGCTGGTCGACCGAGACAATCGCCCCGCCAAGGTCGGCCGGGTGCAGGTGGCTCGCGGAAATGTCCTTCAGGTCAATGTCCCACACGCGGCGAATGCCCAGCCCGTCGACACGCGCCCGCGTTGCGGCAATGTCCTCCACCTCGAAGATCGCCATATAGCCGCCCGGCCCGCCCCGCGCCATGAACCGCGCCGCCGGGGCCGTCTCCGTCACCGGCACCACGACCTCAAGGAACTGGTCGCCAATCGCGAACACGCCATTGACCAGGCCAAATTCGCCCACACCAGGATCCGGGAACGGCGCCTCCAGCCCGAAAACGTCTTTCAGCGTGTCGATCGTGTCGGTCGTCTCGCTGGCAATCACCAGCTGGCGCAGGCGCGGGAATGTCATGGCGGGTCCTCCGGAACTTTGCCGCATCAGGCCACGCCCCGGCGCTTCGGGCAAGCCGGGAAGCGAAAATCGGGGTGCACACAGGCCCGTGCATCATCCGGGCTCCAGGCGTGCTTTATCCGTGCTGTGTTCGTGCATCTGTTCGTGCTGGCCCGGGCGGGAATTGGGCAGCGCCTGTCCCACCACCTGCAATGCTATCACACAGGAATTGACCCCCGCACGAAACGCCGCCACCTGAGGGGCATGAACACGCATTCCCACGGCCACGACCACGATCACGACCACCCGGACAGTCATGGCCACAGCCACGACCATGCCGACATGAGCTCGGCAGACAGCCGCCGCCGCGTCGCGATTGCCGCCATACTGACCGGCACCTTCATGTTTGTCGAAGTCGCCGGCGGCCTTCTCTCCGGCTCGCTCGCCCTGCTGGCGGATGCGGCCCATATGCTGACGGATTGCGGCTCCCTTGTCCTCGCCTGGCTCGGCTACAAGCTGGCCGAACGCCCGGCGGACGCCGCCCGCTCGTTCGGCTTCTCCCGGATGAAGATACTCGCCGCCTTCACCAATGGCATCCTGTTGATTCTATTGGCAATCTGGATCGTCTGGGAAGCGATCCACCGCCTCATGGACCCGGTCGAGGTCATGGGCGGCCTGCTGATGATGGTCGCCGTGGCGGGCCTCGTCGTGAACATTATCGCCTTCCTTGTGCTGCATGGCGGGGCGAAGGATGACCTCAACATGCGCGGCGCGCTCTGGCATGTCGCGGGCGACATGCTGGGCTCGGTCGCCGCCATCGCTGCGGCGGCTATCATCATGGCCACAGGCTGGATGGCGGCCGACCCGATCCTCTCGGTGCTTGTCGCCGGGCTTGTCGGCTTTGCCGGTGTCCGCATTGCGCGCCAGTCGGGCCATATCCTGCTCGAAGGCACGCCCGAAGGGCTCTCGTCGGCTGACATCACGGCAGATCTCATCATGCATATCCCCGATATATCAGGCGTCTCCCACGTCCACGCCTGGGCACTGACGGAAACCCAAAGGCTCATCACACTGGAAGTCACCGCCGCCCCCGGCGCCTGTATCGAAACCCTCCGGCGCGAGGTGAAGACCCGCCTGGCGGAGGCGTTCGACCTCAGCCACGCCACGGTGGAAGTGGTGTCAGAGCCGCATTAGCCCGTCTACACGGCCATGTGAGACACCCCGCCCCTTTTACTTTCCGCTGCGAGTCGCCATACCAGAGCGGACTGGTTTTATGCATCTCAATGGAGGCCCCCATGGCCGACGCTGCCTCGAATACCCGCCACGCGGAAATCCTCATCATCGGCTCCGGCCCGGCTGGCTGGACTGCCGCCGTCTACGGCGCCCGCGCCATGCGCGACGTGCTGGTCGTCACCGGCATCCAGCCTGGCGGCCAGCTGACAATCACGACGGAAGTCGAGAATTATCCGGGCTTTACCGAGATCCAGGGCCCCGAACTCATGGTCAGGATGCAGGCACATGCCGAGGCGATGGGCGCCAAGGTGGCCGATGACCATATTGCCAGCGTCGATTTTGAGTCCCGGCCTTTCCGCGCCGTCGGCGAAAGCGGCACGCTCTACACGGCTGATTCCGTCGTCATCTCGACCGGGGCCCAGGCCAAATGGCTCGACCTTCCCTCCGAGCAGAAATTCAAGGGTTTCGGCGTTTCGGCCTGCGCCACCTGCGATGGGTTTTTCTATCGCGGCCGCGAAGTCCTCGTCGTCGGCGGCGGCAATACGGCCGTGGAAGAGGCGCTGTTCCTGACGAACTTTGCCTCAAAGGTCACCGTCATCCACCGCCGCGATCATTTCCGCGCCGAAAAGATCCTGCAGGACCGCCTGTTCAAGAATCCCAAGGTCGAAGTCCTCTGGAACACGACGCTCGAAGATGTGCTCGGAGACGAAAACCCCCTCGGCGTCACCGGCGCCCGCCTGAAAAATGTCGAAACCGGCGAAGTTACCGAACGCCCCTTCCACGGCATCTTCATTGCCATCGGCCACGCCCCGGCGACCGAACTGTTCAAGGGCAAGCTGGCGATGAAATCGAACGGCTACCTTATCACGGCGCCGGACTCGACGGCCACCGACATCCCGGGTGTCTTCGCGGCTGGCGACGTCACCGACGAGACCTATCGCCAGGCCGTCACCGCTGCCGGCATGGGCTGCATGGCCGCGCTGGAGGCCGAACGGTTCCTGTCCGAGCAGGAAGCGCTCGCTGACACCGTGGCGGCGGAATAGCGCTCAGAACATCGCCTCCGCCAGCGCTTCGACATCGCGGCTCTTCGCCGTTACGGCCGCTTCTGACAGCACGCGCGCGCGTTCCTGCATGACCCGTTCGAGTTCGCTGCCCACGGGCGCTGCCAGCGCCGCATCGAGGGCCGCCGCGACCTCCTTGCGGTATTTCCGTGCGTTCAGCGCCGCCAGCGCCCGCCCATACTGCCAGTGCAGCGCCGCGTCGGCGGGCGAGGCCTGCATGGCGGCGGCATAGTGGCGCTCGGCATCCTCCATGCTGGCGCCGAGGATCATCGCGCCGAGCAGGCCGCCGCGTCTCATCACCTCGATATGCCAGACGGCCAGAAAGCCGTGCGCATAGGCGTTCTGCGGATCATCCGCCAGAACCGCCTCAGCGAGGTCGCGCGCCTCCACGCCCAGGCCGGAATCGCGCGCTTCCTTCAGGCTCATCGGGCGCGCCAGCAGGGACAGGGCTATCGCCTTTTGCAGCCGGCCCTCGACATGTTCAGGCTCGGCAACGAGCGCCCTGTTGGCCGCATCCAGCGCTGCCAGCACGAGCGCCGGGGGCGGTTGAACGTCCCTGCTCATCGCCTTGGCAAGCAGTACGCGCGCCCCGAACGCGCAGGCGTCAGCGCCGTGATCTGCTGCAACCTCAGCGAATGCCGCATCGTACTGGCCGGCCAGATAGGCCGTCTCGGCTTCCCGGCCCTGCCCCAAGGCAGGCTGGAACAGGCCGAATACGAGGATCAGAATGAACAGCATCACGGCGCGCATCATACAGCCAATCTAATGCGGTCGGAGAGGTTCGGCCAGCGGGTTGCAAAATGCCTCGCAAAAGCTGCAGGAGACACGCTTGCGAGGCGGCCCGCTCCCGTGTAAGAGGCGCCCTCGCATCAGCGAAACGGTTCGGTAGCTCAGCTGGTTAGAGCGCGCGACTCATAATCGCGAGGTCGGGAGTTCAAGTCTCCCCCGAACCACCACTTTTCCTCCATCTATGGATCAATTCACCGTCAGTGGGATGTCGGCATATTTGATTTCATAGCGGCCATCGCCGATGGATACCGGCACGGTCAGTTCGCCGATACGGGGCATGGCGCTGCGAAACGCGACCTCGAAACTGGTCGTCAGGCCGGCGGGTATGTCGGCTTCCCTGGCGCCTGTCATTTCAACGACGTTCGATGAGGATGCTTTCTCCGCTCCGGCATCGTCTGTCACCGATGGGCGACCAATCCATAACCGGACTGCCTTGTCCGTGGGGTTGCGCACATCGAACACACATTTGGGATTGTCCGGGTTTGCACAGCCCAGGAAGGCGAATTCCAGTCCACCGAGTTCGAACAGCCCATCCGGCTCAAAGGCTTGATCGCGACGCAGGGTCTTGATGGCCGGCGGTTCCGCATCGCTCAGGCTGAGGTTTGTGAACGCCTTCGGATAGGCCTTGTATTCGATCTGGAGGTCCGGCCAGAAGGCTTGAAAATATTCAGCCTCCGACCGGAAGATCACGTCCCAGCTGGTAACGAGTCCCGGCGGCAGTGCGCCGTCAGACTTTCCACTCAGGCTGAGTACCGACTGTGCAGCCTTTCGCTGAATGCTCTGGCTGTCAAAGGCCAGCCCGCCATAGGTGGAAAGCATCCGGTCGCTCTTGCCGGTGTTCATGAGATCAAACCGGCAGATCGGGGCATCGGGGTTCGAACAGCCGAGGAAATGGACCTTCACACCATCCACTTCATAAGCGTATTCGGGATGATCCGCGTCGACCGGGCGCATGGCCCGCACATCGACCTGCCGCCCGCCGCGAATGGCGACATCCCGGAATTCCTTGCTGAATTTGACATCCCTGACATGCAACTCGAAGCGCAGCAGCTGGAAGATGTTGGCTGGCCGATTGTATGTCACCTCAATCTGCGAGGCCTCAAGGGACGGGATGTTCCAAGTATAGTGCGAAGATGCGGCAATGTTACGTGACCGGTCGTCCGTCCACCGCCCCGTCTCGTTGATTGCCCAGGATTGCCCAATCCAGAAATTCGCGGTGTCAGGCGTGGTATTCATCACCGACAGGATGCATTTGGGTGCCTCCGGGTTCTCGCAGCCCTCAAGTTCGAATTGCAGGCCGGACAATTCAAACTTCGCACGGGGAATCGGCTTCACCTCATTCTTCTCCGCCGTTTCGGCCTTCAGTTTCTGTACGCGCGTCTGCAGGACCCGATTGTCCGGGTCGAGTTCCAGCGCCTTCTCATAGGCCGCCAGCGCTTTGGCTGGGTCGGAAGGAACAAGAATATCGCCCGCATTGCGCAACAGGTCGGCTCGGCCGCGCGCCGGAATGGTGTCAGTCGCGCCCGAGGTTTCAGCAGTCGTGACAAGCTTGTCAGCCGCCGCTTCGGCCTGGCCTGACACGGCAAGGAATCTTGCATCGTTCAGGTTGGGATCGTCAGAAGCCAGCAGGGACGTCAGCGCGGCTTCGTAATTGTCCTTTTCATCGGCGGAAACATTCCCGCCGCGCGCATCCGCGCGTTCCATCGCAGACGTGATGGATGCCTGTACGATCACTGCAATGCGCTCTTCACTGAGCTGAAGCTGTTCCTTTACATCGGCACGTGTCGCGGCGCTCAGGTCAGGGAAGATGCGCGCCCTGACCTCGTCATTGACGAAGACGTAGATCCCGAGGCCCGCTGAAATGACGCCGACAGCCTTTGCGGACCGTGACCAGAAGTGGCCCCTCGAACGATTGTCTTCGGCCATGCTTTGCTCCCCCTGAATTTCCAAGGAGCAAAAACTACCCGACCAAATAGCGATGGCCAGAATTTTTCGGAATCCGGCAGGCATGCGCTGTCAGACATGGTGCAATTTGGCAACACCTCATCCTTGGTGCCCGAATACAGGCGTCTCAGGCGCGCTTGGCGCCGAGTTCCCAGCCGGTTTCCTCGTCGTCCATCAGGACGTCGGCCAGTGTCGCCACCAGCGCCCGCGGGCGGATCGGCTTTTCGATGAGGGACGAGAATCCCGCCAGTTCGCAGGCGGCCTGCCGCTCGGCGCTGATATCGGCGGTGACCGCCAGGATGGGGGCAAGCTGGTTGGGGCCGCTGGTCATGCGCAGGGCCCGCACAATGGTTTCGCCGCTGCCGCCCGGCATGTGAATATCGGTGAGGATCGCCTGATAGGGCGTGTCCATGGCCCGCGCGATGGCATCGTCTGCATTGGTGACCGTTTCGACCTTCCAGCCGGCCGCTGTGAGCGCATGCGACATGACCAGCGCGCTGACGGGATGGTCTTCGGCAATCAGGATATTGCCAAGCGTCAGGCTGCGCATGCGCGGCTTGTGCGGCGCCTCGGCAGCGAGTCGCGGCCCGGCGCGCATCACGGGAAGCGTGACACAGAAGACCGAGCCGCCACCCGGATTGTCGGCGAGCGTGATTTCGCCCTTCATCAGGCTGGTCAGCCCCTTGGCAATCGAGAGGCCGAGGCCGGACCCGCCATGTGTCTGGGCCGTGGAGGCGCGGGCCTGTTCGAAGGCCTCGAACAGGCGGGCCTTGTCGGCATCCGAAATCCCGCACCCCGTGTCGGATACAGTCATCCGCAGCTTGAGGCTGCCGCCTGCTTCCAGCGTCGACAATGCGACGCTGACATGGCCATTCTCGGTGAACTTGAGCGCATTGCTCATCAGGTTGAACAGGATCTGGCGCACGCGCATGGCATCTGCCTCGACGCGCATGACGCTGTCGGAATTGACCTGAATGCGTAGATCGAGACGCTTGCCGGCAATGCGCGACTGCCAGAGATCGCGCGCTTCGGCGGCGAATTCGCGCAGGTCGAAGGGGAACGGGCTGACAGGCAGCTTGCCCGCTTCGAGGCGCGACAGGTCGAGCAGGTCACCCAGCAGGCGGTCGAGATGGTTGCCGCTTTCGCTGATCGTGCGGGCGAGACGGCGCGGTTCGGCGCCGGAGACGCTGTCCTGCAGGATGTCGGCCACACCGAGAATGCCGGTGAGCGGCGTGCGGATTTCATGACTGAGGAAGGCGAGGAAGGAAGCCTTGTCGCGGGCAACGTCCAGCGCTTTGGCCTGCGCCTGCTGAAGGCGCTGGCCCGAGGCCTTCATGGCGCGGGCGCGCAGGGCATTTTCCTGCGCCACGGCCGAGAGGATCGCGCTGGGGCTGATCAGCCCGCTATAGCGGCCATCCTCGAGAACGACGACACCGTCAGTCAGCGCGGAGGTCTTGCCATCGGCGGCCAGCTTGGCGATCAGGGCGACCGTCGTGCCGGTCTCGGCCATGACGGGGTGCGGTGTGATGAAACTGGCGACCGAACGCGCGGCGTGAATGTCGCGTCCATTGGGGCCGGCGAGCGCTTCGGTCAGGCGGGCGCGGGTGACCTGGCCCAGCGTCGCGCCGTTCACCACCACGGGCAGCGCGAACAATGACGGGTCCGACAGGAACAGGCCGAGCGCGGCCTGCGCTGTTGTCTCCGATCCGATCGGAGCGACCGCGATGGCAATATCCTCTACACGTACTGGCATTTTCTAAAGAACGCGTCCCTCACCCGTTAAGGATATAGTGTCCTTGAAATTCGTTTACGCGCTGCAAACGGATCCCTAACGGTTCGTAAACCATGGCCCCCGGGATCAGGGCGTGGGGTGATGAGGGGGTGAGGGGGCGTGATGTGTGGGGTTCAGACGTGCCGCGCCATCCGCCAGAGGGCGGTTGCGCAGCGTTTCAGGGGGCGCGCAAGGCGCCCCCTTCAGCCGGGACCGATCCTATTTGATTTCGCCGCGATGGGTGACGACCTTGCTGACGAGGCCATATTCGACGGCTTCGTCGGCGCTCATCCAGAAGTCACGGTCGGTGTCTTCCTTGATCTTTTCAAGGCTCTTGCCTGTGGCTTCAGCGAAAATCTTGTTCAGGCGTTCGCGCATCTTGATGATTTCGCGGGCCTGGATTTCCACGTCCGTGGCCTGACCGCCAACGCCGCCGCGCGGTTCATGCAGCAGGAAGCGTGTATTCTTCAGGGCGTAACGGTTTTCCTTGGCGGCGGCCGAATAGATCAGCGCGCCGGCCGAGGCGACCCAGCCGGTGCCGAGCACTTTCACGGGCGCGCCGACAAACTTGATCATGTCATGGATCATGTCGCCGCTTTCGACATGGCCGCCGGGCGAGGAGATCACCAGCAGGATCGGCTTGTCGCTCTCTGAAGACAGGGCCAGCAGGCGTTCGCAGACGCGCTTGGCCTGTTTGAAGTCGATCCCGCCGGTCAGCAGGATGGTGCGGGCCTTGAAGAGGGCTTCTTCCAGGAACGCATTCGGCTCGCCCATTGGCGGGCTTTCGGCATCATCGTCGTCGAGGCGGGAATAAGGTGACATGTCATCTCCGGACAGGGATTCTGAGTTCGCCGCTATAGGTGAGGCGCGCTGGCGCCCGGGTCAAGGCTGCAGAGGTTAAACCCGTGGAAAACGCTGTATTTGCTCGGGTCCTTCGTGTTCGCCCCCAGACGCGAGGATGACTCGGGCTTACGCCGCTTCCGCAATGATCCTCGCGACGTCTTCGGCGTAGCGCTGGGCCTTTTTTTCGCCGACGCCGCTGATCTGGCGCAGGGCATCGGGCGAGGCGGGGCGTTCGCGGGCGATTTCGGCGAGGGTGCGGTCGTGGAAGATGACATAGGGCGGCACGCCGCGTGCCTTGGCCGTGTCGGTGCGCCAGAGGCGGAGGGCGTCGAACAGGTCCTGATCGCGGCCTGAAAGATCGGCGAGCGCGGCGGCGGCCGCGACGCCCCGCGATTTCGCGGGCTTCCTGCGGGCCGCTGCCACATCCTCACGCAGCATCAAGGTGCGCTCGCCCCGGAACAGGGCGCGGGCGGCCTCGCCATCCGGCACGACAATGGAGGGCCGCATCGTGTCGCCGCCTTCGGCCAGCATTCCGTCGAACAGGAGCGCATCGAACACACGGTCCCAGCCGGGCTTGGCGAGGTCCTTGCCAACACCGAACGTGGACTGGGTGGAGAGCTGTTCGTCGAACCCGTCTTTCGTGGTGCCCATAAGGTGCAGGATGAGGCGCCCCCGGCCGACCTTCTGGCCGCAACGGATGACGGCGGAGACGGCCATCTGGGCCCAGCGGGTGGCATCATGCGCCTGCCCCGGCTCGGCGGTACAGACATCGCAGACGCCGCAGGGCTCGACCTTTTCCTCGCCGAAATAGCGCCGCACCGCCCCGCGCCGGCATTCGTCGCCATTGAAGAAGGCAAACAGCTGGCGCGTCTTGGTCAGCTGGACGCGCTTCACTTCCTCCGGCGCATCGCCCTGATGCGTCCATGACAGGGAGCGGGCCATGTCCGACGGGCCATAGAGGGCGATGCCTTCGGCCGGTTCGCCGTCGCGCCCGGCCCGGCCGACTTCCTGCCAGTAGGCCTCCAGCGTCTTCGGCGGATCGGCATGGATAACAAAGCGCACGTCCGGCTTGTCGACGCCCATACCGAAGGCGACCGTGGCGCACATGACGAGGCCCTCTTCCAGCAGGAAGCGCCTCTGGCGGTCCTGGCGCACATCGGCGTCGAGACCGGCATGATAGGCGAGCGCGGGTACGCCAGCGCGAACGAGTGCCTCGGCGACGTCCTCCGTGCCCTTGCGGGTGGCGGCGTAGACGATGCCGGAGAGGCCCTGTTTGGCCTTTACCAGCTGCACAACGCGGGCCGTGCGGCCGCCGCCCTTGGGCTCGGCCGAGAGGGTGAGGTTCGGGCGGTCAAAGCTGGCGACGTGGAGGGCCGGATCGGTCAGCTGCAGCTGCGCGAGTATGTCGTCGCGGGTGCGGGCGTCGGCTGTCGCGGTCACCGCGAGGCGGGGCACGCCGGGGAAGAGGTCGCGCAGGCGGCCAAGGGCGCGATAGTCTGGCCGGAAATCATGGCCCCACTGGCTGACACAGTGCGCCTCGTCGACGGCAATCAGCGACACATCCATGCCCGCAAGGCGCTGGGCGAGGCCGGTGCCGAGGCCTTCGGGCGAGACATAGAGCAGGTCCATCTCGCCGCGCTGGGCGGCATTCAGCGCTTCGGAACGGGCATTGAAGTCCATCGAACTGTCCAGCCGCTCGGCCCGCACGCCGACCTGTTTCAGCGCGTCCACCTGATCCGACATGAGCGCGATCAGCGGCGAGACGACAATGGCGCAGCCCGGCCGGATCAGCGCCGGAATCTGGTAGCAGAGCGACTTGCCGCCGCCGGTCGGCAGCACGGCGAGCGCGTCACGGCCTTCCAGCACATCGCTGATCACGTCCTCCTGCAGGCCGCGGAAGGCCTTGAAGCCGTAAACGCGCTGCAGGATCGCGCGGGCATCCTTGATCTGGGGGCTGGGAGGCATGGTTTGTGTTGTGAGCGCGTGCGTGAGTCGGGGCAAGGGGCAGGATGCAAAACCCGCCTAGTCGACGAAGTCGATCCGGTCCTCGTGAATCTCGTAAGTCCAGGTGCTTGCCTTCTGCCGCTGCGTTTCCTGCGCGAGGAAGGAAACAATACCGGCCCGTTCGGCGAGGGGGCGGCCCGTGGCGGCCTGCCATCATTCTGGCGTCGGCAGGTCGATGCTGAAGTGGACGCCGCCGCCGCACATCTCGTGGGAAAACGGAATGCGGATGGCGCCATCGACATAGGTGATGGTACCGGCGCGGAATGTGCCGTCGAATTCGAGGTGGCGGCCGAACTGCGAGACGAGGCGGTCCTGCAGGCGCGCGCGCAGGGCGAGATCCTCGTCGGGAATGATGTTTCCGGCGCCGTCCCGGTAGACAATGGGTCCGGATGCGGGCTCTGGCTCGGGCGCCGGTTCGGGCTTCGACGGGGCGCCAGTTTCCAGCTTCTCGAGGCGCAGGACGTGACGCCAGCCCTCCGCATGCGCGATCTCGATGGCGTAGTCGCCCGGCGGCCAGGGGAATGTATCGATGAGGATCTGCACCCGGCCATTGAGGCGCGCAGTGATGTCTGCCGCCTCGATCAGGGCGCCGCCGGGCCCCAGAATACGCAGCTTGCCGTAGCCTGAATGGCCGTCCTGAGGCAGCCAGAGCGTGATCTGCTGGCAGCCGGGATAGCGCACGAAACGGGCTGTCAGGCGGCCGGTCGTCTCCGGCGCACCGGCATTGACCGGCGGCTGCATCACGATCTCGCCCTCGAAACCCGCTTCGTCCGACATGGGATGTCCCGCCCTGCTGCTGACGGCTGATCTAAGGCCCGGGGCGGCCCATCGCCAAGAGGCCTTCGTTGGGAATCCGGCGCCGCGTCCTGCCATGCGCAAATTGCATAAATGTGATCCGGCGCCTGCCCTAGCCCGGGTTTCGGGCGATGCCATATAGGGCTCAACATGAACACAAGCCCGATGGAGCCTGACAATGATTGATATCAGACGTTTCGAAAATCTCGGCCGCTTCAAGAATGAGTGGCTGAACGCCAATTACCACTTCTCCTTCTCCGGTTACCATGATCCGCGCCGCATGGGCGAAGGCGCCCTGCGCGTGTGGAATGATGACACGATTGAGCCGCACACCGGCTTCCCGCCGCATGGCCACCAGTCGATGGAAATCATCACCTATGTCCGTACAGGGGCGATCACTCACAAGGACTCGATGGGCAATCATGGCCGCACAGAGGCCGGTGACGTGCAGGTGATGAGCGCTGGCAGCGGCGTCCAGCATGCGGAATGGAACGAGGAAGATGAAGCCACGACCCTGTTTCAGATCTGGATCCAGCCGCGTTCGGCCGGTGGCAAGCCCGGCTGGGGCGCGCGCAAGTTTCCCAAGGGCGAACGCTCCGGCAACTGGGCCGTGCTGGCCTCCGGCGACGGAACCAGCGACAGCCTGGTGATCAACCAGGACGCCCTGGTGCTCGGCGCGACACTCAAGACCGGCGAGACGCTGACCTACGAGGTGAAAGCGGGACGCCATGGCTATCTCGTGCTGGCCGCCGGATCGGTGCGCCTCAATGGCGAAGTGCTGAATGCCCGCGACGGCGCGGCGGTGACCGGCCCCGACAGCCTGACGCTGGAAGGCATGGAAGACGCAGAGATCGTCTTCGTCGACACGGTATGATGTGGCCACTCACAGCGCTGTGACTTCAGGAACCGGCGGCGGCGTAGTATATTATGTCATGGAACCTTCAGGAGGATCACCCATGAAATACGTACTCGCAGCCGCCGCGACCGCCCTGCTTTTCGCCCCCGCCGCGCTGGCCACCGAAATCTCGGTCGGCTATTCGGCCGACTTCGAGAAAACACTCGAGGATGATTACGGTACGCGGGAAGGCACCTATCTTGCCGGGAAGATCGAGCAGGACCTGATGCGCGAATTCGAATCTGCCGGCCTCAACGTCGACCGGGTGACGGTGACCATCGAGCGGGCCGTGCCCAGCAAGCCGACCTTCAAGCAGCTCGGCGATACCCCTGGCCTCGACTATGGCGGCTCGATCAGCATTGGCGGCATGAAACTGACGGCCACTGCGTTCGATGCGAATGGCGCCGAAATGGGCAGCCTGACCTATGACTGGTTTGAAACCGATATCCGCCAGACCGGCATGACGACCTGGTATGACGCCAATCGGGCCTCCGACCGGTTTGCCCGCAAGTTCGCCAAGAAGCTCCAGGGCAAGAGCTAGAGCACCAGCTCGCAGCGCTCGTTGAGGCTTGGCCGGGACACGGCAACCCGGCTGAGCCCCGGCAGGCCCGGCGCGAGATCGGCAGCGGCCCAGAGGCAGATGCGCTCCAGGGTCGGCACGTCGAGCCCGTCAATTTCGTTGAGCAGCTTGTGGTCCAGCTTTCCGGCGGTCGCCTGCAAGCTGGCTGTCAGGCGGGAGAAATCCTCGACCCATTGCTCGCCCGGCTTGACGGTGCCGGACACGGTCGCCTCCAGCAGAAAGGAATGCCCGTGAACATTGCGGTAGGGGTGCCCTTCGGGCTTGCCGCCCATATAGTGGGCAGCCTCGAAATTCACCGATTTGGTGATCGCGAAGACGCGGCCTTCCGGTGTCAGGGAAGCCCGATCAGTTTGTGGGTTTGCAAGCTCAGTCGCCATTGGGGATTCTTCATACAATAGGTCGTTGCGCCCTGCAGGTTTTGGGCCGCGTGGGGGTCGTCCTTCGGTTGCAGGAAAAAGTGCGTAAAGTCCAGTTGCGAGAACCGTTCCGGCTGCGCTTCGGGCTCGTCCTGCGGGTAGACGAGCTTGAGCTCGTTGCCACGGGTCTGGACGAGCGGCGCATTGGCCTTGGGGCTGACGCAGATCCAGTCGAGCCCCTCCGGCGCGGCAATCGTGCCATTGGTCTCAACGCCGATTTCGAACCCTTCAGCCTTGAGGGCGGTAATCAGGGGCGCATCGAGCTGGAGCAGCGGTTCGCCGCCGGTGCAGACGACATAGGCCGGGCGCGCGGGGCCCGCTTCGGCCTCCCAGATCGCCCTGACATGCGCCGCAAGATCGGCAGCGGCGCGGAACTTGCCGCCGTTCACGCCACTGGTGCCGACGAAGTCGGTGTCGCAGAAGCGGCAGACGGCAGCGTCCCGGTCGCGCTCGAGGCCCGACCACAGGTTGCATCCGGCAAAACGCAGGAAAACCGCCGCGCGGCCGGTCTGCGCGCCTTCGCCCTGCAGCGTGTAATAGGCCTCCTTGACGGTCCAGGTCATGCCGCACCCTTCCAGCGTTTCCAGCCCGAGGCGCGCAGTTCGCAGGCCGGGCATGTGCCGCAGCCATAGCCCCAGTCATGGCGATGTTCGCGATCGCCAAGGTAGCAGGTGTGCGTCTGCTCTGTGATCAGGTCGACCAGGGCCGTGCCGCCCAACCGTTCGGCCATGGCCCAGGTTGCCGCCTTGTCGATGTACATCAGCGGCGTCTCGATGCGGATGTCGGTGTCCAGCCCGAGGCGCAGGGTCTGCTGCTGCGCCGCCATCGTGGTGGCCCGGCAATCGGGATAGCCGGAATAGTCGGTCTCGCACATTCCGCCGATGAGGACAGAGAGCCCCCGGCGATAGGCCAGCGCCCCGGCCAGCGTGAAGAATAGCAGGTTCCGTCCGGGGACGAATGTGGATGGCAGGCCCGCCTGGGTCATCTCGATGGCGACGTCATCGGTCATGGCGCTCTGGCCGAGACTCCTGAGGACACCGGCGTCGAGCATGTGATCCGGCCCGAGACGCTCGCCCCATGCGGGAAACCGGTCACGAATCGTCTCCCGGAAGGCGGTGCGGCATTCAAGTTCGACCCGATGACGCTGCCCGTAATCGAAGCCGACCGTCTCCACACGCGCATAGCGTGCCAGGGCGTCTGCCAGGCAGGTCGCAGAATCCTGTCCGCCGGAAAAAAGGACGAGTGCTGATATGTGATCTGGTTTCATTGCGGGGCTCTACCAGCCCCTACGTAAAGGGCCAAGTCGGCAGCGTTACATTTATGACACCTGCGTCAAATCAAATGCATGGCAGGCATGCAAACCTGTTGACAATACCCCTCCACTCAATTTCTGATGTGCAATGAAGCGGTCCCGTTAACGAGGACGCTCGGTAAAATATCACATTTCGCGGCCTGCAATCCCGACGGGCCCGAGGGGAGGAAAATTTAGCATGACACGGAAAACAGACTCGAAAACCGTCTTGTTCGCGAGCGCGTCTGCGCTGGCAATCGGACTGTTCGGTCAGACGGCCTGGGCTCAGGACTCTGACGCGCCGGAATCGACCCGCACGCTGGCGACCGTCACGGTCACCACGCAGAAAACCGAACAATCCGTCCAGGATGTTCCGATCGCCGTTTCGGCTTTCGATGAAGACGCCATCAACCGTCTCCAGCTGACCGGCGGCGCAGACCTTGTGAAAGCCGTTCCCAACGTGTCCTTCACGAAGGGCCAGTTCACAGGCAGCAACTTCAAGATCCGCGGCATTGGTAACGACGCGGTCGCCCAATCCTCGGATGCCGGTGTCGGTATCCACCAGAACGATGTGCCGCTCGGCGCGAACTTCCTCTACGAGCAGGAATATTTCGACATCGAGCGCGTCGAAGTCCTGCGCGGTCCACAGGGTACGCTCTACGGCCGCAACTCGACCGGCGGCGTTGTGAACATCATCACGCGCAAGCCTGTCTTCGGTGAATTCCAGGCCAATGCCGCGCTGACCTACGGCAATTACAACACGATCAAGGGTCAGGGCATGGTCAACGTGCCGGTCGGCGAGAAAGTTGCCCTGCGCGTTGCAGGTGCGATCACTTCGCGCGACGGCTATACCGACAACACGGTGACAGGCAACGACGTCAACGGCCGCGAACTGTGGTCGGTGCGTGCCACCCTCGGCTTCGAGCCAAGCGACAATTTCCGCGGCTGGCTGTCCTATGAGCACTTCGACGAGGATGATGACCGCATCCGCTCCGGCAAGCAGCTCTGTAAGAAAGACCCGACCAAGACGAGCTTTGCCGGTATCCCGATCACGGGTCTGGACACGCTCATCACATCGCTCGGCTGTCAGGACGCCCCTTTCAGCGACAGTTATGACCGCGTGAACTCTGCCGGTACGCTGGGCGGTGGTCTCGGTATCGTGGCCGGCCTGCTGAACGGCGACGCCTACAACACACCTCTCGATCCGAACCTGCGCAATATCGAATCGGCGCTTGATCCGGTCTACAAGGCCCAGCAGGACCTCTACACGCTCAAGCTCGAGCTCGATATCGGCGAGAGCCTCAAGCTGACCTCGCTGACCAGCCGCAACGAGACTGACCAGGTTTCGGTCGATGACTATAACAAGATTGCGCCGACCATCGCGTTCAACACGACGGCAGGACCATTCTTTCTCGCACCGGGCGCCGAGGCCGTTTACGACCTCCTCTTCCCGGGCGGTGTTGTGTCTGACCCGCAACTCGGTGTATCGAACCTGTTCCGCTCATTCGACATCTCGGGCGGCGCCACCGAGACGACAACACAGGAATTCCGCCTGCAGTCCGACTATGAGGGTCCGTTCAACTTCAATCTCGGTATGATCTATGTCGATGGCGAAGCGATTGATCCGCAGGATAATCAGGCCGGCTACTATGTTCTTTCCAACACGCTGTCGGCCCTTACCCAGCTGAACAATGCCCTGGGCGGCGCAATCTTCGGTGGCCTCACACCGCTGGACACGTCCAACCCTGACGATGACGGCAATGTGCTGAATTCCCTGGAAGGCTTCGGCCGGAACTATTTCCGCTCGCTGTCGCCATATCGTCTGAAGTCCAAGGCCTTCTTCGGCGAAGGTTATTATGACGTCACGGACGAGCTGAAATTCACGCTCGGCCTGCGTTACACGAACGATGAAAAAGAACAGGATATTGTGCCTTCGGCCCTGTTCGCACCGGTGGCGGCGCTGCCGGAAGCAGGCGTTCCGATTGGCCTGCTTGAAGCCGACTTCCAGGAAACAACCGGCCGTATCGGTCTTGACTGGTCGCCCACCCTCAATGCCACGGATGATACGCTGGTCTATGCGTTCTATTCCAAGGGCTACAAGGGTGGCGGTCTGAACCCGCCCCAGCCTGCCGGTGCCAACCTGTTCCCGCAAACCTTCGAACCTGAATTCATCGACGCGTTTGAACTCGGTACGAAGAACACGTTTGCCAACAATACCCAGTCGCTCAACGTGACCGGTTTCTACTATGACTATCAGGGCTATCAGATCACCCAGATCGTCAACCGGACCTCGGCGAACTTCAACGTCGATGCCAAGATCAGCGGTCTCGAAGTCGAGTATCTCTGGACACCAGCGGATAACTGGCTGCTGACGGCCAATCTCGGCCTGCTGAAGTCCGAACTGCAGGGCACGACGGGTATCGACGTGCTTGACCGGACGAATGGCGATCCGAACTTTGTCACGCTCAAGAACGCATCGACCTATTCGAACTGCGTCGTCTCTGCCCAGGGCTATGCCACTGTGCTCGGCGCGATCCAGGGCGGATTGCTCAATAACGGCGACTCACGCGGACTTTGCTCCGGCGCCTTTGCCGGAAGTGAAGCCGCCTTCGGTCTCGGCAACGTGACCTATGTCGACGGCAATGGCGTGACACAGACGATCGGCGCGCTGACACCGTTCGACGGCATCTCCAAGGATCTGGACGGCAACAAGCTGCCAGGCGCCCCGGAGATGACACTGAACCTGGCCGCCGAATACACGTTCAATTCCCTGAACAATTCGGGCTGGGACATGACCGTGCGCGGCGACTTCTACTACCAGGATGACAGCTACAGCCGCGTCTTCAACAGCCAGCATGACGAACTCGACAGCTGGACCAACCTCAACCTCTCGCTTGTGCTGGCCAATGAAGAGAGCGGATGGGGCGTTGAAGCGTTCGCCAAGAACGTGACCGACGAAGAAGTCATCACGGGCACCTACCTGACCGATGACAGCTCGGGTCTGTACAGCAACATCTTCCTGACCGAGCCTGCCCTTTACGGCATCACGGTGCGGAAATCCTGGTAGGCCAAACCAAATCCGGCGCGGGCAGATAGATCCGCGCCGGCATCCAGACTGGGGGCAGCTCGCAGGAGCTGCCCCTTTTTTGTTTGGTTCAAACGGCGCTCCGCTCTATCCTCTGCACAGACCTGCCAACACAAGGACCCGAGTTTCCATGCGCCTCATCACTGCCAGCCTCGCATCCAGCCTGTTACTCGCCGCGTGCAGCAATGCCGATATCCAGACACCGGCCGTCTCGAGCGACACCACACTCAAGCTCACCCAGGTAGTGGCCGAAGCCGAGTTTCCGTGGGGCATGGTCTTCCTGCCGAATGGAGACCTGTTGTTCACCGAAAAGGAGGGCGGCCTGAAGCGCGTGGCGGGCGGCGAAGGCACGCCGGTCGCCGTCAGTGGCATGCCTGAAGCCTATACAGAGCGGCAGGCGGGCTATCTCGGCCTGGCACTGGACCCGGACTTCGGGACGAACCGGCTCGTCTATATGGCCTATTCAAAAGGCAACGCCGCGGACAATATGACGGCAATCATTCGGGCCCGCCTCAGTGATGATGGCAACGCACTGGAAAACGTGACCGAGATTTTCGCGGCCGACACGCGCAACACGGCGCTGCACTATGGCGCGCGCCTGCAATTCGCTGCGGATGGCACGCTTTACGCGACGCTGGGCGACGGCTTTGCCTTCATGGACCTGGCGCAGGACCCGAAAGCCACGCACGGATCGGTCATCCGCATCAATGCCGATGGCAGCATCCCGGAGGACAACCCGTTTGCCGATGGCACGGTTGGCCATCCGGCGGTCTGGTCCTATGGCCACCGCAACCCGCAGGGCCTCTATTATGATGCCGACACCGACACGCTCTATTCAACCGAGCATGGCCCCAAGGGTGGTGACGAGCTGAACCTGATCCGCAAGGGTGCCAATTACGGCTGGCCGACAGTCACCTATGGCGTCAATTATGACGGCACGATCATCACCAGCAAGACTGAAGCGGAAGGCATGGAACAGCCCCTGACCTATTGGGTGCCGTCGATCGCGCCGTCGGGCCTGACCAAGCTGACCAGCGATGTCTATCCCGGCTGGAAGGGCGACCTCTTCACCGGCGGCATGAACGGACCGGCCGGCCTGAAACTGGTGCGCATCGACATGGAAGACGGCAAGGTGGCCGGCCGTGAAGACCTGCTGACCGGCGATGCGGCAGGCTTCCCGATCCGCGACGTGATCCAGGGCCCGGACGGGCACCTCTATGTCGCCACAAAGGACATGGACGGCATCTATCGCGTGGACGTGGCCGAGTAGGCGCTAATTCTTCACATCGCGGCGTGACCGCAGGGCGGCGGCCAGCGTGCCGTCGTCCAGATGGTCGAGCTCGCCGCCCACCGGCACGCCATGGGCCAGCCGGGTAATGTCGGCGCCGAGGCCTTCGAGCTGGTCAGCGACATAATGGGCGGTGGTCTGGCCATCGACGGTGGCGTTCAGGGCCAGGATGACTTCACGGATGCCGCCGCGTTCGACGCGCGCGACGAGCGGCCCGATATTCAGGTCGTCCGGCGTGATGCCGTCAATGGCCGACAGGACGCCGCCCAGCACATGATAGCGGCCGCGAAAGGCCCCGCCGCGCTCCAGCGCCCAGAGGTCGGGCACGTCCTCGACAACACATATGAGGCCATCGTCGCGGCCATCGGCCCGGCAGATGGCGCAGGGCTGGACCGTGTCGAAATTCCCGCACGTCTCGCACCGCGCGATCTTTTCGCCGGCTTCGCGCAGGGCCTCGGCCAGCGGCAGCA
>Ga0209643_1001564_pt1 | contig 20380 bp, 22 predicted proteins | sample AutmiccBRH37_all_FD_187383 | JGI IMG/M metagenome (GOLD analysis project Ga0209643, IMG submission 187383) | Deep subsurface microbial communities from Mt. Terri, Switzerland - Autotrophic microbial communities BRH/37_all (SPAdes) (version 2) | ecosystem: Environmental > Aquatic > Deep... | reverse complement strand
GCAGGGGGAGGGGGAATAGAATGTCCATCTCTCGCCGCACCGTCCTCGCCTCGGGCATCGCGCTTCCGCTGACCGCGCCCTTGGCGGCCTGCGACCGCACCTCAGCCGAACCGATCCCGCCGAACGTCCCCCCTTTAAAGTCCGTCGCCCCCTGCCCCTTCGGCACGGCGATCAAGGCGATGCAGATCGACGACCCGGACTGGGTCGCCCTGGCCCGCGCCAACGTCGATCAGCTGACGCCCGAGTGGGAAATGAAGATGGAATACATCCTGGCCGACGGCCTGGATCGTCCCCGCTTCGACCGCTCCGACCGGATCGCCGCCTTCGCCAAGGCCCAGGGCATGGCGATGCACGGCCACACCCTGATCTGGTACGCCCAGGGTAAAGAGGTGTTCGAGGGCCTGTCAGGCGTCGCCTTCGACCGCGCCTTCGACGGCTATATCGCCGCGGTCGCGGGCCGGTATCGCGGCAAGGTCCGCAGTTGGGACGTGGTCAACGAACCGATCTTGGACGACGGCTCGGCCCTGCGCGACTGCCACTGGAGCGCCCGCTACGGCCAGGACGGCTACATCCTCCGCGCCTTCGAGAAGGCCCGGATCGCCGACCCCGACGCCGTTCTGTTCCTGAACGAATACAATCAGGAAAGCATACCGGCCAAGGGCGTCCAGTTCCTGAAACTGGTCGAACGGCTGCTGAAGGCCGGCTGTCCGCTCCAGGGGCTGGGGCTTCAGTCGCACCTCTGGATCGACATCCCCGAAGGCGTCATCGCCGCCTATATGCACGAGGTCGCCCAGTTCGGCCTGCCCATCCACGTCTCCGAACTGGACTGCACCCTGCGGACCGAGAACCGGCTGGACCTGCGTTCGCAATCCGACCGGCTGGCGCGTCAGAGCGACCGGGTGACGGAACTGGCCTCGGCCTTCGCCGCCCTGCCCGAGCGCCAGCGTTTCGCCTTCACCGTCTGGGGCCTGCGCGACACCGACAGCTGGTATCGCCAGGGCGACAAGGACGACGGCCGCGACAAACCCCTGGCCTTTGACAGTTTCGGCCGCCCGAACCCGATGGCTCAGGCCCTGGCGGCGGGGTTCAGGACCTAGTCGGTCTTAGTCGGCGTCCAGATCGTGCGGCTGCGTCAGCGACGCCGGGTCGCTGGCCGGGAAACTTTCGTCCAGGGCCTCGTCGAGCAGTTCCTCGACATGTTCAGGGTCGGGGTCGGGCTTCGAAGGATCGGTTGTCATCGTCGTCTCCTCTCGCTGCGGATATTACACCCGAACGAGACGATCTGTGACCAAAGCAAAACGCCCGCCGTTTCCGGCGGGCGTTTCAGGTTCAGGTCTCGGAAACCCTTCAGGCGGCGACGCTGTTCGACGCCTCGGCCGGGTCGCGCAGCACATAGCCGCGGCCCCAGACGGTCTCGATATAGTGTTTGCCGTCGGCGGCGGTGGCCAGCTTCTTGCGCAGCTTGCAGATGAAGACGTCGATGATCTTCAGCTCGGGCTCGTCCATGCCGCCGTACAGGTGGTTCAGGAACATTTCCTTGGTCAGGGTCGTGCCCTTGCGGAGCGAGAGCAGCTCCAGCATCTGGTATTCCTTGCCCGTCAGGTGGACGCGGTGGCTGTTCACCTCGACCGTCTTGGCGTCCAGGTTCACGGCGATCTCGCCGGTGTGGATGATCGCCTGGGCGTGACCCTTGGAGCGACGGACCACGGCGTGGGTGCGCGCGATCAGCTCGTCCTTGTGGAAGGGCTTGGTCAGGTAGTCGTCGGCGCCGCCGCCGAAGGTCTTCACCTTCGTCTCGATCTCGTGGGTGCCCGACAGGATCATGACCGGCGTGTTGATCTTGCCGACGCGCAGCTGACGCAGGACCTCGAGGCCGCTCATGTCGGGCAGGTTCAGGTCAAGCAGAATGAGGTCGTAGTCATAGATCTTGCCCAGATCGATGCCTTCTTCACCCAGATCGGTCGTATAGACGTTGAAGCCTTCCGACTTGAGCATCAGTTCGATGCTCTGGGCAGTTGCGTGATCGTCTTCAATCAGCAGGACGCGCATTGATGCCCCTCCAGGCAAAAGCTTTGCGGTAACCACCCAGCCACACGGCAAGGTAACCTTGTTCGCAGGTTAAGACCGGAAAACCTTAAGAAGGGTTAATGCCCGGCGAATGAGTCGTTCCTAAGCTGATTTGCGAATCGGCGTCGAGAGTCTGGAGTCAATGATTCGAAATTTATTAACCATGATGCCTCTCGGACTCTCCGACCCCGTCGCTCCAGCCCGCCGACCGGCCTGATCACAACCTCAAGTCCACACTGGGCTCACGTCCGCTTCTGACGTTGATTAGGACGATATTCCTATCACAGGCGTCGCGCCGATCTAGGCTGGGCGCATCGAAAAGTCGTGACGGGAGACGAGGATGTTGGAGGACTACAGGGCGCCGGTCGCCGAGGAGGACCGGACCAAGGCGGGGCTGGCGGTGCATCTGGTGGCGGCGCGGACCGGCGCCCGGCCCGAGCGGATCACCTCGCGGGGCCGGTTGGACCCGCTGAGCGCGCGGGCGCGCTGGCTGGCCATGTATCTGTCGCACATCGCCTTCGGCTGGACCCTGGAGCGGGTCGGCCATGTGTTCGGCATGAACCGCACCACGGTCAGCGCGGCCTGCCGCTGGGTCGAGGACGAGCGTGACGGCCGCGCCGTCGACGAACTGCTGGACCAGTTGGAGGCCTGTATCTCGGGCCTCTACGGCGCCCCGACCTGGGAGATGCCGCGATGAGCCGCGCCGTCGAACGCGCCCGCGACCTGATGGTCCGGTCCGGCGCCTGGCTGGCGGCCGAGCACGGGGTCTACGCCCTGCGGCTGGGACCGGACCGGCGCGGCCGCGTCAGCCTGACCCTGGCCGAGCCCGAGTTCCGCGCCCTGATCGACCGCCCGGGCCTGCGCCGTCGTCCCCAGGGCGGCTGGATCGCGCGCCCGGCGGGCGAGGACCGCCCGTCCCTTCCGCCCGGCCGCCCCGGCGTCATCGACGGGTCGCGAGAGCTGATCGGCCCCGACGGCCGCATGGTCCGCCACGCCGCCAATCTGGGCGAAAGCCCCATCGCCTGGCTGGCGCGGCGCAAGGATGCGGCGGGCCGGCCCTGGCTGACCCCGGCCGAGGCCGCCGCCGGCGAACGGTTGCGGGCCGAGGTCGAACAGGCCGGCGCCGGACCGTCCCTGACCATGCGCTGGGACGCCCTGCCCCGCGCCGGGGGCGGATCGGGCGTCCGGGTCGAGCCCGGCGACCGCGCCCTGTCGGCCGGCCGTCGCGTCGAGGAGGCCCTGACCGCCGTCGGTCCGCGCCTGCGCCCGATGCTGATCCGCATCTGCGTTCACGGCGACAGTCTGAAACTGGCGGAGACCGGCCTGGGCCTGCGCCGTCGCCAGGGCAAGACGATGCTGAAACAGGCGCTCCAGGCCCTGGCGGAGCATTACCAGATCGGATGAACGGTCAGAGGTATTTCATCCAGGCGTGGGGGCTGCGCCGCTTGACCCCGGCGAACCAGCGGCAGGCGAACCAGCAGGGCACGGCTACGACCGCCGCCAGCCCCCACAGCCAGGCGACGTTCGGCGCGCCGAAGCCGTCGCCCTGGTTGGCCCCGAACAGCGCCAGCCCGGCCAGGTTCAGCAGGTGCAGGCCGTACAGATGGATCAGATAGAAGAACAGGGGCGCGCCGCCGAACACGGCCAGCAGGCCCACCAGCCGCGACGGCGCCTTTTCCAGCCCCGCCAGCGCCAGGGCGCCGACGCCCAGGGTCAGCAGCAGGAAGTCGGCCGAGGGCGGGTATTTGGTCAGGTTCAGCACGCTCATCACCGTCCGCACCGGCTCGGCCTGAACCGTCCAGGGGGTGGGATCGCCATACAGGTTGATCGTCCGCAGCACGGCGAACAGGATCAGAGCGCCCAGGCCGGTGGCGACCAGTCGCCGCAGCCGCGCCGTCTGTTCGCCGACGAACCACGGCCCCACGGCGTAACCTAAAGCCGCCACCCCGATCCACGGCAACAGCGGATAGGAGGTCCGCACCTGTCCGCCGAACGGCAGGTCGATGAAGCCCCGGTCGTGCAGCACGGCCCATAGCGCATGTCCGGCCTGGCCCTCGACCACCGTCACCGGGTCCAGCAGATTATGGCCCAGGACGATGACCAGACCCACGGCGATCAGGGCCGGACGCGGCAGATGCACCAGGGCCGCCAGGGCGATCATCGACAGGCCGATGGCCCAGATGACCTGCAGATAGATGATCTCGGGCGTGAACGAGAAGGTCCAGGCGAAATTGACCAGGGTCAGCTCCAGCGCCACCAGGAACAGGCCCCGTTTCAGCAGGAAGCCGGACGCGGCCGCCGCTCCGCCCTGGCCCGGCTTGTTCCCGTACAGCCAGGCCCCCAGGCCGGTCAGGGCCACGAAGACTGGGGCGCACAGATGGGCCGACAGCCGGGTGAAGAACAGGGCGGGCGACGTCGTCTCCACATTCATCGGGTCCGAGACCTGGGCGTGGATGAAGAAGAACTCCCGCGCATGATCGACCAGCATCAGCAGGATGACCAGACCGCGCAGGGCGTCGATCGAACGGATGCGTTCTCCGACTCGGACCCCGCCCCTGACCTGGGCGGGTGGAATGGCGGCGGAAGCGGGCATTGCAGCAGTTGACATCATCAGGCGGAAGCGGATAGCCGATATATTATAACGTTTCAACGGAGTCTGATTTGTCCCTCCTCTCGAGCTGCGCGAGCCTGTGCCTGCTGGCCGCCGCCAACGCCGAAGCCACCCTCCCCGTCGAGACCGACGACACCCAGACGGTCGGCGAGATCGTCGTCCTGGGCCGCCGCGCCACGCCGCGCGACCTGACCCTGGGCGCCGGGCCGGTGACGGACCGGATGTCGCCGTCCAGCCGCTCGATCGAAAGCGACCTGCTGCAGGCCGTGGGCGCCACCCGCCTGTCCGACGCCCTGGAATTGGTCAGCAATGTCAGCCAGCAGAACAATCGCGGCGGCGTGATGGACAATTTCGCCGTTCGCGGCTTCCTGGGAACGCCCGACGGCGGCGCCGAATATTATGTCGACGGCTTCCTGGCCAACCGGGGCATGGCCCCGCCGCGCGATCCGGCCACGGCCGAGCGGATCGAGGTGTTGAAGGGACCGGCCGGCGCCCTGTTCGGCGACATCGACCCGGCGGGTCGGATCAACATCGTGTCCAAGACCCCGCGCTTCGCCTCCGACGCCGTCTTCACCGGCACGGTCGGCTCGTTCGGCCTGAGGCGCGGCGAGCTGGACGTGACCGGCCCGATCTCGGACAGTCTGGCCGGGCGGCTGGTGCTGGCGGGCGAGACCAGCGAAGGCTGGCGCGACAATGTCGGCATGGACCGCACCTCGGTCGCCCCGTCGCTGACCTGGCGGCCCAACGACGCCCTGCGCCTGACCTATGTGGGCGAGTTCACCGTCTTCTCGACCCTGTTCGACCGGGGCATGCCGGCGGTGAACGGCGACGCCCTGGCCCTGCCGGAATCCAACTACTACGGCGAGCCGAGCGACGGCACGACCCGGTTCCGCAACGAGCGGCACCAGATCACCGGCGAATACCGGATCAACGGCGACTGGAGCCTGAACGGCGGGATCGCCTGGCGCGGCGGCTCGCTGAAGGGCCTGTCCAGCGACCATTCGCGTCTGGTCGGCGAAACCCTGTGGCGCCAGCGGCGGGGCCGCGACTTCACCGTCGAGGATCTGTCGGCGCGGCTGGAGCTGAACGGCGTAGTCGCCACCGGTCTGGGCGTCCACAATCTGGGCTTCGGGGTGAAGGCCTATGAGCTGACCTATGGCGAGAAGTGGCTGCGGATCAATCCGAACGCCGCCAATCCCTATCCGATCGACCTGTTCGACCCGGTCTATGGCGCGGTTCCCTCACCGACACCCCTGCCCTTCACCGACAATCTGGAGACCCGCGAGGTCGTCACCGTCTACGCCCAGGACCTGTGGGAGGTGAACGACCGGCTCAGCCTGGTCGCCGGCCTGCGCTACGACGACTACAGCCAGACCATCCGCAACAACCGCACCGGCGCCGTCGGCGAGAACGAGGACAGTCCGGTCGATTACCGCCTCGCCGCCCGCTATCGCCTGACCGACGCCCTGACCGCCCATGCCAGCTACGGCCAGTCCTTCGTGCTGAACTCGGGCACGGGCCGGAGCGGCGCCGGCTTCGCGCCGGAGGAGGGCAAGGGATATGAGGTCGGCCTGTCCGGCGCCTGGGACGGCCTCGACCTGGCCGCCACCGTCTTCGACATCGAGAAGACCAATATCCTGACCAGCGACCCCGTCGATCCCAACTATCTGGCGCCGGTCGGCAAACTGACCACGCGCGGGATCGAGCTGGACGGATCTCTGCGGGTCGACGAGGCCTGGCAGGTGGTCGCCAACTACGCCTGGACCGACGCCAAGGCCGACGACGACGCCTTCGCCAGCGAAGACGTGCTGAACGTGCCCGAACATTCGGGCTCGCTGTTCGTCATCGGCCGCTTCCCGACCGCCCACGGCACGGACTGGTCGATGATGGCCGGGACGGCCTATGTCGGGGACCGGGCGGGCACGCTGGCCGCCGACGGGGTGCGCCTGCCGGCCTACTGGAAGGCCAAGGCGGCGGTCGAATACGGTCTGACGTCCCAGGTCACGGCGCGGGTCGAGGTCGACAACCTGTTCGACGAACGCTACGCCGCCAGCTCCTACAGCGCCCTGTGGATCTTCCCCGGCGCCCCGCGCAGCGTGCGGGCTTCGCTGAGGGTGGCGCTCTAGCCGGCGGCCGCCGAGCTCGCTCCCAGCGCCGCCTCCCTGATCCGTCCCACCATGCTGTTCAGACCATTGGCGCGCTGGCGGGTCAGGGCCGAGGGCAGGCCCAGGCGGTCCAGCGCCGCCCGGGCGTCGAAGGCCAGGATCTCGGCGGGGGCGCGGCCGGAGTAGAGTTTCAGCAGCAGGGCGATATTGCCCTTGGACAGGGCGCTGTCGCTGTCGGCGGCGAACCACAGCCGGCCGTCGGCGGCCTGGGTCGCCAGCCAGACCTGGGCGGCGCAGCCGGGCACCTTGTTGGCCTCGATCCGGTCGGTCTCGTCCAGCGGGGCCAGACCCTTGCCCAGTTCGATCACATATTCGATCCGCTGCTCCCAGTCGCCCAGCAGGTCGAAGTCCTCGGCCAGTTCGGCCAGGGTCTGGTCCAGGCTGTCGGTCGGAGGGGCGCGATCGGTCATGGCCGCCAGATAGGCCGCCCCGCCGTTAACGACAACCGGCCGATTTGTCCCCGGCTATTCATGGTGAACGGCGAGTTTGGATATCGCCTGGAACGGGAGCGCCCTCGCGCCGACTCATTGCCCGGTTTAGGCTCGAGGCAAGCAAACAACGGCGCAATCGCTTGTACGTCCAACCGCCACACCTCCGGCCGACCCTCCCCGCCACGGACGCCCCGCGTTCGTCGACGGCGGCGCCGTCGCTGCTGGCCCTGTGGCACGCCTGCTGGGCGGTGGCGGCCACCGTGACCGCCTTCGCGGCCCAGACCTTCGGCGACCTGGGCGGCGACGTCCTGGCGGCCCTGCTGATCATGGCCCTGCCCGGCATCGGCGGGGTGGCCCTGATGGCGCGGGATTCCGTCGGCCTGCGCTTCACCCTGATGGCGTCCTGGCTGCTGGCCTCGGTGGCGGCGGCGGGCCTGACCGGCGGCGCGACCGGCGCGGTTCCCGGCCTGCTGATCATGCCCCTGGCGGCGGGGATCGCGCTGGATCATCCGCGCCTCGGCGACGGCCGCCTGACCCAGGTGGGGATCGCCGCCCTGGTCCTGCCGCTGATCTCGGGCCTGATCTCGTCGATGCTGAACGGCGCCGAGGCCCAGCCGCCAGTTCTGGCCGCGGTCTCGGGCTTGCTGGCCCTGGCGGCGACCGCCGCCGCCATCCGGCTGACCTGGGGCGAGCGCCAGCGCCGACTGGCCTCCGCCGAGGCCGACAGCCGCCGGGTCGATGCGGTGCTGAACGCCCAGCCGGGCCTGACCCTGCTGCTCGACCCGACCGGCCGCGCCGTCGCCGCCTGGGGCAGCCCGCCGCCGTCCTTGGCGGTCGGTCCCCTGTTCGACCAGGGACTGATCGCCGCCGTCCACGCCCCCGACCGCCCCGCCGTCGGCGCCGCCCTGCAACGGGCTGCGGCCGGTCAGACCGCCGAAATCCTGTTCAGCCCCCGCGTCGCCCTGGACCGTCGCGTCGTCATGATCCTGCGCCGCTTCGACCATCTGGGCGACCGGCCCCGGCTGATCGCCCAGGCCTTTGACGGCACCGCCCAGTTCGCCCGCGAGCTGGGGCTGGAAACCGCCCGGGTCGAGGCCGAGGCCCAGAGCGCGGGCAAGACCCGTTTCCTGGCCAATATGAGCCACGAGCTGCGCACCCCGCTGAACGCCGTCATCGGCTTCGCCGACATCATGCGCGAGCGGCTGTTCGGACCCATCCCCGACCGCTACGCCGGTTACGCCGACGCCATCCACCAGGCCGGCGGCCATCTGCTGGACCTGATCAACGACGTGCTGGACCTGTCCAAGATCGAGGCCGAACGCTACGAACTGGCCATCGAGACCGTGGACGCCCGCGACCCGGTCTCGGCCGCCGTGGCCCTGATCCGGGTCCAGGCCGACGACAAGGGGGTCGATCTGGCGCCGGTCCTGCCGTCCTCGCCGCTGACGGTCCAGGCGGACCCGCGCGCCCTGAAGCAGATGGCGCTGAACCTGCTGTCCAATGCGGTCAAGTTCACCCCGCCCGGCGGCTCCGTCACCCTGACCCTGGACGGGGTCGGTCCCTATCTGGAACTGGTCGTGTCCGACACCGGGATCGGCATCGCGCCCGAGGACCTGCAGCGGATCGGCCGTCCGTTCGAACAGGCCGGCGACGCCGACCAGAAGGCCCAGGGCACGGGTCTGGGCCTGTCGCTGGTCCGATCCCTGACCGAACTGCACGGCGGCCGGATGAGCATCGACAGCACCCTGGGCGAAGGCGCCGCCGTCATGGTGCGCCTGCCCGTGATCCCGGTCGTCACGCCGGAAGCTCCGTCAGATGCGCCTGCGGACGCCGTGGAGCCGCAGCCCGTCGAGGCCTAAATCTGGCCCATCGACAGGAAGGCGCGGCCGGCGGCGAAGTCTCCGGTCTCGAAGGTCGAACGCGCCACGCTGCCGTCGCGGAACAGGTATTCGACGACGAAGATCTCGCGCGGGTCCAGGGCCGACAGGGCGTCCGCCGCCGTCGCCGGGAAGACCCAGGCCTGACCGGCCGCGCGCCCCTTGACCAGCAATCCCTCGTCCGCCGCCGTCACGCCCGAGGCCCAGATCGAGCGGCGCTGCGCCGGGGGCGGCAGTTCGCGCGCCAGCCACGGCCGCGTCGCCACCGTGGCGTCGCGCAGGACGATCCGCACCCCGGTCGGCCGTGACCGGCCATGCCAGGACACCACCGCCGTCAGCTGATCCGGCCGCCCCATGCCGCCGACCACGCCGAACCGCACCGGAGAGGCGCCGGTCACGGTCGCCTGCATCAGCCGCCAGGTCGGGCGCGCATAGACGGCCCGATCGGCGCTCCAGCCCGCCCGCTCGCCGGGAAACTCCATCCGCGCCGTCCGCGACCAGCCGGCGAAGGCGTCGCGGACCCGGCCGCCGACCGTTCTCAGATCCTGGGAGTCGCAGGCCGCCCCCGCCGCCCGCGACCGGGCGCGGCTCGCCGTCTCGGCCAGGTCCCGGTCATTGCCGCCCGCGCGCAGGGCGGCGCCCCGCGCCTGCCAGGTCGCGGCGGTCAGGGCGGCGGTCAGTTGCGGCTCGAACAGGCCGCAACGGCTGTTCGCGGCCAGGACGAAACTGCGTTCGTAATAGCGTTCGGCCGGCGAGGCGGCGGCCGCGACCGGCGCCGCCAGCACCGGGGCGGCGATCAGCACGGCCGCGATCAGGGCTTGGGTTCGCCGGGGGGAAACGCCTATCCTCATGCCCCGACCCTGGCACACGCCGCCTTTGGGTCTCGTTTCCGGACAGGGTTAGCGAATTGCTTCTTTCCAGCGACCTGTGGGTCAGCGCCCTGATCCGCCGCGCCGAGATCGCCGGCGCCTACGCCACCGTGGTCAAGAAGGGCGACGACCGCGCCGGCTCGGTCATCGTCAAGGCCTATGACACGTCGAACCGCACGGCCAAACTCTACACCGAAGCCTTCGGGACCGACGGCGAACGGCTGTGGATCCAGCCGGTGACCAGCGACAGCGAAGCCGAACTGGACGCCTACATCGCCCGCCAGCGCGGCTACGACCCCGACCTCTGGGTCGTCGAAATCGAAGACCGCCAAGGCCGGCATTTCATCACCGAGAAGGTGCAGGAGTAGGGGGCGAGGGGTCGCGTTCTGGCCGCTCCTGATCCGCTGCAACGGCGACTCGGACCGCAGCGGGCCAGCCTCGGCGCTCTGCCTCGGCGCCATCGCGGGCCAGAGCCACCCGTTTCGAACCCAGCTCCCCCCCTCCGCCGCCACGGCCCTCTGCCCATCCTGCGGCGTCTCCTGACATCGTCCGTCGAGGGACTGGACACTGGCTGTGGCTGTCGGACGATTTATGGGGGATGGGGCAAGGCAGCTTGTGGCTCTTGGCCGACGTCCGGAAGGTCTGCTTAGGGGCGGACTGCGACGTCGGCTTCGCTAATGTGCAGCTCGACCTGCAGGCCGGCGGTAGCAGCCATATTGACTAGGGCATCGAGGCCGAACAGGTCGACCTTGCCTCGAGTGAGATCAGAAATTCGCGGTTGGGTCACTCCGAAGACCTTAGCGGCCTGAGATTGGCTCAACTGCGCACGGGAAATATGGTCTTTAAGAGTCGCCATAAGGGCAGCACGCAGCTTTGCACTCTCGCTCAAAGTGCCGATTCCCTCGGAGGACTGGCCAGCTTCACGTTCTTTCACCGGCTCAGGCAAAGTCTGGTAGTTCTCGCCGATACCGAGCGGCAACTGATTGTGTACGATGTTGGCGATCTTTGCACTGAGACCGATTTTCTCTTCCGCCTTCGCGCGAGCATGATCCGACATGAGGGCGGTTAGACGCTTTAGGTCGCTCGTGTCCGAGATGTTCAGGAAGTCCTTGTTCTTGTTCACGAAGACGACGGATTTCTTCCCTTCTTTAAGAAGTTCGATTACATTGCTGAGGGTCCCTGTTGATTTACAATCCCAAATCATCAGGCCGTAATCGCTTTTACGGGCCATTTCTATATCTTTGGCTGTAAAAAACGCACGCGTACCAGGCTTCGAATTCGAAACTACTCTATGTACCGGCCACTCGGCGATATTGTTTCGAGGTGAATCCCCGGCGCAGTACACGATAACATTACTAGCTTGATACCCCTGAAGGCATTTTTGTATTGAGGTATCAGCGCCATCGGCATCTCCTACCACGACGTTAAAGTCTGAAGATACGATCTTGTTTATTCTGTCCTGCACCTTCTCGTGCAGGCAATTTATGGAAATAGATCCGGCGATAAAAACTGTTGTCATAATTTATTTCCACGTGATCGAAGCGGCATATACGCGATTGATCTTCTTGTAGCTTCGCAGTGTCTTGCAGACGGCATCCATGGTCGCGCCAGTGTCAAACAGATCGTCAAGAACGAGAGCATTCTAGCATCCTTCGTTCGTGATGGAGGGATTAATACTGAAACGGCCTTCCAAAGCGCCGTCTTTCGCCTCGCGGCCATGCAGGTTTTTGAGCTGCGGGCTCCCCTCGGGAGCGGGCGTTTTTACGATGATGTCGTCGAAAACTGGCGTTCCAGCCAGCTTGCCGAGTTCGTTGGCGATCTCGTTGACTGGCTGACGAGCGCGCACCGTTGATGCGGGCATTGGGATGATGAGGCCAATCTCGCCAAACAACGGCAACAGGGTTTGGTGAACTTGCGCGGCTAGCAGTGGCGTCTGGTTCCAATCGGCTCGATACTTAAGTTGGAATAGTGCCTCGCCGGGCTCGGAACGCGTCGTTTCAAACTTAGGGTGGCCATATTCGTCATCGCCCAGGTAGACGCTCGAGAGCGTATGCTTGTTGAGCGCGTAACCCAGGTCCCAACTACCTTCCAGCTTTCGAACCTGAACCTGCATGACGAGGCGTGTCTCTTCTGGAGCCCTCGCAACGCTGCCGACGGGCTAGTTCAGCTATACAAAATATTGTATGATTAGCAATGCCCCTAGGGGAGCGTCCAGGGCAAATAGCTCAGCCATCTTCGCCCTCGTTAACAGGCTCGTTGGCAGCGACGAACAGCTTGCTAACCTTGTAGCCATAGCTCATCAGCCGACGGCGAGCATTTCGGAGCGTGACCTTGCTGAAGAAAGGCAAGCCCACGTTGCCGTTACCCCCGACCACCGCAAAAACGACCTCATATTGCTTGGGGTCCGGCTGCACCGACGCATCGGCGAGTTTGTGAGCCTCGGGCAACTTCTCGTTCAGTTTCTCGCGAAACTGAGCGTCTCCCACGAATAGTTCGCCCGCGACTGCGCCCTGCGCAAAGAGGTGGCTCAGCTGGGACGAGCCACTCTTGCGCTTCACATGGACGAGCTTCCCGTCCGCCGTGAGTATATCGCAAAACTCGATCTTGCTCTTGCCGCCGCCGTGCTGAATAAGTTTGCGATCCATGCAGCAGGCCCCCGCCGTGGCCGCGACTGCCGCTTCATTGTATTCGCCCTCGCCGTCATGTTCGTAATTCGGCAGTTCGAGGTCAGCATTGGGAATTGCGGCGTAGTCAGCTTCGACCTGATCCGCGAAGGTCTTGGCGATTTCGTACCAACGCCCATCGTTCAGGATGTAGACCCTGCCGTCGATGGATGTCTCCGCATAGATGCATCGGTAGGCGTTCCACTGATCTGCTACGCTGTCGTCCTTCGACGAGATGGCGACAATAATCTTGGCCCTCAGGGCATCAAGATCGATCTCGTCTCCCCCCATGGATACGACAAACTCTTCGATATCGAGATCGGCGGTGTGGGGCGCCTTCTTCCCCGCCCCGTACTTGAATTCCTTGATATCCACCCAGTCGATAATGTCCGGAGCGGCCATCCAGATGTTTTCGAAATTGCCGCCGTTGAGGCGTAATAACAGATCGTCGATCAGCGCGGTGCGTCGCGTCGGATCGCGGACGTCAGCGATCTGATCGATCCAGTCATAGTCCGTCTGATAGGACTTGCTGTCATATTGGGTGACCATCAAGTCTAGCAAATCGCCGATATCCTGCGCGTCGAATTTCGCAGACACCGTGAGGGAGTCCCGGCCGGTGATCATCTTGCCGAAACGCTTGTCCTTCGAGCGCGCCGTGACGGATCGGACAAGGTCTTGCTCAATATCGATGCCAAAACCGCCGACTGCGCTCTCACGGCTGGTTTGTTCACGGCTCTGTTTCGGCGCAGAGCCTAACGTCGTCCGGTCAAAACTGCGGAAACTGTCTTCTACCATTGTGTTGAGAACGATTTTCAACCCGAACCTTTCTTCCACAACACCATCATTGAGAAGAAATCGCCCCGTCCCAAACACGATGGCGAAGAGCCGCTCTTGCCCCGCGAAGGTCCGCTTCAGCAGCAGTACTCCTTTGGCGCTAGCACTAAGAAGCTGGAATGGGCTTGGCGTTGCGGCACCGAAAAACTTTCTAAACCATGAGGGGGCAACGGCGTGTGAGTCCGCGCCGAAGAATGTACCGATCCCGTCAATCTCTGAGGAAAGAACGCCCTCCTTGATTACCTTGGCATCTTCAATGCCGGTCTTGATGAGGTAGATGCTGAGCTTGTTCGTCGTGTCTGCCACCGGCCCCTCCATTTGAATGGTATTTTTCTGATTTTTAGGCCGCCACAGCACTCAGCGCCCAGAACACCTGATTCTACAGGCCATTGGCCGTTCCAGCAACGCTTGGTTGATTACGCCGCTCAGAGCACAACCCGTCCAACAGTTTCGTTTAGGGGCGTAATCAGTCGCGGACGCGAGCCGGACGCGCGTACTGAATGTCTGGTTCCTGCCCCTAAGCCAATGTCCGCTCTTGGCGCATCGCCGACATGCCGCATCCCCCACACACAAACGGCCCGGCGTCGTTGACGCCGGGCCGCTCTCGATCAGCAATGTCCAACCGGGCCTAAGCCCTAGCGATACCGCGCCCGTTCCAGCTCGATCTGCTCGCGGGAATAGGGCTGGGCGTCCGCGTCGAAGCGGGACCAGCCGGATTGGCGATAGGCCTCGCCGCGGGTCGTGGCGTCGTAGCCGCGGCTCTGGTCCAGGAGGGTCTGAATCCGGTCGGCCTCGTCGCCGTCGGCCTTGACGCTGACCAGGGTTCCGCCGCGACGGACGCCTTCGGAATAGACATTGGCCTCTTCGTCGCTGTGGCCCGCTTCCTTCAGCGCGCCCAGCAGACCGCCGGTCGCGCCGCCGGCGGCCGCGCCGGCTGCGGCGCCGACGGCGGTGGAGGCCAGCCAGCCGGCGGCGACCACGGGACCCAAGCCGGGGATGGCCAGCATGCCCAGGCCGGCGAGAACGCCCGCGCCCGCGCCCAGCAGGCCGCCGGTCGCCGCGCCCTTGCCCGCGCCGTCCGCGACGTCGTTTTCGCCGTCGCCGTTACGGTCGCCCAGAGGGCCGTCCCCGTGGCCGTTGGTTCCGGAATGCCAGTTGTCGGCGTTGTTCGAGACAAGGCTGATCTTGTCGTGAGAGACGCCGGCGGCTTCGAGTTTCGAAACGGCGTCTAGGGCTTCGGTGTGGCTGTCGAACAGCCGGGTGACGGTCGCCATGATGGGGCTCCTTGAACGAGGTAGGAAAAGCTGAAGGGGGCGGTTATTGGGGCGTCACGACGCCCTTGTAGTCGACGGACACGGTGGTCGGCTCACCGCCCGCGCGGGTGGCCTGGCCCATCCAGATGCCCTGTTCGTTCTGGGTCAGCGGACCCGAGACGACATAGCCCTGTTTCTCGATGGCCTCGCGCGCCTGGCCTTCGGTGAAGGAGTTGGCGCCGGGCGTCAGGGCGGTGTCGCCCGTCGTGTCCTGGGTGTCGACGGCGGGATTCATCGGGGATTCAGCCGACGAAACAGCCGGGCCTTCGACCGGCGCCTCATTGGTTTCGTTGTTCCCGCAGGCGGTGAGAAGGACGGCGGTCGCCGAGAGGGCGAGTGCGGCTTTCAACATGGAGCATTCCTTTCGAGGTTGCCTGATCGAAAGGAGCCGCAAGCCGGATTGTTCCAAACGCCAAAGCTCGTCATTGCGCGGTCGCCAGACGCCGCGCCGGAGCTCCCCCTTACCCCCTCCGCGCGTCGAATTCCGCTCGCGCCGTCTCGATCCGGTCGATGTTCTTTTCGGCCCAGGTCCAGACGCCGCAGAAGGCTTCGGCCAGGGTGACGCCCAGGTCGGTCAGGCGGTATTCGACCTTGGGCGGGATCACCGGATGGACGGTGCGGATCACCAGGCCGTCGCGCTCCATCTGGCGCAGGGTCTGGGTCAGCATCTTCTGGCTGATGCCGCCGACCCGTTCGCCGATGCGGGTGAAACGGGTCTCGCCGTGTTCGGCCAGGACCTCGAGGATCAGCATGGTCCACTTGTCCGCCACCCGGCCGATCACCTCGTTGACCAGGGCCTCGACGCGGGGATCGGCGACCTCGCCGGTCTCGGGATGTGAAATTCTTGCAGGGGGAACAGCTGTCATTTCCATTTCTTTCTGTCGGGTAAGTATGGCGGTTCAAAGTGCCTACTTTCCAATGGAGAGTGACCGTCATACCTGATCTCCAGCCTCAACGCATCCCCGAAGGAGATCGACATGAACATCACCGGCAACACCATCCTGATCACCGGCGGCGGCACCGGCATCGGCCGCGCCCTGGCCGAGGCCCTGCACGCCCGCGGCAATCAGGTCGTCATCGCGGGCCGCCGCGAGTCCGTCCTCAAGGAGACCGCCGCCGCCAATCCGGGCATGGCCTGGGCGACGCTGGACGTCGAGGATCCCGCCGCCATCCCCGCCTTCGCCGCCCAGGTGACGCGGGACCATCCCGCCCTGAACGCGGTCATTCTGAACGCCGGAATCATGAAGAGCGAGGATCTGAAGGCCGAGCCGTTCGACCTGGCGACGGTCGAGGCGACCATCGCCACCAATCTGCTGGGGCCGATCCGGCTGACGGCCGCCCTGCTGCCGCACCTGCGGGCCCAGCCCCGGGCGACGATCATGACCGTGACCTCGGGCCTGGCCTTCATCCCCCTGGCGGCGACCCCGACCTATAACGCGACCAAGGCGGCGATCCACTCCTGGACCGAGTCCCTGCGTCACCAGTTGCGCGACACGGCGATCGAGGTGCTGGAACTGGCGCCCCCCGCCGTGGCCACCGACCTGATGCCGGGTCATGCCGAGAACCCGAACTCCATGCCTCTGGCCGACTATACGGCCGAGGTCGTCGGCCTGATCGAGCGGGGCGAGACGCCGCGCGGCGAAATCCTGGTCGAACGGGTCAAGCCGCTGCGCTTCGCCGAGGTCAACGGCTACGAGGCCGTGTTCGAAATGCTGAACGGCTGAGGCCAGCCCTCTCCCTCCCCCGCGGGGGAGGGGGGCGAAGGCGGAGCCGAAGCCAGGTGGGAAGGGCCAGGCGACGTCCCACAGACTTCCACGGATCGGTGCGCCCTCGCCTTGCCGGCCCCACCCCGTCGCTGCGCGACGCCCCTCCCCCCGCAGGGGGAGGGAGAGCGTCCATTCACCGCCCCACGGTGATCTCCATCGGCCGCGCGGTGAACAGCCGGGGGCCGCCCAGGTCCAGCACCACCCGCCGGTCCTCGAAGGCCGCCATGCCGATCAGGGCGGCGGGGAAGCCGGGCACGGCGACATCCTCATAAACGGCCACCGTGGCCTGGCGGTACAGTTCGTCGCCGATGGTCAGGGTGCGCACGACGACCGTCTCGGCCTGGACAACCCCGCCCAGCACCAGGCTCTGACCCCGGGTCCGGGGGCGTCCGTCCAGCAGGCCGGCCGCCTGGGCCGTCTCGCGCGTGAGCGCCAGAACCGCCGATGCGCCGGTGTCGATCACGGCCTGGACCGTCGCCCCCTCAACGGAGATGGTCGCCTGCAGGGCCTTGCCCGCCCGCGTCACCTCGACCGGCGCCAGATCGGCGGCCGGGGTCCAGCCGTCGCGGGACAGGAACCGCAGCCGACGCTCGGTCGTGTCCAGCTCCAGCACCAGTTCGCGCAGCACGTCCTGCCCCAGGATCAGCGGCGCGCCCAGCCCCCGGTCGTCGGCCAGCGGCCCCAGGTCCAGGATCGCCGCCCTCAGGCCGGTCAGGCTCAGCCCGCCGATCCCGACGTTCAGCGCCGTCCCCCGGCCCACCTGCGCCCCGCCGCCGACGCCATAGGCGACCATCGGGATGGTGAAGACGTCCCTCAGGGCCAGGCGTTCGACCAGCGACCGGTCGATCACCGAATACTGGGCCCCGGAATCGACCAGGGCCCGCACCGGCGTCCCGTTCACCGTGATCTCGACCGTCGGGGTCACGGCGCGGGGCTCGGCATAGGGTCGCCAGCCGGACGAACCCGCCGCCGAAAACCCGACCTCCGGCCCCTTCCACAGCACATGGTCGCGCAGCCACCAGGCCCCGCCCACGCCGCCGGCGACCAGGCCCAGCCGGATCAGAAGATCGCGTCGTCTCATGGTCCATGACATGGACCGTCGCCGCGCCGGGCGCCAGCGGGGGATTGGTCGCAGGTCTTCCCAGGGTTCGCCACCCTCAGCCACGGACAAGCCCTGGGATGACGGGTTTGAAAACGGGGACAAAAGGCAGAAAATTGTCACTCCCTCGCGCATTTCACCCGCCGCACGCCGCACCGACGCTCAACCCGCCGCCTAGCCGACAATTTCTTCCCGCCAAGCCCCAGAAACCGGGTGACGCCGCCGCTCCGTCTGGCTACCACCTGAGCACCATGAGCACTCCCAGCGCCCGTTACGTCTCGACCCGGGGTCAGGCCCCCGAAACCGATTTCGCCGACGCCCTGCTGCGCGGCATCGCCCCTGACGGCGGCCTCTATATGCCGGCCGTCTGGCCCCGCCTGTCGCCGGACGCCTGGGCGCCGAAAACCCTGGGAAGCGCCGACTACAAGTCCATCGCGCTTCAGGCCATGGCGCCCTTCATCGGCGACGCCCTGCCCGCCGGCGCCCTGGACCGGGCGCTGGACCGGCTGACCGCCGGCTTCGACCACCCGGCCGTGACGCCGCTGGTGGAGCTGGAGCCCGGCCTGTTCGTGCTGGAGCTGTTCCACGGGCCGACCGCCGCCTTCAAGGATCTGGCGATGCAACTGGTCGCCGCCCTGACGGACGAGGCCCTGGCCGCCTCGGGCGAGCGTCTGACCATACTGACCGCCACCTCGGGCGACACCGGGGCGGCGGCGGTGCGGGCCTTCGCCGGCGCCAGGTCGGTCGATCTGGTCGTCCTCCACCCGCTGGACCGGGTCTCGCCGGTGCAGCGCCGCCAGATGACGACGGTTCAGGCCGACAATGTGCTGAACCTGGCCGTGCGCGGGGATTTCGACGACTGCCAGCGTCTGGTGAAGGGGCTGCTGGCCCAGGAATCCCTGCGCGAACGGGGCCGTCTGTCCTCGGTCAATTCGATCAACTGGGCGCGGCTGGCGGGCCAGATCCCCTATTATGTCTCGGCCGTGGCCCAGCTGGGCCAGGCGGCGACCTTCGTCGTTCCGACCGGCAATTTCGGCGACGCCTTCGCCGGCATCGCCGCCACCCGGATGGGGCTTCCTGCGACCGGTTTCGTCGCGGCGGTGAACCAGAACGACGCCCTGGCCCGCGCCATCAACGACGGGATCTATTCGCGCCGCGCGGCGGTCGAAAGCGGCAGCGTCTCGATGGACGTCCAGGCCCCGTCGAACTTCGAACGTCTGGTGTTCGAGGCGACCGGCCGCGACGGCGACGCGACCCGGACGGTGTTCGAAACCTTCGCCCGCGACGGCGCCGTGGCCTTCGACCCCGCGCTTCTGGCCGCCCTGCGCGACCAGGTCTCGGCCGTCTCCATCGACGAGACCGAGACCCGGGCCGAGATCGCCCGCGCCCATGAAACCTGGGGCCGTGTCGTCTGCCCCCATACGGCTGTTGCGCTGGCCGCCGCCCGCCGCCAGGACCGCTCGAACGGCCCGGTCGTCGCCCTGTCCACCGCCCACCCGTCCAAGTTCGGCGCCTTCGTCTCCGACGTCCTCGGCTTCGAGCCGGACCCGGCCCCCGTCATCGCCGCCCTGGGCGACCGGCCGGAACGGATGACGGTGGTCGAGAACGATCTGGCGGCCGTGCTCGATCTGCTGATCCGTTAGGACCCGTTCGACACCGCGACGGTCAAGCGCGACAGGCCGTAATTGATGCCGCATTTCACATCATACTGGCGCGCCAGCGACAGGATGGGACGCCAGTCCCAGCTATTGAAGTCGCCCCTGTCGGCGCGCGCCAGCAGATCGCTCGACGCGGCCTCGCGGCCCTGCCAGATCGCCGTATAGATCAAGCCGAACTCACGACCGCCCAGTATGCTGTCTTCCAGCGAACGCCGCGTCGACTGGGCCAGGGTCGATCCGGCCGAGAACCAGTTGGCGGCGCCGTTAGGCGACGCCACCCCGCCGATAGCGCCCAGTCCCAGTCCGACGATGTCGAGACTGCTCCGCGTCGCGTTGCGATCGATGGACACGGCGGTCAGATAGCGGTCACAGCGAAGATCGGATTCGGCGATCAGCGCGTACATGAGCTGCTTGGCCCTCGGCTCCTTCCACCCCGTCCACTTCGCGTCCATCGCGACTTCGGCGGCCCTGGTCTGTTCAGAAGTGACGACATCAACCCCGAGTGGATGTCCGGAGCCCCCGACGCCCAGAGGCGCGCCGGGTTTCATCTGGAACGTCGAGCATCCGCCGGCCAGCAGAATGCAGGCCAGCACCGCCAACTTGGCTGTTGGTATCGTCATCGTCGCCTCCCCAGGCCAATTTCGGGGAGACTGCGTCAACAATCAGACGTTGTCAAACCGCCGGTATGCGAACCTAGCGACGACCGCCGCGCGTCAGCATGCCCATCAGCAGCAGGCCGACGCCCGCCACCGACAGGGTCGTGACCAGCGGGCGTTTGCGCGCCTCGCCGGCGACCGAGCGAGCGCGGTCGCGATAGTCGGCGGGGGCCTTTTCAACCATGCGATCGACGGCGTCCATCGCCTTGCCGAAGGTCTCCAGCGACCGCCCCTTGGCGTCGTTGAAAGCGCCTTCGACCTGCATCTTCTGGTCGCCGACCAGCTTGCCGAAACCCTTTTGCGTCTTGCCGGTCGCCTGTGCGCCGGCGGCGTCGATCCGTTCGTCGGTCATGATGTCTCTTCCTCGGGGA